>Ga0265797_10002609_pt1 | contig 30005 bp, 9 predicted proteins | sample P2T30metagenome_FD_192433 | JGI IMG/M metagenome (GOLD analysis project Ga0265797, IMG submission 192433) | Plant litter microbial communities from East Loma Ridge, Irvine, California - P2 T30 | ecosystem: Environmental > Terrestrial > Plant litter > Unclassified | place: USA: California...
ACGAAAGCACCTTCCCTCTCAGAAGTCAATTCTTATTAAACACGTCCACCTTCCACCAAACTTGATCTTACTGAGGTTGGCTTGAGCCACGCGACAACGAATTCCTCGCACTCGCTCGCCTCAGACTCACCTAGCACACGCAAAGTCACCGGACGCAATGTTAGCACCTCCCGATCTCATCAATAGCCGCACCGCTAACAGTGCATAGCATGTCATCACCTCAGCAGTCTCTCGACGGCGCCACCACCGACATCCTTTCACTCACACCGCACCACGCCGCCCACGCGGTCCTGTTCACCAATGAGCTGCTATGCGACATTGTCGCTGAACTCCCGGTACAAGACATCGTTGTCGCTACCGGAATCTGTAGATTCTGGCGCTCAGCTTTGAGTGGAAGTGAGCGTATCCAGACTGCTATGTTCTTGAAACCTGTGGAGCCACAGGAAGCGATGGTTCACGACTATCTTGCCCACTGCCTCACGAGACCCATACCCCTCGACAGGTGCTTCATCATTGGGGAAGTCCACCCCTCGCTTGCAAGAATCTGCGGCAGCATCTCGCTTGGTGAAGACGACCTGTTCAAACAGGAATAAAAACCTTTCCCCGAATTCACACATGCCGGTGGAACCTGGAGAGACATGTTTATAACCCAGCCGCCGTGCAAGCGCGTTTGCGCAACGATCGAAGGTCTCAAAGGCGGCCCGTATTGCCACCTCGACAACAGCGCAGGAATCACGCTCGGAGAACTCTACGACCACATTCACACCCACTTGGCCAGTGAAGTCGTTGAAAACTTAGGTGTAGTCAGTCTTGGCGAGTTTGCTGTCCCAGAAGATCTGGAGCGCTGGGAAAGCTTCACTGTGAAGTGCCAAATCCGCGAAGGTATCGTCATCCACCCCACGGAAGCGCCCTCTCGACCAGTGATCAATCCATACTCTGGCCTCGAGAACGACTTCCGCAGATCGGAGGACTTCTCCGACGGCGAGGATAAGTATGATTCTGACGACGACGACTCTGACTACGACTCTGACTACGATGACTCGGCTGACGCAACCTACGACGAACACGGCAATCTCCACCATGACTATGAAGACTTCCAGAATGAGTACCACAAGGGACCCGTGGACTGGGAGGGCGAGACAGTCACCTGGGACACCAACACCACTGGTTAGCAGATGTTGTGGTTTGAATCAATAGTATGGTGCTCGATTGGCGAGAGTGATCCATAGGACAGAAATGCAAGAAGGCGTCATGAACATTATCTGTACAATTCCTGTAACCAAGTAATGTACGTACTCCTACTCATCCGAATCGCTATCATCCAAGAAAGGACCCGCCCGTGACCTCCTAGCAGGAGGCCTCTTGCTAACAGGCGCATCGTCCTCATCCTCGTCATCTGCATTCGCAACAGGTTCTTCCGGCACATCGTCTTCCCCATCATCGTCCGGAACCTCAACAGGCTCATCAGGCCCATCAGTATCCATCGCTGAAGCCTGTGTCCTCGCCGGAGAAGTCACGTCCATGACATCCTCATCGAGATCCGAAACGACCTCATCGACCAGATCATCTTCGTCTTCGCCAAGAGCCTTCGCAACCTCCTTCGCCTTCGCTTTGACGTCCGACCTCTTGGCCTTCTTGCCGTTACCAGTAGTGCCCGCCTCATGCATCTCCTGCAAAAGCTGATTGCGAATAACGCCCTTCTGCTTCTGCCGCCTCTGCTCTTCCAATCTGAAGAACTCCGCATCACGCTCCTCGTCGCTCTCATCATCACTTGCAGTGACGAACAATTTACTCCGGTATTTAGCATTGCGCTCACGCTCCTTCTCCTTGCGACGCCGAGCTCGTTCCTCGAGTTCCGATTCTGTAGGATCTTCAGCGTTCCTGCGTTGCAAGCGGCGTTTCTTCTTGGGCGCTTCCTCGTCTCCGTCTCTTTGCTTGCGCTTCTCGGGCAAGTTGGGCGGGAACATAACTTCGTCTGCGTCGCTGGCGCCTTCGTCGTCGTCTGAGGCGTCGTCAAAGGGACCTGTGGTTTCGCGGCGGACGTAAGAGCCTTTGGGTTTGGTCATGTCTGTGGCGGACTGGCCGTCGAAAGTCGGAGGGTCGAATTCCGCTTGTTGGATTTGGGCGTGGAGGTCGTGGAGTTTGGCGGAGGTGAGGTCGATTGGGAGGAGCCAGGAAGCTTCCATGTCTTCTGCGACACCGAGGCGTTGGTAGCCCAGAGCTGTGAGGAGGAGACGGAGGTATTTGTCCTTGAAGAGTGCAAGCTTGCGTTCTTCAGAGTCGCCAGGTTGAAGGAAAATGCCTAGAGCTGTTGATGCAGGAGCAGCATCTTCACCCTCGGCTTCCCCTTGTTGCTGACGACGAGCCTCTTCGCTTTGCTCCCAGGCTTCTCTCTCTTCGGCAGCCCGTTTTACCTCCTCTCTCACCCAAGCAACACCGTCTGCTTTGTTGTTCTCGAGCATTGCACCAACCGCCACACCAACCTTTTGCTCATTCGTAATGCTGGCTTTGAAGTCCAGTTCGGCGGGAGGTCGAGGGATAGCTTTCTCGACAACTCTGTCATATCCGTTCTGCATGTAGAAAACTGTGTTGCCGATCTTGCTGAAGAGCATCTCAATCATGCACATCTCCTTCCATCCCTCACCTTCTGTATCCTTCGAGACCCACTTGACGCAGTGCCGGAAGATCTGCTTTACCAGAAGCTCCCAATCCTTGAAGCCCTCGATCGCGGGATCAAGCCCTTCGGGTCCCTTGATCAAGCGGTGGAAAAGAAGCAGGATGTCAACTCTGAAAAGCAGCACAACCAGCTCATTCTTGAACGCCAACCGATAGAAGTATCGATGACATCGTTTGAGCTGTTCTGGTGTAAGGTCCTTGTAAAAGTGCGTGAGCGCGAGGAACGTGTCGACACATTTCTGGTTCATGAATTTGGCGCTGAATTTGGCGAAGTCGAACTTGCGCTCAGACGCCGCTTGGTAGATTTCTTGTTCCTCTTGCTCAGCTTCCTCGGCGTCCTCGTCTGGTTGTGGTGCTGCTGTCGTTGCCGCATCGCCCTCCTCCGTGCCGGCTGGCTTTGGCTTCTGCTTCCGTCGCGCTCTCCTTTTTGATCTGATTTGCAGATCCACGTTGACTTTGCTGTATCTTTCTAGCATGCGAACAAAGACGTGTGTACATGCAGTGACTGCATCAAGGTATGCAAAACCCTGGTGAGCATAACCTCGTAGTAGCTGCAAGATTCTTTCGTGGGTTGACTCCTCGTAGAAGATGCGATTTTGGATATTTTCGGCAATCTCCTGGTCTTCTTCGTCTTTGCTCTCAGCCATGGACTGCACAGTGAGCAAGATCTGAGTGAAGGCCAGCATTGTGCTCATCACAACTTGCCAGTTCTTCTCATCCATAAACAGCTGCATGGAACGGTTGAGCAGAACAAAAGTCTCCTGATCGAGCACAGCAGCAATATATGAATAGTTGTTGTCTTGGATGCTAGCGTTTAATGCAAGGCTCGCATTCTTACTGTTCTCTCTCGCAACAGCATCGTATCTCGCGGTCGCTGCGTTCAAGAACCATGAGATCAGATAGAAGTATTGTTTGAGGTTCTCCGAGCTATGCCTCTCGTCCATGGTATCGCGTTCAATCAGCTTGCGGAGAGCCAAGAAGAGAGGGTTGAAGGACGAGTCCAGGAAGTCTTCAACGAAAGATCTCAGCGTATTAGTAGCCGACTCATCGATCTCGCATTGACCACCAATGTCGCGGGTTTCATCGGCACTTGGGGCATTCTTCCCGCGGTATTTTGGCTTGTCCCACTTTTTGCTTTTGTCCATATGATATAGTGTCTGCTCGTCGTTGGTGATGCTGTGCTGGCCTGTGACGGTGGAGTATGAAGTATCGTCTCTCTTCAACCAGACCATCGTACCAAAGCGGTTGTGTCTTGTGGGCGCATGCTTCTTGTAGCCATTCAACATTGCCTTCTCTTTCGAAAGGAGATCCTTGAACTCTTTTGTGTTGTTCTTTTCCACCTGTTGCTTCTCCATGAACAGCTTCTTGGGATCAATTCCCTTCAGAAGGTGAAACAGAATCTCCAGTTGTGGAATAATGTCGTCCTGAAATTCATCGCCTGATCCGGAGCCGACAGTAAGTAGAAAGTCGAATACACCCTGTTTGGCCAGAGTATCAATCGTAGTCGAGCGTGTGATCTCATTCTCGTCCCCTTGGCTAGGTAGGTGCTGTGGTTGTGTGATCATGGCAATATGTCGGATCAGGTTGAGCACTACGAAGATGACATTCTTCTCGGTTACCGACCGCTCAGATCGTGGCTTCGCCATAGCCGGCAAGCTCACACGAACGACAGTACGTAGGATGTCTTTGCCTTCGAAGTGTAACAATGCGCGCTTGTATCCGACTTGCGCCAATTGTAGGTATGGTATGTGTCGGTGGAAATTGTTCGTCATGTGGTCTTCTTTGATAACTCCAGCTTTTTCGATGTCCTCGTCGAGCGGGCTTGTCAGAATGACGAGCAGTCGTATGCATGCATGCGCTCTCTTGAACTTCAATTTGCTCTCTGTGCCATCCTCCGGGAATTGTGCCAGGATCTCGAGCAGATCGCCCTTCACTACGTTGGCGTGGGCAAGGCATCTTTGTACGTCGAATCGTCTCAGCTTGGCATCGTAGTGTCGGTACCATCTTATCAAGTCGTTCAGGACCGCAGTCGCCTCATCACCAATTGCTACATGCGGTCAGCGAGTTTCCTGAGCACGTACTTTGCGATGCGCTTACAGTAGGAATCATCGTATGTCGAGCGGCCACCAAGAGCGGTGACAAGGCTTTCGATGTGTGCCCTGACATCTGGCGGGATGGTCTCGCTCTTCTCCCAGAGCTCCATGTTTGCCAGTAATCGGGATATTGTTGTCTATATCTCTCTCGTCGGATAGTGGGACATTCGATAGACGCCAATTTGGCAGGGGACGCGACGAGACGCGGCGGGCTGGAAGAAACACAGCGGGCGTAGTTTACAGACCACTTTCATGTGATCGCACGTGCCATTCCTTCCTTCTGTCCCCCGGCTCAAGCTTCCGTCGCATTGCGTCAGGCCAAAGGCAGACCTCGGCTCACGCGCTGCGAAACAGTGCGACCCGAAGGACAACCTTAAGCCGCAGGAGAGATTCGGCATTGGAATATGTTAAACACTTGTGCTCGACACCACACTTCGATACATTCACTTACACCACCAACATGATCTCCAGGGCCATTACACGAAGCCTCCCGAGGCACGCACTCCGCCCAGCATGCCGCCAATTCAGCTCAAGTAGCCAAAGGTTGGCCGAGGCGCAAGCCGCCGAGATCAAGAAGTTGGGTGTCATTGGCGCTGGACAGATGGTAAGAGGGATTGCATACATTGTTATTGAGGAATCGGAAGGTTGACAAGACGAAAAGGGTCTGGGTATTGCGCTTGTTGCAGCCAGAGCGGCTGGCGTGCCTGTCACTGTCCTGGACAACAGCCAGAAGTCATTGGACAAGGGCCTTGCGTTCGCAGGTGTGTTTTAAACCACTGCTGTATCTTCTTAACAAGTAGCTGACAAGATTGTAGACAAACTTCTCGCGAAGGATGTCTCCAAGCAAAAGCTCAGCCAGGCCGACGCTGACGCGGCTCGCGAACGTCTAACAACCACCTCTAACATGGATGACTTCCACGATGTTGACATGGTCATCGAAGCCGTGCCCGAGATCCTTGACCTAAAACTCAGGATCTTCGCCGACCTCGCCAAAATCTGTCCTTCCCATGCTATCCTCTCGACAAACACATCCTCCATCAGCATCACGCGCATCGCAGCTGCCACCACGAGCGACCCCACAGACCTCTCAGCCAGCAGTAGGGTAATCAGCACACACTTCATGAACCCAGTGCCCGTGCAAAAGGGCGTGGAAGTCATCACAGGCCTGCAAACATCTCCTCAGACACTTGCAACAGCTCTCGAGTTCTGCAAGCGCATGGGCAAGATCCCGTCATTGTCCGCCGACTCTCCTGGCTTCCTTGCCAACCGCATTCTTATGCCCTACATCAACGAAGCGATCATTGCGTTGGAAACTGGTGTTGGTGACAAAGAGAGCATCGATGCGATCATGAAGAACGGAACTGGTGTGCCTATGGGCCCGCTGCAGTTGGCAGATTTCATTGGACTGGACACCTGCTTGAGCATCATGGAGGTCTTGCACTCGGGCTTGGGCGACTCGAAGTACAGGCCTGCGGTAAGGCTAAGGCAGATGGTTGATGCAGGCTGGTTGGGTAAGAAGTCTGGCAAGGGCTTCTACGAATACTAGTGTCCACGTAGCACCAAACAAGTGTTCACCATTGTCCCCGAGCTCACGAGTACCAGCAGAGGCCTCAACCTGAACTAAATTCAAGACCTTGGCAAGAGAACGATTTTTCGATTCAATGGGATATGAACATGCTTGAAGAGAAGAGAATCAATTTGCTTTTTGGAATGACTTATTAGGTATCTTTTTGGGTCATCGCTGTATATCTCCCAACCACCATGATGGTTCATCATTGTCTTGCGACTTCTTCGTGCGTATGTACAATTCCATGAAATCCTGCTAAACAAAGTCCTTTCGACTAAGCCTAAGCCTAAGCCTGGCACTCAGCGCCAAAAATGCTCTCGACCATCTCGCCACCGCGGACAGCAAGAATAGAAAGCAGCGAATCGCTCAGACCGTGAGTCTTCTCGTTACAGCCCTGCAGCCAAATGCCAGCGTCCTGACCAACCGCGCCAGGCGCAGTCTCGACCTTGTAATCGCGGCCGACGTTCCAGCGCTGCTCGGCGTTCTGGCCGCCGCCGGGCATCAAGTGGCGAACGTTCTTCAGCATCTCCTCGTGAGCGTTGCGGATGTAGCCGCTCGCCACAACAACGAGGTCGACGTCCAGCGTCTCCTCGGAAGCTTTCTTCGACGCGCAGAAAGTGCCAGTCTCATTACGGATGTTGAGTCGGAGCGCAGACTTGCTGGAGCCGGGGAGCTCGTCGACGCTGGCGATCGTGCGGTGGTTCCAGATGCGCTGCGGCCAGTCCTCTTCGGAGTCGTAGAGGATTTTTTGGGTGTACATCTTGGTGTAGATCTCCTCGAGGAGTTCGATGCGCACGACGCCATAGTTTGTGGCCTTATCGCGAGCGATGGCCTCGGCGCGAATGACAGGGTCTTGCGACCAGACGTCGTCGACGCGCTCCGGGTCGAAAATCTCGTTGACGAAGGGCGAATCGTCGCTGGGTTTGAGCGCGGCGCCGCGGATAATCAGGTTGGTTTTGCAAGCTGGGTAGCGCGCGTGCAGGTTGTGGAAGACTTCGGCTGCACTCTGGCCGCCGCCGATGACGGCTACGGATCGCGGTGTTTGGCCTGGAGGGAAGATTTGGTCGATGTGCGTGGCGTATTGCGAGCTGTGGATGACTCTGGGGTGGTTGGCGGGGATTTCTTTGGGGATGCTGGGACGGCCGCCGGCGGCGATCACGACGTGTTTGCCGTGTGTGATGGTTTGGCGGCCGGTTGTTCGGTCGGTTGAGGTTACTTTGAATTCCTCAGCAGCACCGGTTTGGGGGTTGGTACGGCTGACGTCGACGGATGTGACGTCCTGGCCGTATTCGACGACTTCTTCGAAGTGCTCAGCGCACCATCTCATGTAGTCCTCATACTCGATGCGCTGGGGAAGGAACGTGCCCAAGTTCGTGAACGAAACAAGGCGGTTGTTTTCGTGAAGGTAGTTCAAGAAGGTGAACTCGCTTCGGGGGTTCCTCAGCGTAGCCATGTCCTTGATGAAAGTGATTTGCATCTTAGCTCCGGGAAGGAGCATGCCAGCGTGCCATGCGAACTGTTGCTGGCGTTCCAGGAAACGGACCTTGGGAGTAGAAGTGCCCAGAGCAGTCTCGCCCTTGTCGAGAGCATCGTGGAGAGCAACTGCAATCGCGAGAGACGCAGGTCCAAAGCCAACACATACTAGATCTTGGACATCATCGGCATAGCGTTGCAGATGCGAACCTGGAACGACGTGACGGCCGGCACGGTGGCCGTTGGTTTGAATGATGTGACTGCTCATGCTGCCTTCGTTGCCGTTGCTACTGGTGGGCGAGAGCGGGATTGCATGTGGTGACATCGCAACGCTTTGGAGCAAACAAAGAGGCCAGTGGCTGGAGTGATGATGTGATGTATCACGACGACTGAGAAGAGCGGGTATAGCTTCGGATCTGATAAAGATCAAAGACGAGATATGAGAGATGAGTCGGGAATATTTTTGATAGAGACTCACGGCACCCACCCACGCCAGACCCCTCGACTTCCCGAGATCGGCGCACAAGTAGACCAGGAAAAAAAATCGTGCCACCACCCCGTAAAGCTATCATCTAGTTAGTGAGCCCTGGGGTGTTGGGCGAAGCCATCCAGCGCACCGATTGTTTCATGGCGTGTACGTTGGCGGGTTTTGCTGTACCTTGATCGGCCCGCCATGTGACTAGGGTCTCCATCGTCAGCGAAGGAACCGAGCACGAGCAAGGCAAACGCAAAAACCACATGCCCAACTCGCCCGTGCACCAGACGCTCAACTTGGGGCATCATTTGTCGAGCTTGGCAATCTTATCTGACCCGCGTGGTAAACTGCAGTTTGCCGCGGGAAAATAAAACCATCTGAGAGTGGTGACGCATGCTAAGCGACCTTGCAGAGTTACAGTATACAAATAAAAGGTACAGTAGCTCGTATACCTGAACGAAAGTATAGGGAGGGATGATGCGTCAGATCAGCCGAAAACGACCGCGGCATCGTGACGACTGGCCGTCGATGGTTTAGGGCAATGGGTTGCCATTCTCGCCCAGAGACAAGGATCAGATAAAATTTCTGCATCCCAGCATGATGAGGTTCAGATAAAATTTATCTGATCCGTTCCCAGTCCGTGCTAAACGGAAATTCATCAAAATCGACGCGTAGGGGTGTGCGTGACGCTGGCTAGAACATCGATCGGCAGAACCTTGATGAGAGGGGGTGTGCTCCGAATACCTGCATACTTGCTGTGCGGGCGGAGCGCCAACCTTCAACAAGCATGTAGCTCCGCCTAGCGAGGACGGTTGACCCTGCGTTTGTCATGGTCGCACGTCGTTGTGGATGCAGGCACGCATGCACGCAACCTTCGGGACATGTGTCGAATGTTCGTGGAAACGGGCAAATACCCGGGATATTGCGGACGAACGGAATGTACGCCGCTGACATCGTCCAAACCGCAAGAAGAAGGTCTCAAGAATCAGTTGTTTGAGTTGTGAGAAGTATAGACTAGCATATTGGCACGTCGGATGTCCGCGCATCGAACGGACATGATCGGACGGTGCTGTGCTGGTTGTAGAGCAATTGTCGCGCGAGGGAGAACACAAGACTGTGATAGTGGAAAGTAGCAGTAAATGTGGTCTGGAAAACAATCATATTTGGATATCGTCAAGCAACCGATTGCGCTTTTGCCATGCTCGCGTAGAGCCCTTCCTTTTCCATCAACTCCTTGTGAGTTCCCATTTCAACAATAGCTCCTTGGTCAAATACGATGATTCTGTCCATGTGCTGGATGCTCGCCAGTCGATGGGCGACTGTGATAGTTGTCCGCCCTGCTGACGCGACATTTAGAGATTCCTGAACCATACGCTCGCTATGCGCATCCAACGCGCTAGTCGGCTCGTCCAGCAACAGAATCTCAGGATTCCTGATCATTGCTCGCGCTATGGCAAGACGCTGTCTTTGTCCACCTGACAGCTTGGTCACACCATTTGATGCACAGTCGGTAGTGTAGCCCTCTGGTAGACTCATGATGAAGTCATGAAGGCCACATCGGCTGCAAACATCTTCCACGTCGTCCTGGCTGACAATTTGGTGCCGCGCGGCACCGAGCTTGACGTTGTGTGCTATCGTGCCTGGGAACAGTTCGGGCTCCTGTGGTACCAAGCTTATGCGGCTGCGCAATACTCTAGCATCCATGTCGCAAACATTGACACCGTCAATCGCAACGGAGCCCTCGGCAGCGTCGTAGAACCGTTCGAGCAGAGCAATCGTGGATGATTTGCCAGCGCCAGATGGGCCGACTAGCGCAACGTTCTCGCCATCCTTGATGGAGAAGGTCACATTGCGAAGGGCTGGTTTGCTTCCATCAGTCTTGTACTGAAGAGTGACGTTCTCCAGGTGAATCTTGGGCGTCAAGTTTGCAGGTCTCTTGCCCGCAACGACTTCGTCATCTGAGGTCAATGACCCGCGGCCGCTATCTTTCTCTTGACTGTCAAGCTTCAGTATGGTTGGCTGCATGTCCAACATCATACAAATGTTCTTCGCAGCCGATCTCGCACGGGAGATCTCGGGGGTCAAACTGAAAGCTTGCCCGGCTCCTTGGGCCGAGAACAGTAGCGCCGGCAGTACGATGAAGAACGATTTGGCATCGTAGTATCCTTCGCGAACGTTCTTCGAGCCCCACCAGTATGCGAGAGCGTATACGAAGTAGGTGATTGCATACGAAAACGCGAGTAGGGCGTTCGATGCGAATGTGAAGCGGAGTCCCCTTTTGTAAGGACCCTCGAGCGCTTTCTGATAGCGTTGTTGGACGTTCTTCTCAAGACCGAGAATGGATATGGTGCGCATGTTTCGGCAACTTTCAGCTGCGATACTGGCAGCCTTATTGTATGCGTTGCGGTGATGTTGTTCCGACTTGGTAAGAATTCTGAGTCTCAGGTAGCCTGCTATCACAAGGACTGGCACGCAAGTCATGAGCACGACCGCGATACGCCACGCTACCACAAGCGCAAGAGTAAGGCCTCCAGTCATGGCAGTTGCGATCGCAAAGAGGGTACCAGTTACAACGCCCGAGAGCGCAGCAAGGTTGCCAGCGTCTGAATTGATGCGCGCCATCAATTCGTGGAGTGATCTACCAGGAGCAGAGAACCAAGCCATGTCCTGGCGGAGAGTGTTCCGGAGCAGAGCGCTTTGAATTCGGCCAGTCAGGCGAGTGGAAGCAATACCGAAAGAACTACCACTTCCAGTGTAGCAGACCAGTGCAACGCATGAAAGTATGAAGAAGATCAAGCAGTAGAACTCGATATCCGATCGCAGATCCCCTTCGCCGCGAGAGTTGTCGTTGAGAAGTTGGATTAAGTTGCCGAAGGCGATAGCTTCTCCAATGATGATGGCACCGCCGACGATCGAGAATGCGAAGCCCATCAGTAGTATGGCCATGTCCGGTTTGAGTAGTCGTAGTATCTTGTGAACCAGTTCAAAGCCTGATGGCGAGTTTTCCACTGGCTGCTCGTCATTACCAGAACCATCAGTCAGGATACTCGCCGCACATGTTTCTTCTTCGGCCTCCTTTTTCTCATCTGATAAACCGTGCGAGCCACGATCACCCCAATCGGTCGAAGTCCCTTGAGCTTCGAGCAAACCGTTGAAGATAGTGCCTGGAACTGCAAGTGTAGAAGGTGCTCCCGTTTCAACTACTCTTCCATCACTAACCACGATGATCTGCTCGGCATCAAGGACGGTTGATAGGCGATGTGCGATCATAATGACAGTCGTGCCGCTGCCTGCGACTTTCTTGACCGTTTGAGCCACCAACATCTCACTCCTCGCATCGAGTGCGCTGGTTGGTTCATCCAGGATCAAGATTGCAGGCTTCTTGATCAGGGCCCGAGCAAGACACAGGCGTTGCTTTTGACCACCAGATAATTGTAAGCTATTGCCGATGACCGTGTCGAGGCCTTGAGGCAGATCGTCAATGAAATCAATGGCCGCAGCTTTGACAGCTTCTTTGCAGCGTTGTCTTTGTTCACCTTCAGATAGATCATGTGTTCCCAGACCATGACAGATGTTGTCGTATATTGTTCCTGAGAACAGAACAGAGTCTTGTTCTACGACAGATATCTGCGAACGCAGCTGGTTGACCTCCAGCTTCCGTAGTTCGTGCTCGCCGATTGTTATGTGACCCCGGTAATCACCGTAGATCTTGGTGAGGAGTGATACCACTGTCGATTTGCCGCCTCCAGAGGTACCAACGATGGCGTTGAAAGAGCCTGGCCCGAATTCCAGGGTTAGATTGCGAAGAATCTTCACAGTTGGTCGAGCAGGATATGAGAACTCAACATCGGTGAATTTGACACCCTGGCCGTGTATGTCGAAGTCGGAGTGATCGCCTTGCATACCGCGCTGTCTGATAGTCTCGTTCGCCTGATCGATAAGATCTTTGATCTCTTCTCCGGCGCTGGCGGCGCGCGCGAACATCTCCAAGAAAGGTGCAAATTGTCCAACCACGAAAGAAGCATCGAGGATGAGAAGACACACGGCGTAGACGGTTCTGAAGATGAGTCAGCTTTGTTGTCATAGTTAGAATTCAGTTCACTCACCCAGCACCACCATCTTTTGCCATCCCGCTTCCAACATAGAATGCCAGACCATTAGCAGCGTAAGCAACAAAATACATCAAGCCCAGTACGGAAGCCGCGACGATGGCTTTTCGGATTCCCGAGACGGCAGACTCTTCAAGGTGGATAAGGTGTTGTCGGCTGATGCTGTCCTCAAAATCGAAGGCCTGGACAACTTTGACTGACCGAAGAGCTGACTCGAGCACGCCGTTTGCTTGTTCGGTGCAAGCGGTAAGTCTCTTTGAGAGTTTCGAGATCCATACTGAGCCGGTGGCAACAATGATGATCATTGCAGGTATAACAGCAGCAAGAAGAATACCAGTGAGCTTGGCGTTGAGTATGAATCCGACAACAAACGCGGCCACAAAGTATGCAAGAGATTGAATAAAGATTCCAACCTTTTCCGAAGTTCCGACCTGGATCGTTTCAATCTTTGCCGTCAACAGCGAAGTGACGTCGAGGTCGTGGGTATCGTAGTATGCCTGGTCCAAACTCAACAGGCACCGCAAGAGTTTCTCACGGAGGTTGATCGCGATCTTCTCGCCGACTCTGCCAAATGCCGACATGTATACAGTCGTGATGACAAAGTATGCTGCAGCGACGCCCAAGAGTTGGCCAATCCTGGTTCGTAGCTCGTCCTCAGGTGGTGGGAACGAGTTGATGATCTGGCCGAAGATTACGAACATGATCGGCAAGGGCACACCAGCAGCAGCAGCCAGCAATGCACCCAATATGGCGGTGCCATATTCGCCTCTAGTCTCCAAATTCCTGTAGAGACTCAGGAAAGAGCTCTTGAAAGGATTCAGCCCCAGGAGCTGCTGATACACCTGCTTTGTGATCGCGCTGTCTGCGGGCCTCCATTCTCTCGGATGGCCGGGATCGAGTGTCGTATCTGCAATGCTTCGGCGGAGGTCGCCCTCAGTGCGAGACGGCCGATGTATGTCTGAGTCGCCTGCGATTGAACGTCGCGAAGCAGCCACATCTTGTGATATTCGAACAGAGCCAGGCCTCTCTGTATTGGTAGCCATTTTGCGAGTGGTTTTTGTGAATGCCAGGCTGTGTGTAAGTTCCAGGGATCACCCGGTGCCGTGTCGTGACCAAATATTACACCAGCATAACGGATATCATCTATAGGTAAGCAGACTTAAGCCAACGAAGCTGATGTGCACATCAACATCTGATAACACCACGTAAGAAGCAAAGTAGAACACAGTACGAAAAGAGAGAATGCCGAGGCTCGGCGGTACACAGAGCAGTTGCCAATAACGATGAGCTGCAAATAAAGTCCCGGTGCTCAATATCGGAGGGTGACACAGAACACTCATGGGACCCTGTAAACCTACATACCTTCACCATCGTATGATCTGATAAATGACGCGACAGCCTACACGAATGCATAGGCGAGCACGTTGCATGCGCACACGCAACCCCCTAGCCAGTCGAGCCAGTGTAAAGCATCCTGGAGCACAAGCGTGAAATCAGACGGTTCAGGACGGCAACGGCTCCAGTCGGTTCGTATGAAGCATGGCAGGCGATCGATGGGCACGCGAGCCTAAGTCGATCTTCTCAGCAAGTGGCTGACGAAGTATTGAAGAACCTTCCTGGCTCTCTTTGGGTGCCGTGAACCCACGCGCATAAGTGTGCCGGAGGTGGAGTCAAGACGGGCCAAGAAAGCAAGCAGGAAAAGATCGGCCATAATCTGATGCAATGCTGCATCTGATAAACTTCGATTAGATCAATCTTATCGCACTAACAGCCTAGCATACGCGCCGCCGACGTAGCGCTGTGTGTGTGGAGGAAGTGTCAGGGTGTCCTGGCGGCAAGCTCCATAACGTAGGCCGAGCGTTAACGATGAGGATGCTCGTTAGCAGAATATGCCTACTACTGCAAGACCCGTCGCGTAGCCTTGCCAGCAGAGGCAGGTGAAGACCCACGGAGGGTCACTCGTCCGGGTGGTGCCCACAGAATGGGCTGCGATCCTGCTATGCGTGTGTGCCGATCGTGCCCGATGAATCGCGAACTGCATTGCAAGTAGGCGAGGTAGGGATGCTGCGTGAAGAAATGCTTGATGGAAGCGTGTAGGGGTGGGAGCACGCCCTATGCTGGGCAGAGATGTTTCGCTGGGTGTTTCTCGGACGAGCGATTTTTTATCAGATCGAAATGACAGACACGGGCTTGGCCGTCATCATCTACGAAGCGAGCGAGCTTCAGGCCTCAAGGGCACCGTCAACATCCACCTCGGAGCACTAGCGACATCGGTCGCAGTATAGCCCCCCAACTTCAGTCGCACGCAGGTGTAGCGTCAGTGCTTCAGTTCCAGTAATCTGCGCCTACACAAGATGTTGGCAGCGTGTATACATCGTCCTCGCCACTTCGTTTACCCTTTGCGATGACGAACGCGACGTGAAGTGGACGCGTCTTCTCCGCCATCAGATTATTATTATCGAACCCCTCCAGTCGCTCTAGAATACCTGCATCCACATGATCGCTGAATCACAGAAACCGCCAGACAACATGGAGACCTCATTGTCCATCTTGAATCCTCGCCCACAAAAGCTGTCCGGCCCTACACTATTGCACCACCTTGTCCGAGATGACATCAGCGACGACACGCCGGCGCTGGACTACCTCGACGAGAACGGCGAAAGGCACTATACCACATACCGAGAACTCCACGGCGCCTCAGATGTTCTGGCTAGACACCTACGCAATTTGCGAGACCATAGCGGACATCCACCAACAGAGCGATTCATTGTTCCTATTTTCATAGGCCAATGCCCCGAACTGTACGTAACGCAATTAGCTATCCTCAAAGCAGGAGGCGCATTTTGCCCACTCACATTAGACGTGCCAGAGGAGCGTCTTCGATTCATACTGCAAGACACATCTGCTACAGTGCTTGTAACAACATCAAAGCTGAGTGAACACTTACCACGGCTGGACGATGTCTCAGTTGTCCTTGCAGACGGGAGTCTGGAGGACCAGATTCGTGATCCAACTCCGGTCGACATCGAACCAATCATGCCTGCATATGTAATGTACACCAGTGGTAGTACAGGCCAACCCAAAGGCGTAGTTTTATCCCATTCTGCAGCGACGCAAGCTCTACTTGCACACGACCGCCACATTCCGACTTTCTCTCGATTCCTCCAATTCGCGAGTCCAACATTCGACGTTTCAGTATTCGAGATCTTCTTCCCTCTGTTTAGAGGATGCACACTCGTGGTATGCGAGCGAAAGATAATGCTGAACGACTTATCGTCAGCGATCAACGCCCTGGGCGTGGACGCCGCGGAGCTCACACCATCTGTGGCTAATAGCCTTCTACAAGGACGGCAAAGCGTACCTCGGCTCAAAGTACTCCTGACCATCGGCGAAATGCTCAAGCAGTCGGTCGTGGAAGATTTTGGTGGTTCTGTAGAGGAGCCCGCAGTGCTTCACGGCATGTATGGACCGACTGAAGCAACCATCCATTGCACATTGCAGCCCAACTTTGCGAAGGATATGGCAGTCAACAACATCGGAGTGCCGCTTGATACGGTCTCTGCCTTCGTCATCCGTCCCGCGTCTGCTGAACATCCAAGCGATGTTGTTGAAATCCTGCCACTTGGAGAGGAAGGCGAGCTTGCAGTTGGAGGCTACCAATTAGCAGATGGATATCTGAATCGTGAAGAGCAAACCAAGGCCGCATTCGTTTCACACCCCACCTATGGCCAATTGTACCGTACAGGTGATCGCGCGAAGCTTGACACGGACGGGAAATTGATGTGCCTTGGTCGCATTTCCAGCGGGCAAGTGAAGCTGCGAGGCCAGGTACGATCCATTATCGCACGCGTGTTGTACCTAGCTAACTGTGTTCCAGCGCATCGAACTTGGAGAGATTGAATACGCTGCATCTCGCACGCCCGGCTGTCGCGATGTCGTAGCTGATGTGATTAAGGACTCATTGGTAGTCTTCTGTGTGTCAAGTTCGACAGATTTGCGCGAAAGCGACATCCACGACACATGTAAGAAGTGGTTGCCTCCTTACATGATCCCGACCGATATCTTGATCATGGAGTCAATGCCCTACCTTGCGTCCGGCAAGGTAGACCGCCGAACGCTGCAGAGCCTCCATCAGACGTCGAGAGATTCTCAAGACTCATCCATGGGACCAGAGACGAACGTGAAGCTGAAGCACCTCGGGGATCTGTTCAAGGCCGTGCTGAAAGTCGATGTGTCAAGCTTCCGACCCTTATCTGCCGCAGGCATCGATTCTCTCTCCTCGATTCGCATTGCATCCAAATTGAGAGACAATGGTTATCCTCACGCTGGTGCGGCGGACATCCTTGAAGCTCGAAGCCTCTCTGAACTCCACGACCGTCTTGTTGCGTCTGAGGCCGATCACCCTTCAGATCTACCGAACCAATCGTTGCTTCAGCGGAAGGACATGCAGAGTGTATTGAATTCGCATGATCTTTTGTCTTCCCACATGGCTAAGATCCAGGACATAGTAGCCTGCGCACCAGTCCAGAGTGCTATGCTCAGCGAAACCTCTAGAAACCCACGAGCTTACTGCAACTGGATTGAGCTGCGAGTAGGTGTTCAGCGAAGTCTGGACGATGTCGAAAAGGCTATCCACACCCTCGTCAACCACCACGAGATGCTCAGGACTGGATTTGCAATGTTACACAACGCTCAGAACCCTTACGCATCTGTCGTCTGGCAAAATGACCATGCAGTGAAAACCGTGCCAGTCACCGAACTCCACTACGATTACGAGATCTTGAACGAGAGTCAGCTACTCATGCCTCGGCCAGTTCAACTGATGAGTTCAGCTACAGGCACGAATGTTCTGTTCCAACTGCACCACTCTCTTTATGACCAATGGTCGATCGACATCATCAAAGACGATCTCGATCACTTGCTCCAAGGCAAAAAGCTGACCTCTCAACCTTCATACACCGCTGTCGTTGCCGTCCATGCGCAAAAACACGGCCAAACCACTCCACAAGATCACATCGAATACTGGCAATCTCACCTCCAGCAAGTGGCTCCTACGCCACTACCGCAGCTCAATGGACAGAAACGCTCATCAGGCTTGCAACGGACGGAGTGGCGGCCGCTTGACATTACGACCGCCTCTTTGAGAGAATTTGCAACAGATGCCAGTTCGAGCGCTCCTGCCATATTCCAAGCCGCTTACTCATATTTGTTGAGTCTCTACGCCGGAGCTTCTGATGTAATGTACGGAACGGTGTTTTCTGGACGGCACATACCCGTTGCTGGCGTGGAACGAATCGTTGGGCCATGTCTTTCCACTCTGCCATCACGTACTGATATTGATGGCGTGCGAACCTGCCGAGATCTCGTTCAATCAATTAACAATCAGAATCGAGGCATGCTCAAATACTCTGACACTCCACTCGTTGAGGTCAAAAGACTCGGCAGATACCCACCAAACGAGACCATGTTCGATACACTCTTCATTTGGCAAGAGTCTACTTTCACGAAGCCTATGTTCGTTGCTGAGATCGACTCAGCCGATCAGCATGAGTACAACCTGGTCCTCGAAGTTGAGCCCTGTTCAGAACATGCTGCTGTTCGCGTCACCTACCAAGAGAGTCGTATCAACTCAGCACAAGTAGACGTCTTTGTCAAGCAACTCGAATCCATTGCGCAGCAGCTTATCGACAACCCTCAAGCGCTCATCTCTGACCTTCTTACGTGTCTGCCCGATCGCACATTGGCCATCGACAACCCGCACCCCAAATCACATTCGCATCAGGCAGGTCTCATTGTCGCATTGGAGGATGTGGCTCGACAAATGCCATCTGCTCCGGCGCTCATCTTCGGACAATCACTGGACCCGAAGTCCCCACGCATACAGTCTGTGACGTACGATGAAATGCATACTAGGGCAAACAGGCTGGCACGTCACCTGATATCCTTGGACGTACATCCCGACGATCTCGTCTGTGTTTGCATGGACAAGAGTATCGAGTTGTATGTCACAATACTGGCGGTGCTCAAAGCAGGCTCCGGTTACCTTCCATTGCTCCCCGACACCCCGAAAGACAGACTGAAATCCATTCTCGATCAAACCTCGCCTACGGTCTTCCTGTGCGACAGCACGATTCCAGATGACAGCCGTTCGGTGGTTCAGAGCCAAATTGTTGATCTCAGCGCGACAAATGTAAACAATATCGATGGCAGTAACCTGGCGCTCCCATACTGTGGATCTCATGCCGCATACTCTATCTTCACGAGTGGAAGTACCGGTACTCCCAAGGGATTGATTGTTACCCAAGACAATCTACTTGGCAATCTATCAGCACTCGCCGACATTTACCCCGTTCAACCAGGTGATCGGCTACTCCAGGCATGCTCCCAAGCTTTTGATGTCAGTGTATTCGAGATCTTCTTTGCCTTCTTCACTGGTATGCCGCTATGCTTTGCCAGCAAAGACGAGTTGTTCCAGGACATCGAACGTGGTATCAACTGCTTAGAGATCACACACCTGTCTCTCACGCCGACCGTCGCTACTCTTGTGGATCCCGAGAATGTTCCCTCTGTACGCTTCTTGGTCACTGCTGGTGAACCAATGACAGAATTCGTTCACAAAAAGTGGGCGGACAAGGGTTTGCACCAAGGTTATGGTCCCTCTGAAACTACAAACATCTGTACGGTCAACGCGCGGATGCCCGGCTCGGACATTATCTCGAACATTGGACCAGCTTTCCCGAACACTTCAGCTTTCGTGATCGACCCGAACAAGCCTTTCCAGATCCTACCGCTCGGTGCCATCGGCGAATTCGCATTTGGCGGAGAGCAGGTCTTCAGAGGCTACATCGGCCGCGACGACCTGAACGCCGAGAAAATCGTCTCTCATCCAGTCTACGGTCGTGTTTATCGCTCAGGAGACATTGGCAGAATGTTACCCGGAGGAACTATGCTCATCAGCGGACGACTTGACGACCAGGTCAAGGTACGCGGCAATCGCATCGAACTAGGCGAGATCAATGCAAACGTCCTGTCCCACGGCAGTGTCGGAGATTGCACGACCATGGTTCTTGGGAAGGATTCCGCAACGCATAGTATCGCAACGTTCTGGCTTCCAACTAGCTCCTCTGCAGAAAACTTCGAGGTGATCTCTCCAACCAAGCAACTGGAGCAACATGTCCGCGAACTTTTCCAGGCACTCGAAACCTCTTTACCACAGTATATGGTACCATCCATGATGGTCCCTCTGACTACACTGCCACGGACTACGCAAGGGAAGCTTGATAGACGTCGACTTGAGTCTGTTGCTGCCAGTCTCGACGAAAGTGCGAAGCGCACTTACTTCCGATCGGCAGGACAGGCTCCCGAAGACGATCACGAATGGACGACTATGGAGCGAGACCTCGCTGCTGCGCTTGGATCTGTAATCAACTTGCCGTCGACTGACATTGGTCGCAACACATCATTCTTTGCGCTCGGCTTGAACTCCATAAATGCCATTGCGTACGCCAAAGCAATCGAGAAAAGCATTGGAAAGGTCATTTCTGTGGGTGCAATCCTTCGCAACGCCAGCATGACACGTCTTTCCTCTGCAATTTCCTCCGATGCGAGACCCGCGGAAGAGGCCGTCTCAGATTTGTCGAAGTGCTTCTCGCAGACCACCATCGACAACATCAAAGCCAGTCTCGAGACCAGCTCATACCAAGTAGTGGCAATCCTGCCATGTACACCACTGCAAGAAGCCATGCTTTCCACAGGAAGCTCGCAAACAGATACCGCATATTCCAACCGCACGACTTTCAGGGTTACCGGGGATGTGGCGAGATTGAAGCAATGCTTCTCGTCGCTAGTCTCGCGACACGCGATACTCAGGACCAAATTCTTTGAGACTTCTGAGCCTGACCATCCTTTCGCGCAGGTGATACTTGACGGAGCTGACATGCCCTGGCTTGATCAAGATGGAACAGCAAGCTTTAATGGCAGTGATGCACCGAACAAGCCTCTGGTCACTCCGCAGCATCCGTTCCATTTGAACTTGGAGGCTGTTGAAGATGACACCTTCCTCGCTCTTCACATGCACCACGCAATCTACGATGGAGCCTCAATGTCCTTGCTCTTGGAAGAAGCTGAGATGCTCTACAACGAGCAAGCACCTCCCGCGGCACCCTCATTCGAACCATTCTTGATGGAGGCTCAAGTCCATGCTGGAACGGAAGCACTCAACTTCTGGTCATCGCATGTCGAAGGTTATACAGCCAAGCCTTTTTCCATGCGCGCGAAGACGAGCGAACCAGTTGTCAACGGTCGCATTGAAATCCCTCTTGCGAGCTCTGAGACAGACCTCGACGATTTCTCAAAGAGACACGATGTTGGTGCTGCCAGCATATACCAGGCTGCTTGGACGAAAGTTCTTGCGCTTGCACAGGGTGCTGGTGATGTTTGCTTCGGCGACGTAGTCAGTGGAAGATCTGTTCCTGTGGCCAACGTTGACAGACTAGTTGCACCCTGCTTCAACACCATACCTGTTCGCATCGTGCTCGACAACATACATGACAACATATCGCTCATCCGAGCAGTACACAAGCAAAGGCTGGCAGCGGACTCGTACCAGCTGACGCCCCTCAGGCGCATTCAGGCGCTCTCGAAAACACCCGATGTGCATCTGTTTGATGCCCTGCTCCTTGTACAGCCTCCGAGCCGTGATCTGAACGCTGACATCTGGCAACTTCACGAGGATGAAGGATTGATGGACCTTCCACTAGTCATCGAGATCTTGCAAAACCCCGCACAACCGAATCTCGTCCTCCATTACGATGGCCGCTACCTCACTCAGTCTTCAGCATCCATGCTTGCAAACGCTTTTGTCGCTTCTCTCAGCGACTGCCTGCGCTTCCCTTCAAGCAGTGTCCGAGATGTCGCTGGCAACGAAACACAGCCTTGGCACAACATCTTGGCCACACAATTCGTTCTTGACGAGCCATCACTCACGTCAGATGACGAGCGATCTAGCGAAGATTGGGCCGAAGCAGAGGTTCTGGTCCGGCAAGCATTCAGCCACTTCGCCAATGTCGATGCTGGCAAAATTCGTAGACACACTTCGCTGTACCGACTTGGTCTTGACAGCTTGCATGCGGTGCAAGTAGCCTCACGCCTGAGATCTCAGGGTCTGTCGGTGTCTGCTGCAGATGTCATGGAACATCGAACGCCTGCGGCACTTGCAAGTGCAGCAACTGCTGTACGCGATACAGAAAAATCACCAGAGTTTGATTTCACAAAGTACGACTCCGAGCGTCGTGTCAAACTTCTTAAGCCACTCGGTATTCGCGAGGAAGCTGTGGAACGGCTTCGTCCTTGCACCCCTGCACAGAACGGCATGATTTCGCAGTCGCTACATTCGCAAGGAACACTGTACGTGAACCACGTGGTATACGAGATACCACAAGCAACTACTGAAAATAAACTTCGCCACGCATGGCAAAAAGTGCAACTGAAGCACGAGACCCTTCGGATGGGCTTCATCCAAACGGAAGAGGCCCAATGCCCATTCGCCATGGTGATCTACTCCAATGAGGAAGTTGATGTGCCTTTACATACCGAGGTCCGCAGTGAAGCCGCCATAAGTGCTGGGATTGTCGATGAAATCCATCTCCCGGCATGGCGCATCACTATCGATCGCACCTCTGACCAGCCCAGTATGATACTCTCCATCCACCACGCACTCTATGATGCCGAAAGTCTGCAGGTTCTACTTAGAGACCTTGCATCCGCCCTTAAGGGAAGAGACCTTGGCACAAGTCCTGGGATTGATGGCATCCTTCGCTCAATGCTTGAAGGCGTCAACTCTATCGGTTCGCAAGCAGAGCAATTTTGGCGCAAGTCTCTGGAAAATTCCTCTCCATCGCCTTTCCCAAATCTCAATCCGGTCATCCTTGGCGCATCTGATCTGTACGCTGTGCGGAGAGCTTCAAAGCTCTCACATACGGCTCTCGAGAGCTTGTGCAGATCTAAAGGTTGCACCATCCAAGCGGCTGGACAGACAGCATGGGCTTTGTTGCTATCAGCATACATTGGCGAAGCTGGTGTCACGTTTGGGACAGTGTTTTCGGGTCGCACTGGCTCGCAGCACGAGTCGATCATGTTCCCATCTCTTGCTACACTTCCAGTATTCTGCAACGCATCTGAGGGCATCTCTGGAACTCTCAGCGATATGACAGACTTCAATGGCACTGCGCAGCGGCACAAGAATGTTCCTCTTTCTGATCTACAACGCTTCGCTAACCTCCCTGGACAATCTCTGTTCGACACTGTGTTCGTGTACCAGAAGTCCAGCAGCAGACTCGCCGACGACTTCAGCTGGCGGCTGGTCAAAGAGTCAGCGGCAGTTGATTATAATGTCTCGCTTGAGCTTGGAACAACGTCAACGGAAGTCTCGCTTACGTTGACGGTCAATCGAGGTGTTGTCCCGGAAGAGCATGCAAACCTGCTCATAGAACAATATGATCACATGCTCATGCAAGTTCTGCGCGAAGACTCTTCCTCGATTTCCCCGTCTGAGCAATTGTACTCAGCCACACCTGCCAGGTTCCCTTCGCTCCCCTCACCGGTCCAGCTTCTACACCAATTCGTTGAGGAAGGTGCCAGTAGAACCCCCGACCGACCGGCTCTCGAATTTGCTTGGGATTTGAGCGACTCGCCCAAGAGTCGCAAAATCTGGTCTTATCCGGAACTGAACGACAGAGCCAACCAAGTTGCCCACATGATTCAAGTCAACGGAGCGAGGTCAGGCGATATCATTGCTGTGTGCATGCAGAAGTGCCCAGAAGCCTCCTTTGCGTTTGTCGGGATCCTGAAAGCCGGCTGTGCATTCCTTGCATTGGACCCAGAACTCCCTCAGGCCCGCAAAGAGTTCATCCTCAAAGACTCTGGCGCGACTGTACTCATCGTGGATGAGACGAACAACTTGCAGGACAGTGATGTGTCGGCGGCGATCATTAACATCACCGACAGCATTCTTGATGCATTCCCAAGGTCGCCGGTGGACGTGGGACTGATCGATCCACAAGCTACTTGCTATTGTCTTTATACCAGTGGTACAACAGGGACGCCCAAAGGCTGCGAGTTGACACACGAGAATGCAGTCCAGGCTATGATGGCTTTCCAGAAGTTGTTCTCCGGACGCTGGAACGAGAACTCACGATGGCTCCAATTCGCCAGCTACTGGTTCGATGTCTCGGTTTTGGAGCAATTCTGGAGTTGGAGTGTCGGCATTACGCTTGTCGGTGCACCAAGAGACTTGGTTCTCGACGACATCACTTTGTTCATACAGCGCATGAACATCACACACATTGACCTGACGCCCTCTCTGGCTCGAATCCTAGACCCTGAGGATGTTCCGAGCCTGTGGGATGGTGTATTTATCACTGGCGGCGAAGCTCTCAAGCAGGAGATCATTGAAAAATGGGGCTCCCACGGAGCCATCTGCAATGGCTACGGACCGACAGAGGCTACCATCGGTGTTACCATGAATCCATTCATTGGTCCAGACGCCAAAGCATCAAACATTGGGCCTGCATTTCTAAACGTAGGTTCATATGTGTTCACGCCTGGTACCACCAGTCCAGTCCTCCGCGGTGCTGTGGGAGAGCTTTGCGTGTCTGGCAAGCTCGTCGGCAAGGGCTATCTCAACAGACCGGAGCTCACCGCAAAAGCATTCCCAGTGCTTCAAAATACAGGAGAGAAGATATACCGTACCGGTGACCTCGTCAGGCAACTGGCTGATGGATCGTTCTTGTTCATCGGTAGACAGGACTCACAGGCAAAACTTCGAGGGCAAAGACTCGAGATCGACGAGATAGACTCGGTCATCAAATCGTCAACCGACACCATTGCCGACTACGCATCTCTGGTCATCAAGAGTGGCGACAGAGAGACCCTTGTCACATTCTTCATCACCGCAGTAAGGAAGCAAACACCAGATCTCGCTCTCGATGCTTCCGAAGAGTCACGCTCCGCTGCTCAAGTCGCCCTCGAGGCCTGCCGTTCTCGCTTACCAGGCTATATGGTTCCAACGCACATTCTTCCGCTCAACATCATACCTCTGACTGTGAACAACAAAATCGATGCCAAACGCCTGACAGCCTTCTACAATGACCTATCCGTCTCAGCTCTACAGAACATCAAGGGAAATGTGACATCGACACGTGCTCTTGGCCCGGACGCGATGAAAATTTGCGAGGTTCTCAAAAAGATGCTGTCTATTGATACTAAAGCCTTAGATTCCGGCACGAACATCTTTTCGTTGGGAATGTCATCGGTGTCCGCGATCACCTTTGCCACTCTCTTGAAGCGAGCTGGCTTCCCAGGCGCCAACGTCGCCTCAATCATGCGCAACCCAACGATTGGAGAGCTGGAAGGTGCCATGCACAACGAAGTCGGCCAGTTACAAGATCTCAACTCGATCCGACAAGCACAGATGAGCATTGATGCCTTCGGGCAACGGTACCGCTCCCTGGCAGTCTCACGATTAGCCGTTACGTTTGAAGACATCGAGCTGGTCGCACCCTGTACGCCACTACAGCAGGGTCTGATCCTAGAATCTTTCAGGAACGAGCAGTCCCCTTACTTCAATCATTTCACTTTTGTAATAGATCACCTCGACGTTGCTCGTCTACGACACGCTTTCCAGCAAGTTGTCCAGAGGGTCCAGCCTTTGCGGACCAAGTTCATGCAAACAGACGATGGATATGCACAGGTCGTTATCAAGTACCAGGAACTTCCCTGGTACCATGAACAGTATGATGAACAAGATCTTCACGCATCAAGTGAGCAGCGTCGGCACCAATGGCTCTCGCACAATGAGGCAGAGTTGGTTAGTCCATGCGAGATTTCCATCGCCGAGACCGCACAAACAACACACCTCACCGTACACATACACCATGCGTTGTACGACGGAATCTCCTTCGACATGATCATGGAGCGGGTTGCACAATCATACCATGACCAGACAATCGATTGCGGCCCGGACTTCATCAAAGCCCTTGCATGCGGTCCCCTTCGCTCAGTGAAAGACGCAGACGTGTTTTGGAAACAGCAACTAGGGACCACTCCGAGCAGGTTCTTGCCAGTTCTAGCTGAAGCGCTACCAACGGAGGATCAAACTCAGACCCACATCTTCAAGCAAGTTAAGAATCTTGATGACATCTGCAAGAAATTGGGCGTCTCCCATCAAGCCGTTGCGCAAGCATGCTTCGCTGTTGCATTACATAGGCTGGCTCCGGAGGTGAGTGTCTACGGCACAGTAGTCTCTGGCAGGTCATTCGCTTTCGAACATGCCGATCAAGTGTTGGGCCCGCTTTTCAATACATTGCCCAACCCTTTGAATTTGCAATCCGATGACACCTGGACTTCATTGGTTCAGCGATGTCACAGTTTCAATGTTGCGGCATTGCCTTTCCAACATACACCGCTTCGCGACATTAAAAAGTGGTGTAAACGTTCTCCTTCAGATTCTGTCTTCGACGCCATGTTCGTGTTCCAGAACCTACAGGTGGCTGGCACATCATCCGCCAGCGATATATGGAAACCTGTGGAAATCACACCCCGAGCAGAGTACCCACTTGCATTTGAGCTGGAGATTGACTCTCAGAGCGGACTCAAGGCGACTGTGGTCGCGAAACGCGAGATTGCAACCAGCGACATGCTTCAAAAAATGTTGCAGTCTTTCGGAATTGCACTCGATCTGGTTGAGCAGGTTCCTGAACAACGCATAAGTGAGCGTTTCCGGGTCAGCCCCGCCTCTATAGCCTTGACAGAGGCTCCGAATGTGCCTGGTCAACAGACGCCATACTTGAACGGCGTGCACAATTTCACATGGACCACAGAAGCCCGGAAGATACGCAACGAGATTGCAGCACTCGCCTCCTTGGAAGAGGACGACATCGATGAACACTCAACCATATTCTCCCTCGGTCTTGACAGTATCGACGCTGTGAAACTTACATCAAGGCTGAAAAGAGCTGGCATGTCAACCACTGTGAGCGCGCTCATTCGAGCACAAACAATCCCTCGTATCCTCTCTTCGCTTCAACCGGATGACTCGAAAAGTGCAACCAAGCAGGAGACATCTCGCCTTCGCGAACTTGAGCAGAAGCTGTCAAGTTGCCTCTCCTCAGATGAATTGGTCGACCAGACCACGGTCGAGCGCATTCTACCAGCTACGCCAAGCCAGGAAGCGCTGATATCAGAGATGGTTCGCTCCGACTTCCGAGAGTATTATAACCACGATGTACTGTGCCTGGGAGACGACGTTGATCTCGAGCGACTTCTCTCAGCTTGGGAAATGGTAATCCGCCAATCACCGATCCTCCGCACCTGGTTCGTTGAGGTCAGCTCGCCCGATGTCGATGCCGTCTATGCCCAAGTCATCCACGCGCCCCAGAAGTTGGAGGTCGCTCGTGTAGCACTGCCAGATGCCTCAAAGATGGATGATCTTCTCAAAACGATCGGCAATGAAGTCAAGCTATCTCTGTCGAGATCTCCTCCTACTCGACTGACGGTCGTCACAGTTGCTTCCGCCAGATACCTCGTTCTCTCTCTGGCACACGCGCAATATGACGGCCACAGCCTGGCGCTGACCCATCAGGATGTTGAGGATGCGTACCTCAAGCAGTCAGTCGACGCGAGACCCCTCGCTGATACTCTGATCGAGGCCTCACTCGCAGCTGTCGATAGCCAGGCGCTTGCGTTCTGGCGCAACAACCTTGCAGGCGCCCGTACCCACCGTATGCCACAGGCAAACCCGGACGGGAATTCACACACGCTGCACAGGGTCGAGGACGTATGTACCATTACGAGCAACGAAGCCCGAACGTTCTGTCGGGATAACGGCTTCTCCTTGCAGGCACTGGCACAGTGTGCCTGGGCCCTCACTCTAGCACATTACACAAGCTGTTTCGATGTCATCTTTGGTGCCGTGCTCGCATGCCGAGACAGCGAAGAGGCGGAGAAAGTACTCTTCCCTCTGATGAATACAGTTCCAATCAGAGCGACGCTGCATGGTACGCGTAGGGAAATGGTGAAGCACATGCAAGATGTCAACACCGACGCATTGGCCTACCAAAGGACACCGCTTCGCCACATCCAGAGGGCTGCCACCAGTGTTGTACACTCAGAAAGTGTCAACGACCACAGTACGCTCTTTGATACGCTGTTTGTCTACCAACATCGGCCTGACCAAGCGGACAAGCAAAACGAGCCATTGTACGAGTCAGTTGGTGGAAGCTCAAACATCGAATTCCCTGTAGCAGTCGAAATGGAGGCTATGGGTGAACACATGGTCCTCCGAGCCGCTTGCAAACACGTCGTGCTTGACAGGGTCGGCGCTCAAAAGCTGCTTCAGACACTTGGTCGAATCCTCGAAGCGATTGTCCGTACGCCTGATGAGCCTACGGTCGAATTCTCTGAATCCCGAGCATCAGTCTGTGGCTTACCATTCATTCAAGTCAACACCGAAGATATGGCCAATGCCCCAGCCAGCAGTGAAAAAGAAAGCGAGCCCGAAATGTCGACCACAAGCGCTGAAGCAAGCATGATCAAGGATGCCCTATGTCAGGTTTCCAGAACACCTCCCGGCGAGCTGTCTAACTCTTCAACTATAGAGAGCATTGGCATAGACTCTATCTCCGCAATCAAGGTAGTCGCGCTCCTCCGCAAGCAAGGAGTTCAGCTCTCTGTCGGCGAACTCATCCGCGCAAAGACCGTCGCCCGGATCGCAAAGGTCGCGCAAGACCACGCATCTGCTTCGTCACCGGTAGGTAGTGATGTCTCCGATGATACGTCGCTTTCGCGTTATGTTGCCCAACACAGACTCGCCGAAGTGCCATCACTCCACTATATCGACATCGACAACATCCAAGCTGTCTTCCCAGCGTCCCCGGGACAGACTTACATGCTCAACGTCTGGCAGACAACACAGGGTCAACTTTTCTACCCGACATTCGAATATCGTTTTGCCGCACATGTGACTGAGCACCAGCTTCAAGGCGCCTGGGAAAAGCTTGTTGAGCAGCACGACATCTTGCGCACGATCTTCTGCGCAACCCACAACCCCGAAGTTCCCATTGCGCAAGTCATACTGAAGCGCACGTCCAGCACTTTCACTGTTGGCAGAGATCAACAGCCAAGTCCACACCAACAGCCCATGGCTCACCTTAACGTTGTTCGAAGCTCAACCTTCTGGGAACTCAAGCTGCACATTCACCACGCTCTTTACGATGCCATCTCTCTACCTTTAGTCATGGAAGACTTTGAGGCACTTCTGGCCGGTTCCGCGCCCACGCTCCCCTCGACATCGTATGAGAACTTCCTTTCTCTTTCCCTGGCACCGACAGCACAAACCTCACGTCAAGAATTCTGGAGTGAATATCTGAGCAACGTCAACATACTCTCGCTCCAGCAGCCCGAGGAAAGCAACACGAAGAGCCGAATCGAGATCTTCAAGCCGGAATTTCTCTCAACTACCAACGCTCTCGAAGCTGCAGCACGCAAAGAAAGTTTGACATTGCAGTCGCTTCTTTTCGCCGCGTATGCCAGAATCTATGCCCAACTTGCTCGTCGGAGTCCATCGTACAATGGTGGCGACGACGTTGTCATTGGCATCTACCTCGCGAACCGCTCCCACATCGACGACCTGCCTGACCTCCGCTCTCCCACGCTCAACCTGCTTCCACTCCTAGTCCGGTCTGCTAGCACCGCGCCACTCATTGAGAGCGCTCGACAGATCCAAGAAGACCTACAACTGATAGGTACACCAGAGAACAGCGCCGTCGGTCTCTGGGAAATTGCAAAAATGACAAGCTTGAGGGTGGACACTTTTGTGAATTACCAACGACTACCAGATCTGGTTGATGATGACATTGACGCCAACGTAAAAGCAAAGCACAAGCTTGAAGTTGTGGAAGACGACCGTTTGGCTGCCCGCGCGTGCGTTGTAGACGAGGAAAACGGCGATGACGATGATCATCGTGCTAAGTTCCAACCGCCAAAAGAGCTGTCCTCAATAGAGGAACACATGCATGATGCATACCTGGTAAGCTTCGACGCCACTAACAAATATCGCACATACGGTTCTTTGCTAACAGCTCTTCTCCAGCATTCTGTTGACCTTGAAGTCACGATCACACCCTCTGGGTCGATGAACGTCGGACTGTTCTGTCCTGCCAGCATGATCAGCCTGCAGCAAGCAGAAGGCACTCTTGAGGCTCTGGAAGGTGAACTTCAAAGGCTTTAGATATTAGAAAAGCAATTCGGTAATCAGTACAATGAACAGATCGGCGTTATAGTGCCGTTGTAAATCTCACTTCACCCGTTTGTGAAGCGGTTTTAGTACTGCTGGTGCTGTACGCACACGTGCCTCTCAATGCCCATCACCTTGTCTCCACGGGCATTGCGCTCTTCGCCCCACTACCATTCAGTCCGGTCAAATGTGTTCCTTGAGTTCAGGATGCTTCGATGGTGGTCTTTAGCCTTCCAACTAGCCCTAACCCTAGATTTTTGAAACGCCCTACGGATAACTACAACGGGTAAGTACATGTACACAAACATGATTTAGCTTTGGC
>Ga0265797_10002610_pt1 | contig 30003 bp, 24 predicted proteins | sample P2T30metagenome_FD_192433 | JGI IMG/M metagenome (GOLD analysis project Ga0265797, IMG submission 192433) | Plant litter microbial communities from East Loma Ridge, Irvine, California - P2 T30 | ecosystem: Environmental > Terrestrial > Plant litter > Unclassified | place: USA: California...
CACCATCACGGTATCGATAACCGGCGAAACCGGCACCGGCAAAGAGCTGGTGGCCGAGGCCATTCACCAGCAGTCGGAGCGGGCCGCGCAGCCGTTTGTAGCCGTGAACATGGCCGCCATTCCGCGCGAGCTATTGGAGAGCGAGCTGTTTGGGCACGAAAAAGGGGCTTTTACGGGTGCCTCGACCCGGCGCATCGGGCACTTTGAGGCGGCCAGCGGCGGCACGCTATTTCTAGACGAGATTGGCGACTTGGAGCTGCCGCTGCAAGCCAAGCTGCTGCGTGTGCTGCAAGAGCGGGTAGTGATGCGGGTAGGCGGCTCCAAGCCCGTGCCGTTCGATGTGCGCCTAGTAGTGGCCACGCACCGCGACCTGGCCGCCGAGGCCCGCGCCGGGCGCTTCCGCGAAGACCTATATTACCGCCTTTTGGGGCTGCCCATCGAGTTGCCGCCGCTACGCGCCCGCGGCGATGACAAGCTGCTGCTGGCCGACTTCTTCGTGCAAAGCTTCAGCCAGCAAAACCGACTGCCCGTGCGCGGCTTCGATGCCGAAGCCCGCAAACGGCTGCTAGCCTATTCCTTTCCGGGCAATGTGCGCGAGCTACGGGCGGTGGTGGAGCTGGCGGCCGTACTAGCTGAGGGCAAGCACATCCGGGCCAGCGACTTGCCTTCGCTGGGGCAGGCTAGCTTTTCGGCCAGCCGCGAGTTGCCCGCCGCCGGTGCTGGTAGTGAGCTGGAAGGCAAATCCTTACGCGAGCAAACGCTGGCTATCATGCAAAACACGCTGCTGAGCACGCAGGGCGATGTAGTGGCCGCCGCCAACCGCCTGCGCGTTGGCCGCTCGACGCTCTACCGCCTGCTGCAAAGCGGCGAACTGCGCCTACCCAAATAGCTGAATAAAGCGGGAGGGCTGGGCCCAGCCAAACCAAACTAGCCCATAAACTGAGCATCAGCGCGTAAATGCCCTAATTTTATGATAACCTTGGCTCTCATTCGGGGGTTAAAGCATTGTACCTTGGCTGCGCTACGGCAAATGCTGAGTATTCTCTTTCAACTCTTTTACGAATACGACTATGTGGTTATTGCTTTTGGCCATCGTTGGGGCTACCGTCATTATGGCACTTGAAACTGCTCGCCGGGTGCGCAATCTGGTAACGCCCGCTCCGGTGGCCGTGCCGTCGCGCTAGCCCACGGTGTTAAAACGAAAAAGCAGCCTATTTGGGCTGCTTTTTTCGTTTGAAGATTGGCAAGTTACGCTCAAGCCACGCCACAATTCAACTACCGGATAATCAACTTGCAGAGCTGGCTCGAATTATCGGCTTCCAGCTTTACGTAGTACAGGCCGTTGGCAAATTTACTCAGGTCCAGCGTCTTAGTCGAACGCTCGCTTAGCTCGGTGAGTGTTTCGCGGTACATCACGGTACCAATTACGTTGAGCACGGTAACTTCGGCGCGGCGGCCTTCGAGGCCGTTAATAGTCAAGTGAACGATGCCCGTGCTGGGATTGGGGTACACAACAAGGGTGCGTTCGTCGGTGGCGGGGCGCGCAATGGTCTGGTGCTGCACGGGCGGGCCCGAATGGGCGAGCGTCGGCAGACTGTCGCACAGCATACCAAGGCTAGCGAGCCAGACGAGAGAGAATAGTAGGCGTTTTTTCATAGTCCTAACAACCTGAATAGCTTAGCGGGGTGGGATTAAAGTTACGGCTAGCTATGATTTTGGTTTTACAAAAGTACAATATCGCGGTGGCATAAACTAAGCGAAATTGCAATATAACGGCGGAAGTCAATTTTAACCCGGTAAAGTGGTAGCTTTTCCTGATAATAATTTTCCGGTATTTTCTGGTACGGCCGATGTGGCGCTGGTGGGCGGTGGGCTGGCGGGCCTAGCAGCTGCCCTCGACCTAGCTGGGCGCGGGCACCGGGTAGTGGTAATCGAGCGCAAGCAGTACCCTTTCCATAAGGTGTGCGGCGAGTACGTGAGCCACGAAGTGGGCCCCTACCTGCGCCGGCTGGGTGCCGACCCGGCACCGCTCGGGCCGGCCAGCATTAGCCGGTTTCGGCTGTCGTCGCCGGCCGGGCGCGTGCTTGATAGCTCGCTCGATATGGGCGGCTTTGGGGTGAGCCGCTACCAGCTCGACAATTTTTTGTATCAGCTAGCCTTGGCGCGGGGCGTGCAGTTTGTGCTGGCGGCCACAGTCACGGACGTAGCTTTTGACGCGGCCGCCGCCCGCCACACGCTGACTTTGGCCGATAGCCGGCAGCTGGCGGCCCGGCTGGTGCTGGGCAGCTACGGCAAGCGCAGCACGCTGGACAGGCAACTGCAACGACCATTTTTTGGGCAACGCTCGCCCTACCTGGGCGTGAAGCACCACCTGCGCCTGCCAGGCTTTCCCCGCGACTTGATAGCGCTGCACAACTTTCGGGATGGCTACGCGGGCATTTCGGCCATTGAGGACGATAAGCTGTGCTTTTGCTACCTCACCACCCGCGCCAACCTCAAGCCGCACGGCACCATCGCGGCCCTCGAAAGCGAGGTGCTGGCCCAAAACCCGCACTTGGCCGACATTCTGCGCCACGCCGAGCACCTGTACCCGCAGCCCGAGGTGATTAACGAAATTTCCTTCGCCCCCAAGCGGCCCGTAGAGCAGCACCTGCTGATGCTCGGCGACGCGGCCGGCCTCATCACGCCGCTCTGCGGCAATGGCATGGCCATGGCGCTGCACGGGGCCGCGCTGGCCGCCCCGCTGGCCGACCAGTTCCTACGCGGGCAGTTGGCGCGGCCGGCCCTAGAAGCCGCCTACGCGCAAGCGTGGCAGCGCACCTTTGGGGCGCGGCTGCGGGTGGGGCGGGCGGTGCAGCGCCTGTTTGGCGGGCCGGTGCTGAGCGAGTTGGTGGTGGGCGGCCTGCGCCACTGGCCCGCCGCCGTGCGGGCGCTGATGCGCCAAACCCACGGCGCCGAGTTTTAATAGGGTGTAGAGACGCATACTTGCGTCTCACATTAGACGAGCCTAACAACGATGAGACGCAAGTATGCGTCTCTACACCTCATTAAATTCCGCATTCAAACAGCAGGTCACTGGGTAAAATCCGGGCATGCGCTTGCCAAAACCGGCCCGCCTGCGTAAGTAGAGCTTTGGCAATGATTAGTTGGCAAGAGCCAATGGCTATGCCCTCACAACCAATCACCTAACAATTAACCACTACCCTGAATGCCCAGCTACCTGGGTGCCATTGGCACCGCTACCCCACCCCACCGCCTGGCGCAGCCCGTGATTGCCGATTTTATGGCGCAGGCCCTGGAGCTGGATGCGGATGGCACGCGCAAGCTGCGGGCACTCTACCGGGCGTCGGGCATCGCGCACCGCCACTCGGTGCTGGCCGACTACGGCCGGGCGGCGGGCGAGTACGAGTTTTACCCCAATACCGTGGGCCTGGAGCCTTTCCCAACGGTGAGCCAGCGCATGGCGGCCTACCGGCGCGAGGCGCTGCCGCTAGCCGTGGCGGCGGCCCAAGCCTCACTGGCCCAAGTGCCCGGCATAGATGCGGGCAGCCTCACGCACCTCATCACGGTGAGCTGCACGGGCATGTATGCGCCGGGCCTCGATATCGAGCTGGTTTCGGCGCTGGGGCTGCGCCCGAGCGTGCGGCGCACCTGTGTCAACTTTATGGGCTGCTACGCGGCCGTGAATGCCCTGCGGCTGGCCGACAGCATCGCGCGGGCCGAGCCCACGGCGCGGGTGCTGGTCGTGAGCGTGGAGCTGTGCACGCTGCACTTCCAAAAAAGCCACGACGCCGACCACCTCGTGAGCAACGCCCTTTTTAGCGATGGCGCGGCGGCGGCGCTGGTGCTGGGGCAGCCGCTGCCCGGCCCCGCGCCCTGCCTGGCGCTGCAAGCCTTCCACTGCGGCCTGGCCCCCGAGGGCACCCGCGACATGGCCTGGCACATCGGCGACACGGGCTTCGAAATGACGCTTTCGGGCTACGTGCCGGCGCTCATCGAGCGCGGCATCGGCCCGCTCATCGCCGAGCTGCTGCACGAGCTACCGGTCGAGCTGGCCGATATCCGGCATTTTGCCCTGCACCCCGGCGGCCGCAAGATTCTGGAAGCCATTGAGAAAGCGCTGGGCCTCAGCAAGCACGACAACCGCCTGGCCTACCAGGTGCTGCGCGACTACGGCAATATGTCGTCGGCCACGGTGCTCTTCGTGCTGCGCGAGCTACTAGCGGCCGCCACACCCGCCGATACCGGGGCCAACGTGCTCAGCTGCGCCTTCGGGCCGGGCCTCACGCTGGAGGCGATGCTGCTGGAAGTATGCGGGTAGTTTTCAACTGTGAACCCTAAGGCTACGGGGCTTTTTACGTGTTGTAAAGGGTGGTTTACAGTATGTAAAGGCTTCTTACTCAATTGAAGTAACGTCTTAGTTGTCGTCAGCAGAGGGTGTTGCCACGCGTACGCCTTTATCAAATAAGCAGTAATCCTCGTCGACATTATCCATCGAAACCAACGCGTACACGCCGAAATGCTTGCTCAGCTCTTGGGCTACCATTTCGACGAGCGGTAAGAAATGGGGGTAGAAAAGGGAGTAAAAACTACAATCCATACTCACCATAGTGGTTAGGTCAAACGCGTTGACATAGGCGTCATACTTCCCCGCCTCCAGCAGGTTTCGTTCGGCCATGAACGCTTGTGTGTAGTGGAACTCCTGCGTCATATCGCAGACGTCTAGGGTGATACCAGCAAAGTAGATGCCTTCCGCAACAGAGTGGCCCCCCATGAGCTTCTCGCGCAGAAAAGCCGCCACTGTCTCCGGCGGGTTACCCGGCAAGCAAATAGTTGTTCCCTTACGTAGTCCCATTATGTACAAGTAGGTAAGTAGAAAGTGCACCTAGCCACTCACTTAAATATAAACGATACACTGCTTCGTTGCGGAAACCCACCTCGACAAAGTACCACGCTGGACACAGCGACTGACTAGGCCAAAAACCACCACTTTTCCAAGGTATGTCTTCGATGAATTCTTATGTTAAGTGGCTTTTCTAAGATAAGCACAGAGGGATTTAGAAGAGGCTTACATGAAAAAATCTTATTTACACCTCTCGCTGACGTATTAAACTTGGTTAGCAGGGGTTGCTGTTCAGGTACGGAAGTCGTAATTCGCGCTCATGCCTTTCCCACGTTCAATCGGTGTTGTGATGTTTCTCCTAGTGGCTGTAGTTAGCTGTAAGGAAGTAGATGAAAGTAGCAGTTTTGCCAGCAAAAGCCCTGATTCTTACAACCAGAAAATTAGCCTAGGCAGGAGACAACAGCAAGTATGGACAGCCACGCCTTGGCGCATTATGCAGCATCTGTTAGGGCCGGAGTCCAACGAGGAGAGCTATGCCTTCGATTTTAAGCAGGTTATTCATGCTGATTCCTCTCGTACAGTAACTGTTACCCAGGAACACTTGCCCGATGATGCAGTGTATGGGGAGCGCACTATCTTGACGTTTGTTCGGGACGAAAGCGGCTGGGTTGTGAAAGCGGTAAAAGTGGGCCACAAATGTCAGCAGGGCAGAGGCCTTAGTGACTCGTACTCTGGCACCTGGTGCAATTAACGCCTTTTCATTCGTGCTACCCTAGGTCATTTTTCAAAAGAAGACCTATCAAATTTTAATAGCTGAGCTTGTCACGTTTCTTAAACCAACGTTCAAGAAACGTGACAAGCTTGTTTAACAAATAGAAGATTAATTGGAAATGCTTTTCAAAGCTACTTGAGCATATAAAAAGCCAGGCTCTACTGCACCGCATCCCCCGCAGCTTTCGAAACCGCTTCCTGGCCTCGACTACGTAAATGCTGCTGGGGTACTTGGTCAGGAACTGCTGATACAGGGTTTGGGCCTGCGCCTTATCCTGCACGTCCTCCTCCTGAATGCGGGCCAGCAAAACAACGCATTTCTGCTGTTGCATAGTCGGTAAGTATCGATGAGCAGTTTCCGCGAAGAGAAATCGGGGCAAACCTAACCGCTCACTTTATTTTTTAGACAAAAATGGTCAACTTAATTTCAGGTTAAGGCCATTGTTTTGGCCCCGCCATTGCCCCCCTAGTCAGCCAACTTATGGTTTACCCGAATAATAATACGGCTTGTACGCCTTCGTGATGTGCCAGTATTGCAGCAGCTCCGCATTGGTGAGCGACTGGTTGGGGTCGGTGATGGGCTCCCACGAGAGCACTGTGCAGGGCTCGGGCAGCCGCACCACCGGGGTAGTGCCCGACCGGGCCAGCAGCTCCAGCATACGGCGCTCGCAGGCATTATCGTTGTAGCGGTCTAACCGGCGGTCGGCGTAGGTAAAAATGAGCGCCATGGCCACCAGCGCGGCCTGGTACCAGCGTGCGCGCTGGCGGGGTAGTTCGCGCAACAGGTAAGTGGCCGATAGCGCATAAAAGCACATCATCCCCACCGTGATGGGCAAGATAGAATCGTGCCGCAGAATGAGGGGGCGGTAGTCGCGGTAGCCGCCCAGCGGCAGCAGCGCCACGTACACTAGCGCAAACCAGCCTAGCCACCGCAGCAGCTGCCCAACGCGCCGGGCGGTGGGGGTGGCGGGCAGCCAGCGGCGCACGAGCCACGCATTGGCCAGGCAGCCCAGCACCAGCAGCGGCAAACCCAGCTTGCTGGTCAGCTGATAAAAAATACCGTAGGGCACCAGCCGGTAGCGCTCGGCCAGCGGCAGGATAGCCAACAGGTTTTCCGTATTGTGACGCCCGATGTAGAGCGAGTAGACGCACCAGAGCGCCAGCCAGCCCCACACTAGCAGCCCCGGCCACAGCGGCCCCCACTGCCATTCGGCCGCCGGCCGCCCCCAGCGCCGCCGTATCAGGTGCAGCCCCACTCCAGCCATCAGTACCAGCGATACCCCGCCGATGAGCGGCCCACTCAGCGTGAGTACCACTGCCAGCCCCAGCATCACGGCCAGCCTGGGCCAGCCTAGCTGTAGTGGCTGCTGGTAGTAGGCCGCCCGAAACAAGGGCCACAGCAGCACCAGCAGCAGCAGCAATGGAATGGCATAGAAGAAGTTATAAGTAAACGCATTATTCAGAATAGCCATCTGCCCGTTGTAGCCCGTCACCTGAAAAAACGGGGCCAGCAGCGCCATGGCTACCCACAGCCGCAGGCTGCTCAAGCGGCGCATACCAGTGGCATACCAGGCCAACACATATAGTAGCAGGGCCTGCACCACTACGTTGAGTAGCGACAGGGCCATGTACACGCTGGTAATGGGGCTAACCACGGCCTGCAACAGCAATGGAACGCGCAAGCAGTACTCGCGCATGAGTAGATGCGAAAAAAACCGGTTGGGAGCTGCGTACCACGCGCCAGTACGGAGTACCTGCCAACCCAGCGGGTCGTGTAGCACGGGCGCATAGTCGGCCCTGGGCACCACGATGGCCGCCATATCACCATCCAGCGTCAGGCGCATACTCTGCGCATAGGTGAAGGCTAAGTCGGCCAGTAAGGCAAGTAGTAGGAAGGTCAGTAGCCAATATTTCTTCATTTGTTCTTCGAAGCCCGAGTTAGCAGCAGCGGGCTAGCGACAAATAGCATGGCCGTTGGTATACGGTCGCTCATGTCGAGACTACTTACTACTTGCGCAAAAATCGGATACTGGTCAGCAAAGTGCAGCGTGGGTAGATGGCTAATTAAGAAACTGGCTGCTTTTGGTATCGTTGCCTAGTGAGGCTGGGCATACGGCACCGTAGTTGGGCTAAACCTGGGACTTGGTGCCCAGGACATCGCTGCATAGGTCACTGTTCTGCACCACAAAGTTGGGGACTACGCATTAGAAACACAGCCATCGTAAGAACGCTTCCTTGCTAGCAGCACGAAGCTGGCCATAGCGCTGGGTGCTTGGGCCAGCTTTAGCTTCAGCTCAATAGTGCACTGCGTAGTAGTCAGGCACCATATACTGACCCACCGGCACGCTTTGCATATGTTCTAGATTTATGGGTTACCGGCTGGCTTTACCTAGGTGGGCAGGCGTTGGAAATTTCTCGGGGCCAGGATTTGCTGAAGTATAGTAAGCTTGTCACATCACAGGCTCAGCGCGACTCAGCTAAATGAGTGGGCTGGGGTGCGAGTATCAGCTTGAGGTTAGTGTGGACTTCGACGACGATACCAGACTTGGCGCGGGTCCGCCATAAAACAGGCCCCATAGGGCTAGTATGCGTGGTAAACGCTCGCTGAGCCGCCACCTCTCAAGCGACAAGTGCTAGCTCAGTCATCAGCCCAGAGACGTATTTATATCCATGTACTAGTAGCAACTTGGCCTAACACCCAACAGTTGGTATTACTACCACACAGGCTAGCCAGTGAAATACAAAGCACTAAGAGTAAAATAGTTAATCGCCCACTTGGTTATGAGGAGATGGCCAGCCATTTTTAATCGCCCTACTTCATCTCAATGCAGACCAATGGTGCCTTCAACTTCTTGTTTTTCTAATCCAAAGCCTCGTTGCATCCTACGCAAGCCGTTTAGATTCTTCCAGCACCCGAGTAGCGCCTCGCTCACGTCCAGCACCTACGCGGCCTGCCTTGCCATCTACCCACTATTAAGTCACAGGCCGACTATCTAAACATAAGCGCCTTAATGTATAGGGTTCACTAATAGCTACCTAAAAATATTTTTAAATTTATATACATAAAATATAAATTACAATTCTGCTTCTAGCTAAATACTCCGGTAGAATGTCACAATTACGCACTTTCTCCGCAGCACTAAGCATAACTTATTCATTCATAATTATTTATTAGCAAGAGTTATACAACTGGCTTGTTTTAAATAATTATAATTAATGTTCGATTAATACAAGTTCTTTTTTCGCTGACATTGTCCTTTTAAGCACCTGTATATGAATTTATATTTGCTTATTCTTACCTCTTTTCCTTTTTCCAAACCATTGCTGACTTATGTCAAAAAAAACTAACTCAATTACCTTCTACTGGCAATCAGTCGGAAGAAAAACCTTAGTGGCTTCAATGCTCACAGCACTCACGTTTGGCTTTTCAGCTTGCGAAAAAGTTAAAACGGATGTTGCACCTACTGCCACTGAGGACCCGACTATGCAGCGCTTGTTAAAAATGGGCTTTAACAAGGAAAATATTGAAGATATGGGCACTTACTACTTAGTAGAAGGTGATACTCGCTTTGATAAGCAAACTGCTGAGACTACTCCTACAAACCAGCCAGGAGTTATTTCCCAATCACAGAACCAAGCCCACACTTGGGAACTCATTCGTTATGACAAGCAGCAAACCATCTCCATTGCTATTGATGCTTCTTTCCCAGCTCAATGGCAGCAAGATGCTATAACAGCTATATATGACTGGAATTCCATGCCTGGTTTTAGGGTACATCTTACACCCGTAGTTGGGTCTGCTGATATTACCATCAAAGGTGTTCCAAGCTTACCCTATAACTCTTTTGGGTCATCTGGTTATCCCAGCAATGGCAATCCCTACCCTGAGGTACTCATCAATTACAATAACTCGCCCAATTATCGGCGACGCACGACTATTGTACATGAAATAGGCCATTGTTTAGGTTTGAGGCACACTGACCTCTATACTAATGACGCTTATGAAGGAGAATCTAGTGATGGCGGTGTTATTATTTATGGCTCACCATTTCAAGACCCTAATTCAGTGATGAATAGTGGTGGTGCGCCCAATAGACAGCTGCCATGGGCTGGTTTCTCCTCCGATGATGTCATTGCCTTCCAAAACCTATATCCAGTATTTGCTTCATCCGTTGGTACCAACTACTTCAAAATCCTGAACCGCGCTACCGGTAAATCGATAGATGTGAGCGGCGGCGGCAGCAACACCAGCGATGGGGTGCAAGTAGTGCAATGGGGAGACGGGGGCTCCTACAGTGAGCATTGGTACCTCCAGAGTGCTGGCGATGACCACTTCAAAATCCGAAACCGGGTCACCACCAAATCGCTCGATATAAATGGTGGCGGCAGCGACAAAAACAACGATGTGCCGATAGTGCAATGGGGTGATGGCAACGCAACCAGCGAGCACTGGCGGCTACAGGATGTGGGAGGCGGCTATTATAAGATAGTGAACCGCGTTACCGCCAAAGTTCTTGACGTGAGCGGTGGCGGTAGCAGGGGTGGCGACGGCGTTCCCTTGGTACAGTACTACTACCAAGGCCATGCCAGCCAACAGTGGCGGTTGGTGCCGCTGTAGCGCAATAACAAAAAGCTTCGGTCGTCTGGCCGGAGCTTTTTGTTATTGCGCTATACTGCGACCTGTTCTTTTGCAAACGGCCTACTTCTCCTAAGCTAAAATTCCCCCTTAGTACGCTTTCTAGCACATCTATGCCTAGGCGCTTTTCTACCTTCATAATCGGCTTGACCATAGGATGGCTAGGAGCTATAAATGGGCAAGCGCAATCCTTACCCGATACCACCTCCCTTCACTGCCTGCAAGTAGCTATAAGCCCTGCCGCCCGAGCGCGAGCCGCGAGCCTCATTGTGGAAGCAGAAGCCGGACCTACCGTAGCCAGTTGGGATGCAAATCATCAGCGCATTTATACCCGGCAGTATCTACGCGTATCGCACGTATTTAAAGGAACCGCACCCGATACGGTAGCTCTTCCACTACTACTGGAGGGCGGGCAGGTAGGACTCGACCAGCAGCTGCTGACCAATACATTTTCTCCTTTAGCAGTAGGCCAAAAAGGTATCTTTTTTCTAATACCAGCTCCTTGGCCGGGGCTAGCCACCGCAGGTTATACGCCTTACGGCTCTATGCAGGGGTTTATTGCCTATGAAGCGGCGACTGGTACAGCTGCTGACCCATTTCATACCTACGCCTCGGTGGCGGCAGCGGTAGCTGAAACAGTGCGCCTTGCGGGGAGAACTTCCTTAGCAAAACCAACTGATAGCAGCCCGTCCAAGCCTGCTGCACCAGCGGGCCCTTTGTTGCGCACCACGGCGGGTATCACGAGCTTTAACCCACCAGCGCTCGTAGCGGGCGCTGGGGCCGTATTAACCATTCAGGGAAGTGGGTTTGGGGCTAGCAAGGGCACTGGTAGTGTATCTTTTCGGAATGCGGATAACGGGGGCGCTACCATCGAAACCCCACGCCCAGCCGACTACCTGAGCTGGAGCGACACGCAGATTCGGGTGCAAGTGCCTTCGCTGGGTAGTAGCGGCTACCCTGCGGGCACTGGTCTGGTACGCGTAACGGCGGCCGACGGCAGTATCACGAATACGGTTACCCCTCTTATCATTACTTACGCCCTTACCAACGTTACTACTACGGCGGTAGCTACGAGTGGGCAACCCAACCACGTAGCGACTAACGCCACGGGCGGGCTATCCTTTCATTTTGGCCCAAACTTTCAGAACTCAGCGGCCGTGGCGCCGTGGCAGCGAGCGCTGGCCCAATGGCGCTGTAGCACAGGAATTAACTGGACCTTAGCGACGGCGGCTACCACCAACGCCATTGCCAACGATGACCAGAACGTAGTTGCTTTTGACACTGGCTCTGACTTACCGGCTGGTACGCTTGGCCGCACTACTACGTACTACAGAGGCTGCTACGACTCGCAGGGGCACATCGTGTTCTATGCGCAGGAAATTGACCAGCAATACGCTAGTCCCAGCGCTGGCCTCTCCTTTCAATATGGGCCGGCCCTGGCTACTGGGCAGCAAATAGACTTGGAGTCTGTGTTTATCCATGAGCTAGGCCACGCACAGCAGTTAACGCACGTTATTCAGCCGGGGGCCGTCATGCATTATGTCATCGGCCGGGGCCAAAATCAGCGCGCGTTGAGCCTTTCTTCCGATATAGCAGGTGGGCGGCGCGTGCTACGCACCCTGAGCTTTCGCGACCGTGGCTGTGGTGGCACAGCACTATTACCGGCTCCGCTTACGGCCCTGACAGCCAATGCGGGAGGTACTGGGCTCTTATTTACTACCCAGAACGAGTGTTTTCTAAGCGGCTTTGTTTTAGAGCGTAGCTTGGGAGCCGATACAATTAGCTGGCAGGCCGTGGGTACCATGTCGGCTGGCCTAGCCAATGGGCAGTATAACCTGACTGACCCTCAGCCCACCCGTGGTTTGCATTATTACCGGCTTGGCCTGCAACGTCCCGATGGCAGTATTGACTATACCACGCTGGTACCAAGCGATAGTAATGCCCAAGTGGCCTATATCCAGCTTTTCCCTAATCCTGTCACGGGCACACAAGCGCAACTCAGCTATATCGCGGCCACTAATGAAGATTTAACTATCCGCATTTATGATGAGCTTGGTCGCTTGCACCAGCAAGCCACTGCTACGGTGCGAGCTGGCTTAAACGTACTGCCAGTGGAGGTCAGTAGTTTGTTGGCCGGATTTTACTTGATGCGCCTCACTTCTGACCAAGGTATCAGCCAAAACATCAGATTAGTGCGCCTTTAATTTTCCGGTCAATTCATAGCCCTCTAACCAAGTTAACAGGTGATTTTTGCGGAGGGGCCTGTGAGATGGTGGCTGGTGGCCAGAAGCTACATAGCACCCACGCAACAACCACAACCACGGCGCATACTCACTCGCCGGGCAGGCAAAGCGCATCAATCTGCACCTATACTTAATGCTAGGCACTCATCTGATTACTAGCTACTTATTCTGCATTAGGCCAGCGAGCAGATTACCTAAAAGCTGAACTCAGAAGTTCAAAAGAAGAGAACTGTTTAGAAGCAAGTCGTGCAAGTCAGCGGCCGAGCAGTTGCTGGTACACCGCCAGGTAGCCAGCCGCTGCCTGCTGCCAGCTGAATTGCCCGGCCTGGGCCCGCGCCGCCGCTGCCCGGGTAGGCGAGTGTTGGGCCAGGCCCATCGCCAGCGTCTGCTGCATGGTGGCCGGGGCAAAATCATCAAAATAATACGCCGCCGACCCGCCCACTTCGGGCAGCGACGTGAGGCGGCTCAGAAACACTGGTTTACCCACTTGCATGGCCTCCACCACCGGCAGGCCAAAGCCCTCGGCCAGCGAGGGTTGCAGGTAGGCCAAACACTGGCTGATGTACCATGCCTTATCGGCTTCGCTGATGCGGATGAGCACCCGCACCCGGTCGGCTACGCCCGCCTGCTCAGCCGCAGCCTGAATGGCCGCCACATAATTGCCCTCGGTGAAGCTGCCCGCAATAATGAGCTCGTAGTCGTTGCCTTGCAGCAAGGCTGGCAAAACGTGGAAGTTCTTTTTGGGGTTAACCGTACCCAACGCAAACAAAAAAGGCCGCTGGGGCAGGTAGGCCGGCCGGTGGCCGGGCGGCAGCACTGGCAGCGCCTCCACGCCGCGCGGTATATAGCGCAGCGGCTGGCGGCCCGTGTAGCCCAGCAGGTCGGCGTGCCGCAGGATATCCTGGCGCACAAAATCGGAGATGGTAACCAAATAATCGGCCCGCTTGATATTGCGGCGCACCATGGCTAGCTGCCGTATGTAGGTGCGCTCATCGGGCTTCTGGTGCAGAAAATTGAGGTCGTGCACTGTCAATACGACCTTGGTAAAGGGGCTAGTGGGTACGTACCAACTGAGCTGCGACGTAGCATGCCACAGCCGAAAGCCGTAGCTGGGAGGATTGAAATACTTGTGAAAGCTACGCTGCGTGAGGTAGCGCACGCCCTGCTGGCCCAGCCCGCCCACTTCTTGAGGCGGCACGTAGCACGTGAGCTGGTAGCGGTGGTTTTGGCGGATAAGCTCGTGGGCGAGCGGCACCACAAAGTGGCTGAAGCCACTGTCGCGGTCCTTAAGCGCTTCACAATCAAGAATAATATGGGGAAGCGACATGGAATAACGCAAGGCGGCCCGACAACTGTTAGGGCTAGTAAAGATTGGTTGCGGGGGTGGTAGCTAGGCTACGCCAGCACCATTATAGCACGAAGTAAAGCAAGTAGGCTGAACTTGCATAACCAAACAGTAACCCAGTCTGCCCGCCCGATGCCCACCGCCGCTTGCTCCCTCATCTACTTAGCCTACGGCTCACCAGACTTGCACGCGGAGGCTGTCTACAGCTTGCTTTCTTATTATAAAGTGGCCCGGCCAGCGGCGCAGGTGCTCATCTATACCGATGCGGCAGCGACGTTCAAGCAAGTGCTGGGCGAGCGGCCGGGCATCTCCTACCCCACCGTAACGCCCGATGAGTGGCAAAGCTGGCGCGGCAGCAGCAACAAGGTTTACCTCCTAAAAATAGGGGTTTTGACCCACGCCGCCCAGCACTACCCCGGCAACTTGCTGTTTGTGGATACCGATACGATTTGGCAGGCTGACCCTGCGCCCTTATTTGCCCAAATCGAGCGCGGCCAGTTCATCATGCACGTCAGCGAGGGCAAGCTGGCGACGGGCAATGAGCTAAGCCGCAAAATATACCGCCGCCTGAAAGGGCAGGTATTCACGGTAGCGCAGCGCGCGCTTTCAATTACTGATAGCACAGTGCTCTATAACTCGGGGATACTGGGTTTGTCCTCCATTTTGGCGGCGCAGCTACCAAACGTAGTGGCGCTGGCCGACCAGCTGTATGCCGCTTACAACAAGCACATGATGGAGCAACTGGCCTTTAGCATGTGGTTTGGCGAGACCGGTACGATTGCCCAAGCGGCGCCCTACGTGCTACACTACTGGAACCTGAAAGCCGCCCGCCCACTCTTGACGCAGGTTTTTCAGCAGCACGCGCTACACTCCTTGGAGGCATTTTATGAAAAAGCAACGGCGCTGAACTTAAGCGAATTACACGAGTCAGAGCTGCGTTATCGTGCCCTACCTTCCTGGCACCGGACCCTGCTCAAGCTGGTGGGCCGCCAGTGGCAAATTCCTACCCTAGAGCATTTTACACGATAGTGTAGTGTATCAAGTGATTGCGGCTGGCGGCTGGCTTTTGCCGGCTGGAAGTGTGCGGGTAGCGTTCGATTACGAGCCCCAATGATATGATGCTTTTTACATACTGGAAACGGTCGTTGCTAGCGTAGTATCAGCAATAAGGTGATTTATGGTATGACCATGCTAACACTGAAGCAACTGTCCTGACGCATGTGAAAAGCTATCGCAGTAGCATTATTCACTCTATATAGCTTAACGGTATTTTCAGCAGCCTCTGTGTTTAAGGTTGGTATTTCTGTACAATTAACCACGTAGCCGATAGTATAAGATGGGCTATGTTTCTTCTTAATCCAAGAAGGTCGTCCCAGTAGCCCAACCAGAAAGCTGTGCGATTTTCCTATTAGAAACTTCTGCTGACGCTTCATAGAATAGCAATATTTTTCCCGATAATGTAGGCAGCCAGTAGTATCCGCTTTCCAAGCAGACTTATCAAAAGCGGGGTCAGGGTAAGAGGCAACATCGCTTGACCGAGGTTTGCACCCAGCGGTAGCTAGACCGAGCAAGAGGCAAAAGAGAATGGGGAGCGAATAGTACATTCAGCAAGAACTAATGCCGCTTAGTACGCAGTTGTGAAGAAGCGCCATGCTATGCGCAATAACTGGTCAAGCTAAAAACCACTAAGATTTCAAGAGCAAGGGATGTAAAGCTGACTGTGTTAAACGACTATTTTAAAAGCTCTTTTCTCCCTCTACTCACATTATAATATGCTGTGGAGCTTACTGCACCGCGTCCCCCCGCAGCTTCCGAAACCGCTTCCTGGCTTCGGCCACGTAGATGCTGCCGGGGTACTTGGTCAGGAGTTGCTGATACAGGGTTTGGGCCTGTGCCTTGTCCTTCACGTCCTCTTCCTGAATGCGGGCCAGCAAAAACAGCGCATCGTCGCTGAGCACGTCGAATTTGGGGTTTTCGGTGAGCAGCTTGAGGGTGGCGGTGGCGCCGGCGTAGTCGCCGGTGCGGCGTTGCAGCTGGGCTTTCAGGTACAGCGCATCGTCGGTGAGGGCGTGGCCGGGGTAGTTGCGCAGCAGGTTGTTGAGGCCGGTCTGGGCTTCGGGCAGCTTGTTTTGGAACACCTGCTGCTCCACGGCCGCGTAGGCTTTCAGGCCCAGGCCCAACGTATCCTCCGCCGTGTTTTCCTGGATGAGCAGCGAGAGCTGCATGGCATCGTTGGCAATTTCGCGGGTGGTGGCTTCCTTCAGAATATCGAGGTGGCTCTGCGCCAGCTTGAAGTCGCCGGCGAAGTAGCTCAGGCGGGCGTTGCGCAGCTTGGCCTCGTAGCCGAGCGGCGCCTCGGGGTGCGCTTTTTCTACTTGCGAGTACAGCAGCGTGGCTTCCCATGGCTCGCCCTTTAAGAGATACAGGTCGCCGAGGGTGGTTTTGGCGGCATCTACTACGTCGGCGCTGGCGCGGGGCATGGCCACTATCTCCTGCAAGATGCTCATGGCCTTGGCCTTGTCGTCGAGCACGAAGGCGTAGAGGTCGGCCAGGCTGCGCATCACCGGCGCGGTGTCGGGCGTGCGACCCAGCTCGGTGAGCAGGCTTTCGTACTCGGTGGCCAGGGCGCGCACTTTGGCCTGGTCCACGGGGTAGGTGTCGCGCACCTGCGCCTCGCGGGCTTGCAGCAGGCGCTGCCGCGCCACCTGAAAATACGGCCCCTGGCGCTGCTCGCGCACCACGTAGTCGTAGGCCGCAATGGCACTTTCGTAGTCCTTGTTGCGCTCGGCAATGCTGCCCAGCAGCAGCACGCGCTCGCCCTTAGTGCCAGCGCGCCGGTCGAGGGCGCGGGCCTGAATGAGGGCCCCGGCAAAGTCGTGGCGCTGCACCTGTAGCCACAACAGCAGCTCGCTGTAGCTTGCTTGCTCGGGGTGCTCCTGTACAGCCGTCAGCAGCAATTTATCGAGCGTATCGAAGTCCTTTTCGTCGTGCAGGGCGTTTTGCAGCATGTTGCGCACAAAAGGCAGCTGCTTTTCGTCCTGCTGCACCAAGCGTAGCGTTTCGGCCAGTAGCTTGTCCTGCTGCTGACCTTGGGTATACAGCTGAATGAGCTGCGACGCGTACTCCGAGTTATTCTTGGCCAGCTCACGGCCGCGCAGGTAGGTGCGCTCGGCCCATGCAGGCATTTCACGGCGGCCAAACTCGGCGGCTACCGGCCCCACCTGCGTCGGTGTCAGCTGGCTGATTACCTTCTGATACTGCTTTTTAGCGGCCAGCGTATCGCCGCTCGCCGCCAAAAGGCCGCCTAGATACACGCCGTAGCCGCCTTCCTCGGGGTGTTGTTTGATGGCCTTCTTCAGCAGCTTCTCGGCCTCTTTATACTGCTTTTTGGCTTGCAGCGCGGCCAGGTAGTCGGGCAGCACGGCCAGGCTGGTTTGCTCGGCTTCCTTGAGCTGGCCAAACAGGAAAATCGCTTTGTCGTACTCGCCGCGCCGGGCGTAGTCCTTGGCCAGCGTGGCCCCGCTCACGGGCGCCCAGGAGCCGGGGCGCGGCGGCCCGCCCTGCGTGGGCTGCGCATGCAAAGGCGCGGCTAATGCCAACCAACCCAGCGGCAGCAAAAACGAAAGACGACGCATCGAATAAATAGCCATAGAGAAACGGGGCGCCACGCGGCTTTTGGGGGCTAAACGGCAATCGCCCGTCCAACCGTTCAAACCGCTACTTGCGCTGGCTGCCAAGTTAGGCCTTGGGGCCACTATTTCTCGCCGAAGTTCAAAACCCTTCGCCCATTACCCTACCCTATCAACGCAAAACCGGCAGCCTCCTCTCGGAAGCCGCCGGCTTAATTCGCTGGTTCTAGCTTGCGCTTAGAAGAACTTCGAGCGGTTGTCTTTCACGTTGGCGTGGCCCTTGATGGCCTCGTATATCAGGCCATCCTGGCGCTGCTGGCGCTGCTGAGCCAACTGCGTGCGCACTGCCTTCACATCGCCGGGCGTGGCGGGCGTGATGCTGGTGCCTTCTACCACCAACACGCCCTGCTCACCCTGGATGGGGGCCGATTTCTGGCCCGGCTTCAGGGCAAAGGCGCGGCCCACGGCGTCGGGCTCGAAGCCTACGCCGGGGATGGTGCTCTGGCTCTGGTTTACCGCTTCGGCGGTTTGCACTACGGCCCCGTTACCCGCAATTTTGGCCAAGTCTTCGAGTGAGCTATTCTTGCCTTGCAGCTTCGCCATGATTTCCTTGGCTTTCAGCTCGTTGCGAACCGCAGCAGTTAGCTCGGGCTTGATGCTGGCCACCGTGGCCGTACCCTTCTCGCGGGTATCCACGAGGGCCGCCAGAATATGCTGGTCGCCGATATCAAACAGTTGCACGTCGCCTACGTTGGTCTTGCTGCCGTCTGGGCCGAAGCCAAAGGCCCAGCGCACGATTTCGCGGGCGTTTTGGATGCTGCCGACCGAGCGGGCGTTGGCATCGAGATTTTTGGCTTCCTGCTTTTGCAGGGTCTTGTCTTTGGTGGTCAGCTGGCGGAAGGCTTCGAGGTCGGGCGCGTCAGCTTTTAGCTGCTGCGCCCGGTCGTAGGTCGCGTTTTGGGTGGCTTCGCTGGGCTGCACGGCTTTCAAAATTGAGGCCACTTGGTAGGTGTTCTCGCTTTTCTTGCCTGTCACCTTCACGATGTGATAGCCGAAGTTGGTTTCGACCAGCGTGGGCAGCAGGCCTAGGCCGGGCGCCCCAAAAGCCGCCTTGCTGAACTCGGGCACCATGCTGGTTTTGTCGAAGTAGCCAAGGTCACCGCCTTTGTCCTTGGTACCATCGCTGCCGTACTGCTTGGCCATGGCCGCGAAGTCGGCGCCAGCCTTGATTTTAGCCAAAATATCCTGGGCCTGCACCTTCACGGCGGCTTTGGCTTCGGGCGTCATCTGCGGGTCAGTTTTGAACAAGATGTGGCTGGCCTGCACCGTCGGTTTGGGCTTTTCGCCGGTTACCTTGTAGATAGCCAGTGTGCTACCTACTGCGTACGGGCCGTATACCTGGCCCACGGCCAGCGGCTGGCTGGTGAGCTGCTGCGGCAGCTGAGCAGTGGTGAGGTAAGTGCCGCTGTAGGGCTGCTCCGAGTTTTGCTTGGCAAACAGCGAGTCGTTGGGCGCGGTGCGGAACTGCTGGGCCAGCGCGTCCATGTTCTGGCGAATGGCAACACTGTCTTCCTTGCTAGCTACTTCGGGCACCACGATATACTCGATGCTGCGGCCATCTTCTACCTTGTAGCGGCCCTTGTGGCGGTCGAGGTAGTCTTGCAGCTGGGCGTCGGTAGGCTTCACAGTCGAGTCCGATACGCTGCTGTAGGGCACGAACAGGTAGCGGAAGCTCGCCTTGGCGTTCTGGGCCTCATCGAAGCGCTTGGCTTCGACCGAAGTCACGTACACCGAGTTTTTGAGCAGCGCGTTGTACTTCTGCAACGGGCGGTCGAAGTCGCGTAGCGCCGTTTCAAAGTTGTGATAAGCGGCCTGCGATTCGGGCGGCAGCTTGTCGATATTCTTGAGGTAGTCAATCAGGCGCGCCTTGTCAAATTGCCCGGTTTTGGGGTCCGTGAAAGCTTGCTTGAGGCTAGGCGTAATGTTATCGCCCTGCACCAAGTCTACCAACTCGTCGTCGGGCGTAGTCAGGCCCAGCTTCTCAAACTCGGGCTGGTAGGCGCGGCGGGCCAGCAGTTGGTTCCAGGTTTGCTCGCGCAGGTAGCTCAGCGCCTGGTCGTCGGGCGGGCGGCCCTGCTGCTGGGTAAAGTTTTGCTTGGCCTGCTCTAGCGCGGCGGTGAATTCGGGTAGTTCGATTTTCTCGCCGTTTACCTCACCTACTACCTGGTCATTGCGACCAAATAGCCGGTTGCGGCCTCCAATCAGGTCGCCACCCACGATAAAGAGCAGCATCCCGATGGCGACGGCGCCGACAGCTACCCCCGATTTTTCACGAATCGTGTTAATTAAAGCCATTTATAAACTTAGAAAATGTAAACGCTCCTGGTCAAATGAGGCGCAAAATAACCACAATTTGCCGAAAGTGCCAAGCTACGCCGCGAGTAGAAGCCCCTGAGAAGCTGTATTGTGGACCCTGTGGGTCCGCGCGTGAATAGATTTAGTGTTCGCCGCACGCGAGCCCGTGGGGTCCACAGTACTTCTTACCGCCGTTTTTTCTTAGTACCCGCCTTGGCAGACTTCGCCGGCTTATTCAACTGGGCCACCTGCCGGGCTACTTCGGCCTCTTTGGCCTGGCGAGCTTCCTGCCGACGCCAGTACTGCAAGGGCAGCCAGCAGGCCAGCGAAATCATGTATATCCAGTAGTTGCCCACCAGGTCGTTTTGCAGCACGGTCTGGTAGGTGGCAATCACGAACGTGACCACGCCCAGCGAAAACAACACTGTTTTTAACAGCGACTTATCAAATTTCATAGGTTATCGGCGCTGCACTAAATGCCCTGCGCCTTGGCTTGCTCCACCGTAAAGGTGCCGACGGGCCGCAAAATTCGGTAGCGCGAAAAGTCCTCATTGGCACTCAGCCCAAAGCCCGTGAGCACTTCAGTAGGCGTTTGCACACGCACGGCCATGGCGGTGTCGGTATAAATCTTGCGCTTTAGCTTGTCGTAAAACAGCTCCTCAGTGCGCAGCGTTTGTTGCTGCGGCACGTTGGCCACCCGCACATCGCCGCGCATGATGTAGAGTTGCTTGGCTTTGTCGAGCTTGCCAAATTTGGCATCCAGCGTATTGACTATCACCTTACCGGGTTTGTCGTACACCTGCACTTTCACGCTCTTGCGGTAGAGCATGTCGCCGTTTTCGTACTGCTGCTCGAGCGGCGCGGTGAGGCGTAGTTGCAAGCGGGCCGAATCGCTCACCAGCGTCTCCACGTTGGTGGTTTCGACGAGCGGGCCGGTGTAGAAGATAGGCTTGGCCGCTTCGTCATCCTTCCCGGTGCAGCTGGCCAGCCCAAGCGCGCCCAACGCCGTCACTACTAGGTACCGATTACGCGGGAATAGCATGATTACTGGAGGCGGCGCTTGATAAACCAGCGGTTACTGAGCGTGACGCCCAATTGTGCCCGCAGGTAATTCTCGCGCACGTTACTGCCGCCGGTGCCGCCGCCATAGAGGTAGTCGGTATTACCCCGGACGCCATACATGAAGCCTAGGCTGATAACCGTCGATTCGAGGGAGGTAGCCGTGGGCAGTGGGAACGCGAAGCCCCAGCTAACGGCCCGGTCGTAGAGCACCTGGCCGTTGGGGCGGTAGGGCATTTGAGCCACGTTCAGACCAATGCGGTAAGTTACGCGCTGAAAGTAGTGCTGCACCGAGCCAGGGTCGGGCGTGTATTCACCACCCGCAGCTACGCGCCACGTATTGCCGAGCGGCGAATTTAGTGGGTCAGCAAACCCCTGATATTTAGCCCACTGCTGCCAGCCGGCATCTACACTAACGGAGTAATTACGACCATTGTCGACCGAAATACCGCCCTGAGAGAGCATCGGGATATACGTACGGCCTACATCTTCCAGCAGGTTCACGGTAGTGCCCGCGATGGTCGACTGGTTCACATCCTGCTGCTCCAGCGTGCGGCGGCGCGTTACTTTGGTATTAGTCGGAAAGGTTTGGGTAGCGCCTACGTTTAGGTTCAGGTCTTTACCGAGCTTGTGGCGGTAGTGCAGCGAGGCCCGCATCAGGAAGTCGGCGTAGCGCAACTGCTCGCGCTCCACTACCGTCTGCTGGGTGCTGATGGCCGTGCCGTTACTCTGGTCGAGGGTACCAAACAGGTACGACGCGCTACCGCCAATGTTGAGGTCGCGGAAGACGTGGATGCCGTGGGCAAAATAGGCTTCTGATAGCCCACCCGTACCCTCAAAGGTGCGGCGAGCCAGCACAAACGGGTCGCCGTTGACGGCAGCCGTCTGGGTTACCTGATAGTCGATAGAGCTATAAGGCTTGAGGCCCGCCGCCGCCGACCACCGCTTGTTGATAGGCACGGCCAACGACAAGTAAGCCAGCGTAATGCTCCCCGTGCGGTACGAGTCGGTAGCGTTGCGCACGCTCTTATACTGCCCGCTAAAACCCGCCTCAAACATCGTGCGGGGAGTGTACACCAGCAGCGCCGGGTTGGCGTCGTTGATGTTGCCGGTATTAGGCGCCGCCTGGCCGGTGCCGCCCATGCCCATTTGGCGTACCCCGCCCAGGTTGCCATTCAGGTCACCCAGGCCAATACGCGAGTAGGGCGAGTTGCCCAAACCCTGACCCAGGGCCGAGCCCGCCAGCAGGAGCGGCGCGGCCGTCAGCGCGGCCAAAAGTAGTTTTTTATCGGTCAACATTATAGCGTAAAATCCGGTCCAGGCCAATGAGCACCAGTTCGGGGACTACAAAGATAAAGCCCAAGTCCGCAGCCAACCGCAGGCGCAGGTGGGCGGCATCGCCGCCCGTCAGCACCAGGCCCAGGCCGGGGTAGCGCCGTCGGTATTCGGCCACCAAGCCGTTTACCTGCGCCGCCGCCCCGTTCAGCACCCCGCTCAGCAGCGAAGACGCCGTAGAGTCGCCAATTAGTTGCACCGGCGCATCGGGTTCTGGCAATTCAAGTAACGGTAGCCTTCCCGTGAACGTGTGCAGCGCCCGCAGCTGCATGCGCAGCCCCGGCGCAATGCTGCCGCCGTGGTACGTGTTTGCGGCTACCAAATCGAGTTTAAGCGCGGTACCCGCATCGAGCACCAGCGTAGGCTGGTTCGGTCGCAGGTGCCCTGCTCCTACCGCCCCGGCCAGCCGGTCGGCACCCAGCGTTTGGGGCGTGGCGTAGGCATTCTGCAAAGGCACGGGCGTGAAACCAGGCCGCAGGGGCAGTATTTTGCCTAGGTGGTCGCGCAGTTCGTGCAGCCAGGGCTGGGCCTCCGCTTCGCTCGCCACCGAGGCCAAAATAGCGTGCCCAGGCTGCCAACGCAGCCACAGTTCGGCTAGCTCACCCGGCGTCGCCAGCACGCCGCTTGCCTGCAAGCCCGTAGCCGTGAATACGCCGTATTTCAGGGCCGTATTGCCCAGGTCGAGCGCTAGCGTTGTCATTCGGTATTAAGAAGTAATGGCTACTTGCTAAAAATTAACAAGTAGCCATTAGCTAATTACATAAAGTATTTCAAGCGAATAACTTCCTGCTCGGTCAGGAAGCGCCACTTGCCACGGGGCAAGTCCTTTTTGGTGATGCCCGCGTACTGCACGCGGTCCAGCGCCACTACATCGTAGCCCAAGTGCTCAAAAATGCGGCGCACAATGCGGTTGCGGCCAATGTGCAGCTCGATGCCCACAAAGTGCGGATTGCCGGCCACTACGGCCACGTCATCCACTTCGGCTTTACCGTCTTCCAGCTCCACGCCTTCGCTGATTTCGCGCAGGTGCTCGGCCGTGAGCGGCTTGTCAAGCTCCGCCTGGTATATTTTCTTGTTGCGGTGCGAGGGGTGCGTGAGCTTCTGCGCTACTTCGCCATCGTTGGTGAAGAGCAGCAGGCCCGTCGTGTTGCGGTCGAGGCGGCCCACCGGGAAGATGCGCTCTTTCGAGGACTTGGCCACGAGGTCCATCACCGTTTTGCGGCCTTCGGGGTCGTCAGTCGTCGTGATGAAGTCCTTGGGCTTGTTCAGTAGCACGTACACCAGCTTCTCGCGGTTGAGATTGGTTTTGCCGTACTGCACGGTGTCAGTGGGCTGCACTTTGTAGCCCATTTCGGTTATTACTTCGCCATTCACCCGAATTTCGCCGGACGCAATTAGCGAGTCGGCCTCGCGGCGCGAGCAGATGCCCGCGTTGGCGATGTAGCGGTTCAGGCGCAGCTCTTCGTTGCCGAAATCCTCTTCGCTGGCGCGACGCTTGTTGCCACGGGTTTTGTCGTTTTCGTAGTGCTTGAGGTTTTTGTAGTCGGGCGCTTCGCCCGGCTTCTCACCGTATTTTGGCTTGTCAGCCCGGTTATCGGTGCGGCCGTAGCCCGTGCTTGAGCGCGGGCCACTCTCAGCGGCCCGCATAGCCTCGCGGCGCTCGCGGAACGTGCCGCCCGTGCTGGGCCGCTCGCCGGTGCTGCGCGGCTTGTCAAAGCTGCCAGCGGCGCGCTCGCCATACGGCTTACGGTCGCCATAGGGCTTACGGTCACGGTCGCCACCGTAGCTGCTGCTGCCTTCGCGGCTGGTACTGCGGTCGCCGTAGGGCTTGCGCTCGCGGTCACCACCAAAGCTGTTGCCGCTGCGCTCGCCATATGGCTTGCGCTCGCTACGTTCGTCGCCGCCTTCGCGCTTGTCGAAACTGCGGCGCTCGGGGCGGCCTTCGCTCTGCTCGCCGTAGGGCTTACGCTCGCGGTCGTTACCGAAGCTGCGGCGCTCGTCGCCACCCTCGGTGCGGGGGCGCGGCGTAGCGCCGTAATTGGCAGCCTTGCCGGCACCGCGTTCCTCAAATGCCGAGCGCTCGTTGCGGCCAGTGTACACGGGGCGCGCCTCAGCCGCTGGCGTCGGGTTGTCGGGGTCTTGCTTAATAAATTTACGGTTGCGCTCGCCAGAAGTCCCGCGCGGCACAGTGGGCTTGCCTTCGTAGCGCACTGGCTGGCCCTGCCAGATTTGCTTGGGCGGGTAGGCTGGGCGTTCGCTGCGCTCACCACGCTCTTCGCGGCCGCGTGACTCTTTATTTTCGCCCGCGTCAAAACGACGGGCCGGGCGGGCTTCGCCACTATTATAAGGCTTGCGGTCGCGGTCGCCAAAGGCACCCGGAGTGCCTCCGTCATTAGAGCGCCCGCCACCAAATCCGCCCCGGCCACCTTCACTAGAACGGCTGCCCCCGAAGCCACCGCGGCTACCGCCCTCGCCCGAGCGGCCACCACCAAAGCTGGGCCGGCCCCCGCCAAACTTATTGCCACCGCCCTGCCCGAAGGAAGGCCGCGACCCCGCGTAGTCACCGCGCCCTGCGGGGCGGGCATCGCCGCCGCGTGGCGCACCATAGCCACCCGTATTACCACGCGACTCGTAGCCACCACGGCCTTCGGGCCGATTGGGGCGCTCGGAGCGGCCGCTGCCACCAGCCGGGCCGCGCCGGCCGGGCTTATTATCTGAAAAATGTTGCTTAGCCATATTGGTATGCTGGGTTGCTAGGTGCGGGTTATTGGATGTACTGGTAAGCCAGTTTTTGGTTTTCGGCAGTTGTTACCGGCTGGCTTCCTCAAACCACGGGGCAACCTGCTATAAAAAAGGCCCGGACCCGCTAGCTGGCCGCCAATGCGCCAGCCACGGGTCCGGGCCAGAGAATCTGGTGCTGCTTAGTCGCGGCGGGCCATTTTGGCCTCAATGGAGTGCTGGGTGTGCGGCACGGCCCGCAGGCGCTCCTTAGGAATGAGCTTGCCGGTGCCGATGCACACGCCGTACGTACCGTTTTTGATGCGTAGCTGGGCGTTTTCGAGCTGCTGAATGAACTTCATCTGGCGCGAAGCCAACTGATTGAGGCTCTCTTTCTCAGCAGTTTCCGCACCGTCCTCCAACACCTTCAACGAGGCGGCCGTGGTATCAGTGCCCGACTCGTTGTTGCGGGTCAGCGTCTCTTTAATAAAAGACAGCTCTTTACGGGCAGCCGTGAGTTTATCTTGGATAATTTTGTCAAACTCCGCCAAATCTTCGCGCGAGTAGCGCAGGTTTTCCTCAGACATTGAAAGGGAAGGCATAAAGGGTAAGTCAATAGCTGGCTCGCGCCAGTTCAGCAGCCAAACACCAAACCTAGCTAAATAGTTTAGTATCGGTTAGTTTGCCCTGTTGGCAATGCTGTGGCTAAGCTATTATATAAGTACTTAGGCCACCACAAAGATAACGCCAGGGCTGTAGTTTGAAAGCGCTTGGTCTAAAAGCCCAGCATCTGAATAGCAGCCACGGCGGCATCTACGCCCTTGTTGCCGTGCTTGCCACCGGTGCGGTCCCAAGCCTGCTCCAAGGTATTAGTAGTCACCAAGCCAAATATTACGGGCTTGTTGTACTTCAGCCCCACCGTGGTTAGCCCTTGAGCCACCGCATGGCAGATGTAGTCGTCGTGCTTCGTATCACCTTTAATAACGACCCCAAGGCAAATAACGGCATCTACCTCCTCGTGCTGCGCCAGGAACTGCGCGCCCAGCGTTAGCTCGAAGCTACCGGGTACGGTGTTGCGGAATACGTTCTCGGGCTTTGCGCCGTGCTTGAGTAGCGTCTCGTAGGCACCGGCACTCAGCGTATCGGTTAGCTCGCGGTTCCACTCGGCCACTACCAGCCCAAAGCGCTTTTCACTGATGTCAATAAAGCCTGAGTTATCATACGTGCTCAAGTTGTGTAGGGCGGTTGCCATAGCGTGCAGATTAAGGAGTAGAATACCCCGGTTAGTAGAGTTGGCCTGCGCGCCACCAGCCGTAGCCAGCGCTTGCCATACCCAGTACAAAGTAAGCCCACCAGGGCGCTATAAATGACCAACGGCACCCTTCCCGCAGGAAGAGTGCCGTTGACAACTAACGTGGGCGAAGCAGCAGCTTATTGCTGAAGCCGCGCCTTAGCCTGACGCGCTTCGCCAAGCTCTTGTGAAGTAGCATATTCGTCGATGATGCGATTGTAAGCCTTGAGCGCACCTTCGTTATCCTTGGCCGTTTCAAGCGCCACACCTTGCTTAAGCAAATAGCCAGGCGTGAAATATTCATTGGCTTTGTAGTCGGCAGCCTTGCCGTAAAGCTCGGCGGCCTCTTTTGCTTTGCCTTGCTCTAGCTGCGCATCGCCCATCAAAGAATAAGCACGGGCCTGCACTAAGTAGTCATCCGAGCTGAATTTGTCGAGGGCGGTATAAGCTTCCGCAAACTTGCCTTGCTTGAGCAGGGCCACGCCAGCGTAAAAGTTGGCGAGATTGCCCGCCTTGGTGCCGCTGTATTCACTGGCTACCTTGTTCAGGCCAGGCAGCTTGCCGTCGCCCTGCAAAGCAGGCTTGAGCGAGTCAGCTTCCCAGTTATCGACAGCCCGGAACATGGCGGCCTGCGCCTGGCTATCCTGCTGGCCGCGCCAGTAGTTGTAGCCCAAAAACCCACCTACCACCACTATCACGGCTAGCAATGCGCCCAACAGCAAGGTACGGTTGCGACGCAAAAAGTCCTCCGAATCGGCTAGCCGGGCGGCCAGTGCATCTGGGTCTTCGAGCAGCGGGTTCTCGGTCACGTAGTTTTCTTCGGCCGGGGCCAGCGGGTCGGTCGAAACGGGCCGGACGGGTTGGCGAGCGCCCGGCGTCTTGCCGGTGTAGGGAATTTTAGACATCAGCTAGGATAGCTCAACGGCGCGGCTCCTTATGAGAGTCGCGCCGCAGATGGGGCTGGCGTGAAAATGCGCCAACCAAGTGTCAGTTAAAGATGATTAATCGCGAATATAAGGGTAATCGGTCTGCACGTACACATCCTCGTACAGTTCGGAAGCTTCAGGGTAAGGCGAGTTTTCGGCAAACTCAACTGCTTCCAGCACGCGCCCCTTTATCTTCTCGTCGATGGCAGCGAGGTCGTCCTCGGTAGCCATGTTGTTGGTCAGAATGGTGTGGCGCACCGCCTCGATGGTATCGCGCTGGCGGTACTCTTCGAGTTCCTCCTTGGTGCGATACTTCATGGGGTCGCTCATCGAGTGGCCCTTGTAGCGGTAAGTTTTAAACTCCAGGAAAGTGGGACCTTCACCAGCACGGGCGCGTTCAGCGGCGCGGGCTACGGCGTCGTGCACGTCTTCCACGTTCATGGCGTTCACCGGCTCCGAGGGCATGTCGTAGCCCCGGCCAATGTGGTAAAGCTCGGTTACGTTAGAAGTGCGCTGCACCGATGTACCCATAGCGTAGCCGTTGTTTTCGACCACAAAGATTACGGGTAGCTTCCATAGCATGGCCATGTTGAAGGCCTCGTGCAGGGCACCCTGGCGCACGGCACCATCGCCCATGTAGCAGATGCAGAGCTTACCGGTCTTGTTGTACTTCTCGGCAAAGGCAATGCCCGCGCCCATCGGCACCTGCGCACCCACGATGCCGTGGCCGCCCATAAAACCAACTTCCTTATCGAACATGTGCATCGAGCCACCTTTGCCCTTCGAGCAACCGGTGACCTTGGCAAACATCTCGGCCATCACGGCATTTGGCGACGTGCCCAGCGCTAGTGGGTGAGCGTGGTCGCGGTAAGCGGTGATGTACTTATCACCTTTCTCCAGTGCCGACACGGCCCCGGCTATACAAGCCTCCTGGCCAATGTAGAGGTGGCAGAAACCTTTGATTTTTTGCTGGCCATAGAGCTGGCCGGTCTTTTCCTCAAACTTGCGAATGAGCTGCATTTGCTCGTACCAAGTCATATAAGTCTCCTTTGGAAACTTCGGCTCGGCCGGCGAGGTGGCGGTGGGCTCCCCGTCGGGGTTGCCACCGGCATGCGCATCGGGTAGCACTTCTACGGCCGGCTGCTGCACGGTCTCTACGCCCGTGGCTTCGTGCACCACTTTGGGAGTTTCCTCTCCATTGCCGTTGCTGCTACCTTTCGCGCCCTTCGACGCTTCCTTTACTTTAGACTCCGCCATAATTTGGGGTATATATTTTCGCGTTGGGAGGGCGAAATTACGTAATTCTATCCGTAGTTACGTAATCCTGTTTAGTACTCTCTGCAACCGCCCTTAATGACGCTCGACCAGCTCCACCTGCTGTTTTTCAAAAACTACGACGAAGCCAATTTAGACCTGAGCCCAGGCATCAATTGCTTCATCGGCGACAACGGCAGCGGCAAGACCAATCTGCTTGATGCCATCCACTACCTAGCGCTAACTAAGAGTGCGTTCACGGCGCTCGATGCCCAAAGCATCAAGCAAGGAGCCGATTTTTTCGTGATTAAAGGCAAGTTCTTCTCCCCCCTACTCGACCGGCCCGAAACTATCCAAGTCAGCCTGCGGACGGGCCAGAAGAAAACGCTCACTCACGACAAGCAACCCTACGAGCGAATGGCCGACCACATCGGCCGTTACCCCGCCGTGCTCATCTCGCCCTACGACACTGACCTCATCCGGCAAGGCAGTGAAGAGCGGCGGCGTTATTTTGATAGCTTGCAGTCGCAGCTTGACTCGGAGTTTCTGAATCTACTTATTCAGTACAACGGCTTGCTGCGTCAGCGTAATGCTACCCTTAAGCAGCATAGCAGTGGACACGGCTTCGATACGCTATACCTCCAGGCACTCGATGACCAGCTCGCGCCACTCGGCGAAAGCCTATCTACTTTGCGCGTTAGCTTTTTGGCCGAATTCACCCCGATTTTCCAAAGCCACTACCAGCAACTGGCCGAGGGCCGCGAGCAGGTGCACCTAGATTACAAAAGCCAGTTGCCGAGTCAAAATTTCCGCCATTTGCTACTGGCCAACGAGCGCAAAGACCTGGCGCTGCAACGCAGCACCGTCGGCCCGCACCGCGACGACTTCGTGTTCCTGATGGATGGCTTACCAGTAAAATCCTACGGCTCGCAGGGGCAGCAAAAATCCTACGTCATTGCCCTCAAGCTGGCGCAATTCGAAATGCTCGCCAACCGCCAGCCCGGCTCCAGCGCTGAGGGCCAATCGGCGCCCGGTGGCAAGCCGCTACTGCTGCTCGATGATATTTTCGACCGCCTCGATGACAAGCGCATTGCCCGGCTGCTTCAGCTAGTGGCAGACCATACCTTCGGCCAAGTATTTCTAACCGATACCAATCTAGCGCGAACCGACCAAGCGTTGGCCGGCGTCGGCAGCGACATCCGACGCTTCCGGGTAGAAGCCGGTACCGTGACCCTTATTTGAAGTCAAGCCTAAGTAAAGAGGGGTGGCCAGCGTAAATTTGCCTGGCCTTTAGGGTCCAGCGTCTCACCTCCTCTGCCATGAAAAAACTCCTTCCTTCGGCCAACTCTCGCCGGGCCGACATTATGCCGCTGAAGGAAGGCCTGGAAGCTTTAGTACGCGCCTACCGCCTCCAGGGTAAACTCGACGAAGTGACAATAGTGGCCAGTTGGGAGCGCGTGATGGGCAAGGCCGTGGCTCAAAAAACAAAGGAAGTGTACGTGAGTAAAGGCAAGCTTTTCGTACGCCTTACTTCGGCCCCGCTCAAGCACGAACTGGTAATGGCCAAGACCCGCGTACTCGAACTACTCAATTCTGAG
>Ga0265797_10002611_pt1 | contig 29998 bp, 26 predicted proteins | sample P2T30metagenome_FD_192433 | JGI IMG/M metagenome (GOLD analysis project Ga0265797, IMG submission 192433) | Plant litter microbial communities from East Loma Ridge, Irvine, California - P2 T30 | ecosystem: Environmental > Terrestrial > Plant litter > Unclassified | place: USA: California...
ACCATGCGCAGCAGCTGGAACAGCGGGGTGCCGGCCTGCGCGAAGGCCTTCGACATGCCGACCAAAATCCCCAGCGGCACGCCGACCAGGGTCGCGAACAGCAGGCCGATGCCGACGCGTTTCAGGCTGACGGCGACGTGCTCCCAGATGTCCGGGCCGCCGACCATGGCGACAAACGCGCGCCCGGTCTCGAGCGGCGCGAACATGGCCGCGATTGGCGTGCGCGCTTCCAGATGCTGCACGCCAAACGACCACAGGACGATGGCAATGGCAAAGCCGACGGGCGGCCACAGAAAACGCCCCAGCATCAGACCGCGATCGATTCAAGACGCAGCAGGTTGGCCGGCAGGCCGAACACGCCAGGTCCGCCAACGGCGGCGATCGACTTGCGCACGAAGCGGTCGTCGACCAGGTCCTTGGCCACGAACTTCGGATCGAGGCGGGTCAGGAAGCCGGTGTCGCCTTCGACCTTGGTCTGGCCAATGGCGCGCACCAGTTCTTCGGTGTAAGAGGCGAACGGGAATGGCTGGAAGTCGATGCGGCGCTGATTCCAGGCAGGGTGCGCGACGATGCGGCGCTTTTCGTACTCGCTGTAGTCGGTAGTAGCCAGGACCTTGGTCAGCGCCTGCAGGTTGTGCGGCGTGTACCTGTTCGGGCCTGATCCGGCCAGCAGCTTGGCCGTCTCGAGCTGGTTCGAACGCGACCACAACTGGGCGTTGACGATGGCGTTGGTGACGCGTTGCGACCATTCCGGTTTGTCGTTCAGGTCGCGCTCGGCCAGGAAGGTGACGCAGCAGGCGTGGTTCTTCCAGACGTCGCCCGAGAAGCGCAGTATCTTGCCGATGCGCGCGTTTTCGGCGGCGGCGTTGAACGGCTCGGCCACGATGTAGCCGGCGATCGACTTGGTCGCCAGTGCCGACACCATCTCGGACGGCGCCAGCACCACCAGGTTGACTTCGTTGGGCTTGAGGTCGGCGCCGCGCGAACGCGTCACCACCGTCAGCTTGTTCGCGGTGAGGATCTTTTGCAGCAGGATGTTGTGGATCGAGTACCAGAACGGAATCGCGATCGTCTTGCCGCCCAGGTCCGCGACCGAATTGATCTCGTTCAGCACCGTCAGCGCCGAGCCGTTGATGTGGTTCCAGGCCACCACCTTAGCCGGGAATTTCGAGCCGTAGCGCACCCACAGCGTGGCCGGCGAGAGCAGGTGGATCACATTCACCTGACCGGCGACAAACGCCTCGATGATCTGGGCCCAGCTGCGGAACAGGCGCGGCGTCTCGACCTTCAGTCCCTGCGCTTCGAACAGTTTGCGGCCATGCGCCACCAGCAGCGGCGCGGCGTCGGTGATCGGCAGGTAACCGATCTTCACCGGCTGGTCGTCGCCCTTGAAGTTCTGGGCCATGGCGTCGCCCGCGAATAGCAGCGGCGCGGCGGCGGCGGCGCCGGCCAGGCTCGAGACGCGCAGGAAGTCGCGCCGGGTCATGCCGCAATCGCAGCCGGAAGAAAGGCAGATGTGGGGAGTGGACATATTTTTTTCCATTGTTTTCAAGGCCCGGGTCAGACCGGGGCCGGGGCGGTGGTGGTGACGCCGGCTTTCAGCGCGGCGACGATCTCGTAGCGCAGCGCGACCAGCGCGTCCGCATGTTCATGCCGCGGGCGCGCAATTTCAACCTTCCATTCGCGCACGATGCGGCCCGGTTGACCCGCCATGAGCAGGATGCGGTCGGCCACCAGGATCGCTTCGTCGATGTCGTGCGTGACCAGCAGGGCGGCGGTGTGCCAGCGGTGCACCAGCTCGACCAGCAGTTCCTGCATCTCGGTGCGGGTGACCGCGTCGAGCGCCGAAAAGGGTTCGTCGGCGAACAGCAGTTCGGGCTGGCGCGCCAGGGCCCGCGCCAGCGCCACGCGCTGCGCCTGGCCACCGGACAGTTGCGCCGGATAGGCGTGCGCGCGCGGCCCCAGGCCAACGGCCTCGATGGCGTCGCGCACGCGCGCCTTGCGCGCGTCGCGTTCGATCTTCGGCTGGCGCGCGAAGTCCAGGCCGAAGCCGACGTTGCCCTCGACGTTCAGCCAGGGCAGCAGGCTCGGTTGCTGGAACACCAGCGCCGCGCGCGGGTGCGGTTCATGCAGGTCCTGGCCCAGAAAGCTGACGCTGCCGGCTTGCGGCGCGCTCAGGCCCGCCAGGCCGCGCAGCAGCGTCGACTTGCCGCAGCCGCTGCCGCCCAGCAGGCACACGATTTCCTGCTTGTCGACGGTGAGCGAGATGTCGTCGACCACGGTCTTGCCGCCGTAGCCGATGCGCAGCGCGCGCGCGGCCAGGGCGGTGTCCGCACCGGCGGCGGGGGAGGTGAAGTTCGCCGCCATCATGCCTGCGCGTGCTTCTGCAATTCGGTCTGCAACTGCGTCAGGCTCGGCGTGACGATCGGGATGAAGGCCGATTCGCGCAGGCGCCGTGCGAAGCTGCGGTCGCGGTCTTGCAGATAGGCCTTGCCACCGCTGGCCTGCAGCTCGAGCATCACCGCTTGCTGGACCACCTCGGCCAGCGCGATCCGCAGGCGAAAGGCGCCGCCAGCGGCGCTCTTGAAGCTGCCGTCTTCGACGCCGGCTTTGAGTTGTTCGACATGCCGGGCCAACTCGGCCTGCAACGCTTCGACGCGCGGCAGCAGCGGGCCGCGCATGCTGGTCGATAGCGCATGCGCCGCGCGCAGGCTGGCACGCGCCAGGCCGATCGACAAGCCGCACTGCATGCCGAGGAAGGCCGGACGCACGCCCGGCAACCAGGCGCGCGCATTCGGGTGCAGCATTTCCAGCTCACCAATCTGCACGCCACTGATCTTGACGGCGGCGGTGTTACTGCCACGCAGGGCCATCAGGTCCAGGTCCGGGCTGCGCACGACGCCTTGACCAGCGCTGACGAAAGCCACGACTGCGGGCGGCGCATCGGCACCATCGGCATCGAACATGTTGACGGCGGCGGCGGCAATGAAGCCTTCCTTGCGCAAGTTGGTGATCCAGGCCAGCGAGCCGTCGAGCTGCCAGCCAGCGGCGTTCGGGGTGGCCGTGATCTGCAGCGACTCGATCCCGGACAGGAATTTCATGGCGTTCGACAGGCCGGTGGCGCCGCCGAATTCACCGTTCACCAACGTCGTCAGCCAGCGCTCGCGCAAGTCGTCGTTCGGGCTTTGCAGCAGGTATTCGATGAAGGTGCGCTGACCCCAGAACACGAAGGCGGCGGTGACCGAAAACTCGGCCACGGCGGAAATGGCTTCGATGGCGTCGGCCGTCGAACCGCCTTTGCCGCCCAGGGACTCGGGCACGCCGACGGCGAACAGGCCGGCGCCGGCCAGGCGCGGCACCACTTCGGACGCCAGGTCAGGCGTGGTATCGAGCAGGTCGGCATTGGCCTGCAGCCAGTCAGTCAACTCGGCCGGCAGCGCCGAAGCGTGTGCGCCGTCTTGCATCAGATTGCTCCGCTGGCGAACGGTTGCAGCTGCGGGTTGATCGCGCTGCCGGCCAGCGAATTGGCGAAGTTGCACAGCGTCGCCAGGCTGATGCCGAGCACCACTTCCAGTGCCTGCTGCTCGTTGTAGCCGGCGCCAATGAAGGTTTGATAGGCGTCGCCGTCGACGTTGCCGCGGGTAGCGATGACGGCTTCCGAGAACACGCGCACGGCGTCGAGTTTGGCGTCGCCCGTGGCCTGGCCCTGCTGCAGCGCGCGCACGGTTTCCAGCGGCAGCTGCGCTTTTTTCAGGGCGATGGCGGTATGGCCGGCGATGCAGAAGTCGCAGCCATGGATGCGGGCGGCGGTGATCTGCACCACTTCGCGCTCGGACAGGGTGAGGCTGGTCTCGGCATTGATGCCCGAGACAGTCATGTAGGTTTGCAGGGCTTGCGGCGAATTGGCCAGCACGCCGATCAGGTTCGGCAGGAAGCCATTGTTGGCCAGGGCTTTTTCGACGAACGGACGGCTGGCTTCAGGGGCGGTATCGACGGTGTGCAGGGTGAGACGGGACATGTGCGGTTCTTTCTAAACAGGATGGGCGGATTCTACAAGCAGCCGCAAGAGGCCGTGGTCCGTCAGGCATCGTTCGTGGCGTTGCCATGGAGGCGGCGGGCATGGGCGGGCAGCGGTATGACCAGGAACGATCGAGGTGCGGGCACTGCATGCGCAAGATGCGCATTGTCCAACGTTCGCGTTGCAATACCAAATACTAAAATCCGATATGCATAGAACGAATATGTATGGAAGAGCGCCGTATAAACGCCGCAGCCGGCATTGTGCCGATGCGCGCGCTTAGAAGTAGACGGTAACGCGCTGGGCGTCGGAAACGGCGATGCGCAGCGACTGCGCGGCCAGGTTGCCGGTGCCGGTGTTTGAAGAGCTGCTGAGCTGATACGGCGTGGCCGCATTGACGCAATCGACATCGACGCGGGCGCCGCGTTCGACGCTTACCGAGCAGCTCGCCATTACCACCAGCCGCGCCTCGAACGAGGCCGACACCACGCGCGCGTCCGCCGTGGCCGGGAGGGCCAGGGTGGCGACGGCCAGCAGGGCCGCAAGTGGACGAAAAGCGCGCAACATGATGATGGCAGTAACAGGGAAATCAGCGAGAAGTGCATGATAAACCCATTATTGCGGCCTTGTTGGCTGCTGTTCTGGATACGTGGAATCCGTGAAATACCGCGATTTCGGGTTTCGCGGGATTATGTCGACGGGATTGACCAGGAGCCGGTGTCAAAAGCGCAATGGAACGAATCCGTTATCTGGAATACATTGTATTTTTTGGTTTTACTGGTTTAGCATGGATTAGAGAATAGTCTCTAAAATCAATATAAGTTTCAATTAATCAACTATTTATTGATTTCGCCGGCATCGATTTCAGTAGCCCATCGACCGCTTCCAATAATTCCAGCGGGCTGAACGGCTTGACGATATACAGGTCGGCGCCGGCTTCCATACCGACCGTGATATCGCTTTGCTGGCCGCAAGCTGACAGCAATACGACCCGAATGGCGGCACTGGCGGGATCGCGCTTGAGTGCCGCGCACATGTCGAGCCCGCTTTCGCCTTCGCCTAGCCAGATGTCGAGCACTATCAGGTCGGGCCGCTCGGCCAGCACTTTTTCACGCGCCTGGTGCACGCTCGAGGCCTGGACAATGCGGCCCAGCGACTGCAGGGTGAGGGAAATCAGGAGCCGCAGCTCGTCTTGGTCGTCCACCACGAGGATGGTCCTAGCCATGGCGCGGCCTCCAGGGTGAGGCTGGCGCATGCGTTCGAGTAAAAGGCAGGAAAAATTGGCGTACGAACATGGTGGCGATCTGACCCGATGGAACGCTTTCGATGCGTCCCAGCATACCAGTTAAGTACGTACGGGGCCGCGCACTAATCCATTTTCGACAGCGGTGCGCAGTTCGCCGAACGGCACCGGTTTCGGAAACACAGGAATGTCGGAAGGCAGGCCCATGGCCTTGATCGTTCCGCGGTCCAAACCGCTAACCACGATCATGTTCATGCTGGCCAGGCCGGTGTCTTCGCGCAGGGTGCGGATCATGCGGAAACCATCCATGCCCGGCATGTTGAGGTCGCTTACCAGCAGGTCGGGGCGACGCTCGCCAATGCGGATCAGTGCTTCGAAGCCGTTATGGGCCTTGATCAGTTCGATGTCCAGGCCCCAGCCGGCCATCTCGAGTTCATACAGGCGCAGCATCAGGGGATCGTCGTCGACTACCAGTACGCGCGCCTTGTCCGGCGTCGCAACAGTGGGGACGCTCGGCGCAGCCGCAACGGGGCTACCGGCGATCGCGGCGCGCCGGCCGTCGACCAGGCGGTTGACCGATTCGAACGTGATACGGCGATGACCGCCAGCGGTACGCCAGGCTTGCAAGGTGCCGTTTTCGACCCACAGTTGCACTGTGCGATGCGACACACCGAGGACGGCTGCGGCCTCCTTGGTCGAGCAAAAATCGGCGGCATTGTAGTCTGTACTACGGTCTGCAGTGCGGTTCGCTTTGCGCGGACTGTCGAGAGGGTCTTCCATATTTTCCGATATTACTTATTATGTTTCTTAAAGTCAAAAGTTTTAAAAAAGTTTTGCGGTCTGCCACAATCGTCGTTATACGGTCAAAGGAGATGTAGAGTCCATACTATATCCACGCTCTACGTGGACACGGCGAACAAGCACAGAATTTATTGTTTATTTAATAGCGTTTCGTTGTCAAACTGCTCGACAATTAAGCGTTCTGCATAGAAATTGGTGCAAGTACTCTTTGCTGTGTATTTATACAGTAGTAAAAATAACGCGCAGTTGTTTCTTCGCTTCAATAAATCTAGCTATTGTTGACGTTGATCAACGTAAACATCGTCTGTACAACTCAGGCCATTTCTTCGCTCTAGCGCCTAAGTCCCTAATTTTACGAGGTATTTCGTCCACGAGGGTCTGTCTCCGCGCGCCTAAGTCATTGGTTTCATTGGCAAAATTGGATTTTCAAGAGCGTGAATTCGCTTGACCGTCAACATTGCTTCCACTAAAGTGGGAAACAGTGTGAAAAAGTGTCGATTTGTGGGAGATATTTGGGACAAGTTCCCAGGCTCCCGGCGCCCGACAAACTCCGACAGATAACTCTCCAAACTAGGTAAATACGTGTTCCAGGGCGCGTCAGCGATCAATCTCGATGCAAAAGGGCGGATGTCGATTCCAGCCAAGCACCGTGACGCCCTGACACTTCAATGCGAAGGCCGCGTAACCCTGACCCGCCATCCGCATGGCTGCATCCTGTTGTTTCCTCGTCCCGTGTGGGAAGAGCACCGCAAGCAGATCGCCGCCTGGCCGATGTCGGCGCGCGCGTGGCAGCGTATTTTCCTTGGCAACGCCGTCGATGTCGAACTCGACAGCGCCGGGCGGGTGCTGATTTCGCCCGAACTGCGTGCCGCGGTCGGCCTCGACAAAGAAGTGATGATGCTCGGCATGGGCTCGCACTTCGAAATCTGGAATGCCGCCAAGCTGGCCGAAGACGAGGCCAAGGCGGTTGCCGAAGCCGAATCCGGCGGCATGCCCGATGTGCTATCCAATTTCTCTTTCTAAGGCGCCGATGATGGATTCAACTACGGTGTCTGGCTTCCAGCACCGCACGGTGCTGCTCGATGAAGCGGTCGACGGACTCGACCTGGCCGGCGCACGCGCGTCCGGCACCTATATAGATGGCACCTTCGGACGCGGCGGTCACAGCCGGTTGCTGCTGTCGCGCCTGAACGCCGACGGTCGCCTGATTGCGTTCGACAAGGACCCGCAGGCCATCGCCACCGCTGAACAAATTGACGATCCACGCTTTTCGATCGTCCACGACAGCTTTGCAACGATGCACGACGCGCTGGCCGCGCGCGGCATCCACCGGGTCGACGGCATCCTGCTCGACCTCGGTATCTCGTCGCCCCAGGTGGACGACGCCAGCCGCGGTTTCAGCTTCCGCAACGATGGCCCGCTCGACATGCGCATGGATACCACGCGCGGCATGTCGGCGGCCGAGTGGATTGCCACCGCGCCGCAAACCCTATTGGAAAAGGTGATACGTGATTATGGAGAAGAGCGGTTTGCTTTTCCGATTGCAAAGGCGATTGTTGCTCGCCGCGCAGTCGAACCAATTTCAACCACACGAGAGCTTGCCGCAATCGTGGCAAACACGGTCAAGAGCCGCGAAAAAGGCAAGGATCCAGCGACCCGGACCTTCCAGGCTGTCCGGATCTTCATCAATAAAGAGCTTGAAGACCTCGAAGCCGGCTTGACCGCGGCCTACGGCATGCTGGCGCCAGGCGCGCGCATGTCGGTGATTTCCTTCCATTCGCTGGAAGACCGCATGGTCAAGCAGTTCTTCGCCTCGAAAGCCAAGGTCGAGCAACCGGACCGGCGCCTGCCGATCCGCGCGGTCGACCTGCCGCAGCCCCTGATGAAGCTGATCGACAAGATCAAGCCGTCGGATGAAGAAGTCAACGCCAACCCGCGCGCCCGTTCGGCGGTGCTGCGCGTGGCCGAACGCATCGGAGCTGCGGCATGAGTTTCAAATTGAACGCCTTGCTCGCCGCCTTGCTGGTCGGCTGCGCGCTGTCGGTGGTCAATGCGCGCTACCAGGCGCGCCATTTGCTCATTGAACTGGAGCGCCTGCAGCAGCACGCGCGCCAGCTCGACATCGACTGGGCCCAGCTCCAGCTCGACCAGTCGACCCTGGGCAAGAACGAACGCATCGAAGAGATCGCGCGCACCAACCTGAACATGTCGCGTTTGAGCCCGGCGCGCACGCAGTACCTGACCGAAGGTGCGCCATGACGCGGCCAAACCAGCGCGCAACCCCGCGCTCGAACGCACGCGTGGCCGCCTCGAAAGGCATGGCCTTCACCAAGAGCCCCGTGCTCGCGGTGCGCCTGCCCGACTGGCGTTCGCGCATGGTGCTGTTCGTGCTGTTCGCGGCCTTTGCCGCACTGGCCGTGCGCGCCGTCTGGCTGCAGGGCGTGTCGACCCAGTTCCTGCAAAAGCAGGGCAAGAGCCGCTACGAGCGCACGCTCGAACTGCCGGCCACGCGCGGACGCATCCTGGACCGCAACGGCGCCGTGCTGGCTTCGTCGCTGCCGGTGCGCGCGGTGTGGGCGATCCCCGAAGACGTGCTCAAGTCGCCGCCGGAAAAAATCCGCGACTTGTCACGCCTGCTCGAAATGCCCGAAGCCGACCTGCGCAAGAAGCTCGATTCGGACCGCACCTTCGTCTACCTGAAACGCCAGGTCGAGATGCCGATCATCGCCGAAATCGAAAAGCTCAAGATCGACGGCATCGACACGCGTAAAGAATATAAACGGTTCTACCCGCAGGGCGAAGTCATGACCCACCTGGTCGGCTTCACCAACGTCGAAGACAAGGGCCAGGAAGGGATGGAGCTGCAGCACCAGAAGACCCTGATGGGCGTGGCCGGCAGCCGGCGCGTGATCAAGGACCGCCTGGGCCACATCGCCGAAGACCTGGGCATGTTCCGCGAGCCGCACCAGGGCCGCGACCTGACCCTGTCGGTCGACAGCAAGCTGCAGTACATCGCTTTTACCAGCATCAAGAACGCGGTCGAGAAATTCAACGCCAAGGCCGGCGCCGCAGTGGTGCTCGATGTCCACACGGGCGAGGTGCTGGCGCTGGCCAACTACCCGACCTACAACCCGAACGACCGCTCGAAGCTGACCGGCGAGCAGCTGCGCAACCGCGTCATCACCGACACGTTCGAGCCGGGTTCGACGATCAAGCCGATCACCATCGCCCTGGGCCTGGAGACCGGCCGCATCAAGCCCGACACGGTGTTCGACAACAACCCGGGCTACATGACGGTGACCGGCAAGCGCATTCGCGACACCCACAACTATGGCGTGCAGACGGTCAGCGGCATCATCCAGAAGTCGTCCAACATCGGCGCCGTGAAAGTGGCGCAAATGATTCCCGAGCAGGAAATGTGGGAGATGTACACCAAGATCGGCTATGGCCAGGCGCCGCGCTACGGCTTCCCGGGCGCTGCCGCCGGCCGCGTGCGTCCGTATAAAACCTGGAAGCCGATCGAATACGCCAACATGGCCTTCGGCCACGGCCTGTCGGTGTCGCTGCTGCAGATGGCGCGCTCGTACATGATCTTCGCGCGCAACGGCGACATCATTCCGCTGTCGTTCCTGAAGGTCGATGAAGAGCCGGTCGGCCAGCAGATCATTTCGCCCAAGACCGCGGCCCAGGTGCGCACCATGCTCGAATCGGTGGTCAGCCCGGAAGGCACGGCCTCGAAGGCCCAGGTGGCCGGCTACCGCATCGGCGGCAAGACCGGCACCGCCGAGAAGATCGTCAACGGCCGCTACTCGCGCGCCAACAACATCGGCTACTTCGCCGGCATCGGTCCGATGTCCAAGCCGCGCTTCATCATCGCAGTGATGGTCGACGACCCGAGCGGCGCGCTGCGCACCGGTGGCAGCGTTGCCGCCCCGACCGCGGCCGACCTGTTCTCGAGCGCCTTGCGCGCGGCCAGCGTGCCGCCCGACTCGTCGATCACCGACATCATCATTCCAGAAGTTCCGCTAGAGGAGAGCATGTGATGGCGATCAGCCTGAACGACATCTGCCCCTGGATCCACGCCGCCGCACCTGGCGGCCGTCTTGTATCGGACTCGCGCCGCGTGCAAGCCGGCGACGTGTTCTTTGCCTATCCGGGCGACGCGGCCGATGGCCGGCGCTATATCGGCGCCGCCATCGAGGCCGGCGCCGCCGCTATCGTGTACGACCCGGCCGGCTTCGGATGGGACGCCGCATTCGATGTGCCGCACCTGGCCGTGCCGGAACTGAAAAAGAACGCGGGCCCGATCGCGCACGCCGTGCTCGATTATCCCGACCGCGCCATGTTCACCGTGGCCGTCACCGGCACCAACGGCAAGACTTCGTGCGCGCTGTGGACCGCGCAAGCGTTGACGCGCCTCGGCGACACCGCCGCCGTGATCGGCACGCTCGGCGTGGGCATCGTCAAGGCCAAGGCGGAACCGCAATTCGATGTCACCGGCTACACCACGCCGGACGCGGTGCTGCTGGCGTCGACGCTGGCCGATCTGAAGAAGAACGGCGCCACCGCGCTGGCGATTGAAGCGTCGTCGATCGGCCTGGTGCAGGAACGCACGGCCGGCATGCACGTCGATGTCGCCATCTTTACCAACCTGACACGCGACCATCTCGACTTCCACGGCGACATGGCGAGCTACGAGGCGGCCAAGGTCAAATTGTTCGAGTGGGAAGGCCTGCAGCACGCGGTTGTCAATCTGGACGATGCGGCCGGTCAGCGCCTGGTGGCGCACCTGCGTGCGAAATTTCCTGCGCTGGCGGTGACTGGCTACACGCTCAAAACGGATGCGGCACCAAGCGGCGTGGCAGTTCTGCGCGCGAGCGGCATGCGCAGCAAGAACGCCGGCACCGAATTCCAGGTCGCGACGCCGCTCGGCAACGCCACCGTCAAGACCCGCCTGGTGGGCCACTACAACGTCAGCAATGTGCTGGCGGTGCTGGGCGCATTGCTGGCCAGGGGCGTGGCATTGAAAGCTGCCGTCGATGCGATCGAGACCCTGGCGCCGGCCCCGGGCCGCATGCAGCAGATGGGCGGGCAGGATGCGCCGATGATCGTGATCGATTACGCGCACACGCCGGACGCGCTGGAAAAGACGCTGGAGGCATTGCGTCAGGTCGCCACCGACCGTGGCGGCCAGCTGTGGTGCGTGTTCGGCTGCGGGGGCGATCGCGATCCGGGCAAGCGTCCGCAGATGGGCCGCATCGCCCAGGGCGCCGACCAGGTGCTGGTCACGAGCGACAATCCGCGCAGCGAAGAGCCAAGCAGCATCATCGCCCAGATCGTGGCCGGCATGGACGCGGCGCATCCGGGCTCGCGCCTGCAGACGGTGGAAGACCGCGCCAGCGCCATTTTGCTGGCCGTGAAGCAGGCCGCCAAACAGGACGTGATCCTGCTGGCGGGGAAGGGCCATGAGCCGTACCAGGAAATCAAGGGCCGCAAGATGCCGTTCTCGGATGCGGACCATGCGACGCTGGCCCTGAGCGCGCGGCTTACCATGTTGAGGACGAATTAATGCGCGGTACGCTTGTACAACTGGTCGCGGCCATTCCCGGCGCGTCGCTCGTTGGCGCCGATATGGCGTTTGACGGCGTGTCGACCGATAGCCGCAAGGTGGAGAGCGGGGCGCTGTTCGTCGCGCTGCGCGGCGAAACCTTCGACGCCCATGATTTCCTCGACCAGGTCGCGGCGCGCGGCGTGGCGGCGGTGGTCGTCTCGAAGGTGCCAAATGGCTGGACGCTGCCGGCGATCGTGGTGCCCGATACCCTGGTGGCGCTGGGCCGCATCGCGCATGCCTGGCGCGCCGGCTTTGACATCCCGCTCATCGGCGTCACCGGCAGCAACGGCAAGACCACGGTCAAGGAAATGATTGCCTCGATCCTGGCTGCGGCCGTGGGCGAACACGCGCGTCTGGCCACACAAGGCAATCTGAATAACGAGATCGGCGTGCCGTTGACGTTGTTCCGCCTGGGTTCCGAACACCGCGCGGCGGTGGTCGAGTTGGGCATGAATCATCCGGGCGAGATCGGCCGCCTGGCGGCGATCGCGACGCCGACCGTGGGCCTGGTCAACAACGCCCAGCGCGAGCACCAGGAATTCATGCACACCGTGGAAGCGGTGGCGCGCGAGAACGGCTCGGTGCTGCAGGCCTTGTCTTCGAGCGGCGTGGCGGTATTCCCGGGCGACGATACCTATACCGCGTTATGGCGCGAAATGACCGCGTGCGACGTGATCACGTTCGGCTTGAGCGATGCGTGCGACGTGCGCGCCACTTACGCCAGCAATGGCTTCGGCAGCACGCTGCAAGTCACCGCGCGCGGCAACCAGTTCCGCATCGAACTCGCCGCCGCCGGCGAACACAATGTGCGCAACGCGCTCGCGGCGATCGCTTGCGCGTTTGGCGCCGGCATCGACCAAGCCGACATCGTGCGCGGGCTGGAAGCCTTCGCGCCGGTCGGCGGCCGCCTGCAAGGCAAGCGCGCCAGCAACGGCGCACTGGTGATCGACGACACCTACAACGCCAACCCCGATTCGATGCGCGCCGCGATCGACGTGCTGGCGGCCTACCCGGCGCCACGCATCCTGGTGGTCGGCGACATGGGCGAAGTCGGCGCACAAGGTCAAGAATTTCACGAAGAAATCGGCGCCTACGCGCAAGAGCGTGGCATCGAAACCGTGCTCGCCACCGGCGAACTGGCGCGCGCCCTCTGCGCGTCGGGAGCACAGCATTACGAGCAGTTCGACGCACTATTGGCAGCACTGGATGAAAAACTGGGCGGCAATACCAACGCGACTGTGCTGGTGAAAGGCTCGCGCTTCATGAAAATGGAACGCGTGGTCTCGCACCTGACCGGATCAACCAACAAGGACGCCCACTAATATGCTTCTCTGGCTTGCACAGTACTTCCAGGACTATATCGGTCCGCTGCGCGTGTTCAACTACATCACCTTCCGCGCGGTGTTTGCCACCATTACCGCGATTTCGATCGGCCTGCTGTGCGGTCCGTGGGTGATCCGCAAACTGACCGAACTGAAAGTCGGCCAGGCGGTGCGCACCTATGGTCCGCAGACCCACCTGAGCAAGCACGGCACCCCGACCATGGGCGGTGTGCTGATCCTGATCTCGATCGGCATTTCGACCTTGCTGTGGTGCGACCTGTCGAACCGCCTGATCTGGCCGGTGCTGGTGGTGACGATGGGCTTCGGCGCCATCGGCTGGGTCGACGACTACCGCAAGGTGGTCTACAAGGACCCGGAAGGCATGCGCTCGCGCGAAAAATACTTCTGGATGTCCTTGATCGGTATCGCCTCGGCCCTGTACCTGGCGTTCTCGGTGTCGGCCGCCAATCCATGGGAAGTGGCGCAACTGTTTTACGCCTGGGTGCAATCGGGCTTCTCGATGGACCTGCCGCCGAAGGCCGACCTGATCGTCCCGTTCTTCAAGACCATCAGCTATCCGCTCGGCGTGTGGGGCTTCATCGCGCTGACCTACTGCGTCATCGTCGGCGCCTCGAACGCGGTCAATTTCACCGACGGCCTCGATGGCCTGGCGATCATGCCGACCGTGATGGTGGGCGGCGCCCTGGGCCTGTTCGCGTATCTGACCGGCAGCGCGACGTTCTCGAAGTACCTCTTGATCCCATACATCCCGGGCGCGGGCGAACTGTTGATCTTCTGCGGCGCGATGGCCGGCGCGGGCCTGGCTTTCCTGTGGTACAACGCGCACCCGGCGCAGATGTTCATGGGCGACGTCGGCGCGCTGGCGCTGGGCGGCGCGCTCGGTTGCATCGCCGTCATCGTGCGCCAGGAAATCGTCCTGTTCATCATGGGCGGCATTTTCGTGGCCGAGACGCTGTCGGTGATCATCCAGGTGACCTGGTTCAAGTACACCAAGAAGCGTTACGGCACCGGACGCCGCGTGTTCCTGATGGCGCCGCTGCACCACCACTTCGAACAAAAGGGCTGGAAAGAGACCAAGGTCGTGGTCCGCTTCTGGATCGTGACCATGGTGCTGATCCTGGTTGGTTTGTCGACTCTGAAACTGCGCTGATGAACTACGACGGCAAAACCGCATTGGTGCTGGGCCTGGGCGAATCCGGGCTGGCGATGGCGCACTGGCTGGCGCGCTGCGGCGCGCGCGTGCGCGTGGCCGATACGCGCGCCGAACCGGCACGCCTGCCGGCGCTGCGCGACGCCGCGCCGGATGTGGAATTCATCGGCGGCGCGTTCAACGCGTCACTGCTCGATGGCGTCGATTTCGTCGCCGTCAGCCCTGGCCTGGCGCCTGATCGCGAGCTGGCCGCCATCGCACCGGCTGCGCAACAACGTGCGATCCCCGTCTGGGGCGAGATCGAACTGTTCGCGCAAGCGCTGGCGCACCTGCGTACAGAACAAGGCTACACGCCGAAAGTCATCGCCATTACCGGCACCAACGGCAAGACCACTGTCACCAGCATGACCGGCCTGCTGTGCCGCCGCGCGGGCCTGTCCACGCGCGTGGCCGGCAATATCAGCCCGGCCGCGCTGGACGTGCTGCGTGAAACGATCGACGCCGGCGACTTGCCGCAAGCCTGGGTGCTCGAATTGTCCAGCTTCCAGCTGCACACCACCTTCAGCCTGCAGGCCGATGCGGCCACGGTGCTGAACCTGAGCCAGGACCACCTTGACTGGCACGGCAGCATGGATGCGTATGCGGCCGACAAGGCGCGCATCTTCGGGGCGGACACCATCCGCGTTCTGAATCGCGACGATGCGCACGTGATGCGCATGGCGACCGATGCCCCGGCCTTCACCTTCGGCACGGGCGAACCGCAAACGGCGAACAGCTTCGGCCTGCTCGAAGAACGCGGCGTGCTGTGGCTGGCGGGTGCGGTGGCCGGCGAAGAGATCGAAAAGAAACGCAAAAAGGGCGAAGCACCGGAGCCGGTGGAGGTCATCGTCAACCGTCTGATGCCGGCCGACGCCCTGAAAATCCGCGGCCTGCACAACGCCTCGAATGCGCTGGCGGCACTGGCGCTGTGCCGCGCCTGCGAGCTGCCACTGGCGCCACTGCTGCACGGCCTGCGCGACTACGCGGGCGAGCCGCATCGGGTCGAACTGGTGGCGAGCATCGACGGCGTCGACTTCTACGACGACAGCAAGGGCACCAACGTCGGCGCCACCGTGGCCGCCATCGAAGGCCTGGGCAAGGCCTTCGGCGGCGCCGACCAGCAGATCCTCCTGATCGCCGGCGGCGACGGCAAGGGCCAGGACTTTGTGCCCCTGGCCGGCCCGGTGTCGCGCCATGTGCGCGCCGTGCTGCTGATCGGCCGCGATGCGCCCGCCGTGCGCGCCGCCATCGAACCGACCGGCGTGCCGGCCTTTGACGTGAACGACCTGCCGACCGCCGTACGGCGTGCGGCCGGCCTGGCCAAGGCGGGCGACAGCGTGCTGCTTTCGCCCGCCTGCGCCAGCATGGACATGTTCACCAACTACGCACACCGCGCGCAGGTGTTCGTCGATGCCGTGCGCGAGATCGCGCTCGACCGGGGACAGGAGATCTGATGGCCTTCCAGCTCCCCTTCAAGTTTTCCGGCACTGCCAGCGACGCGACTGCGGCAGTGGGCAAGCGGCCGTCGAAGATGATGGAATACGACCAGCCGCTGGTGTGGGTCACGCTGCTGTTGATGCTGTTCGGGATGGTGATGGTGTATTCGGCCTCGATCGCGCTGCCCGATTCGCCCAAGTTCCGCTACCTGGAAGACCGCAACGAGTACTTCCTGTACCGCCAGATGATGTATATCGGCGTCTCGATCGTGGCCGCCTTCATCACCTTCAAGGTGCCGGTCGCGGTGTGGCAGAAGTGGGCGCCGATGATGTTCATCGGGACGCTGGTGATGCTGGCGCTGGTGTTGATTCCGGGCGTGGGCGTGTCGGTCAACGGCGCGCGGCGCTGGCTGTCGCTCAAAGTCATGAACCTGCAGCCGTCCGAGATCATGAAGATCGCGGTGGTGCTGTACGCCGCCGACTTCACGGTGCGCAAGCAAGAATACATGCACAAGCTGACCAAGGGTTTCCTGCCGATGATGGTGGCGATCGGCCTGGTCGGCGGCCTGCTGCTGATGGAACCCGACCTGGGCGCCTTCGGCGTGATCGTCTGCATCGCCATGGGCATCCTGTTCCTGGGCGGGATCAACATCGTCTGGTTCGGCGGCATCGGTGCGCTGCTGGTGATCATCTTCACCTCGATCATCGCATTGTCGCCATTTCGCCGTGCGCGCATGTTCGCCTACCTCGACCCGTGGGAAGAGGGCAATGCGCTGGACAAGGCGTACCAGTTGACGCACTCCCTGATCGCGTTCGGGCGCGGCGAATTCTTTGGCGTCGGTCTGGGCAGCTCGGTCGAGAAGCTGCACTACCTGCCCGAAGCGCACACCGACTTCATCATGGCCGTGATCGGCGAAGAACTGGGCCTGGCCGGCGTGCTGGTGGTGGTGGCGATGTTCTACTGGCTGGTCAAGCGGGCGTTTGACATCGGGCGCCAGGCGATCGCGCTGGACCAGGTGTTCGCGGGCCTCGCGGCCAAGGGCATCGGCATCTGGATCGGCGTGCAGACCTTCATCAATATGGGCGTGAACCTGGGCCTGCTGCCGACCAAGGGCTTGACCCTGCCGTTGATGAGCTTTGGCGGCTCGGGCGTGCTGTTCAACTGTGTCGGTCTGGCGATCTTGCTGCGCATCGATTACGAAAACCGGGTGCGGATGCGTGGAGGCCGGACATGAGCAAGATCCCTAAACGCTTGATGATCATGGCCGCCGGCACCGGTGGCCACATCTTCCCCGGTATCGCCATTGCGCAGACCATGCGCGCGCGCGGCTGGGAAGTGAGCTGGCTGGGCACCGCCCACGGCATGGAAAAAGACCTGGTGCCAAAGGCTGGCATCGACATGGACACGATCGACTTCGCCGGCCTGCGCGGCAAGGGCCTGGCCCACACCGTCAGCGGCGCATTCAAGATGGCGGCCAGTTTCCGTACCTGCCACCGCTACCTGGCCGCGCGCCGGCCCGACGTGGTCTTGGGCATGGGCGGCTACGTCACGGTGCCGGGCGGCCTGACCGCGCGTGCGCGCGGCGTGCCGCTGGCGCTGGTGAACGCCGATGCTGCGCTGCTGTTGTCGAACAAGACCCTGACGCCGATGGCCCAGCGCGTGCTGTTCGGCTTCCCGGCCGACTTCGGCCGCGCGGCCGGCAAGGCGGTCGTCACCGGCAACCCGGTGCGCCAGCAGATCCTGGATTTGCCGATGCCGCTGGAGCGTTTCAAGGGCCGCAATGGCGTGCTGCGCGTGCTGGTCGTCGGCGGCAGCCTGGGCGCCAAGGTCTTGAACGACAACGTGCCGGCCGCGCTCAAGCTGCTCGACCCGGCGCTGCGTCCGATCGTGACCCACCAGTCGGGCAAGAAGAATATCGATGCGCTGCGCGCGGCCTATGCGGACGCCGGCGTCGAGGCCAACGTGGTCGACTTCATCGACGACATGGCCGCCGCCTACGGCGAAGCCGACCTCGTGATCTGCCGCGCCGGCGCCATCACCGTGTCCGAACTGACCGCGGCCGGCGTGGCCAGCGTGCTGGTGCCGTTCGTTGCCAGCACTACCAGCCACCAGCGCGACAACGCGGTGTGGATGGACAAACAAGGCGCCGCAGTGCACCTGCCGCAAGGCGAACTCAATCCGCAGCGGCTCAAAAGCCTGCTGCAAACGACGCGCGAACAATGCCTGGCGATGGCCCAGGCGGCGGCGCGCGTCGGCCAGCGCGACGCCAACGAAGCGATCGCGCGCGAACTCGAAAAACTGGCAGGTTAAATAACAGATGAAACACAAGATCAAGAACATTCACTTCGTCGGCATCGGCGGCAGCGGCATGAGCGGCATCGCCGAGGTGCTGCTCAACCTCGGCTATCAGGTGTCCGGCTCGGACCTGAACAGCAACGCCGCCAGCCAGCGCCTGGAAAGTCTCGGCGCGCGCGTGTGCCTGGGCCACGCGGCCGAACACGTGGCCAATGCCGACGTGGTGGTGACGTCCACCGCCGTCAACGAAGCCAACCCGGAAGTGGTGGCTGCGCGCTCGCGCAAGATTCCGATCGTGCCGCGCGCGATCATGCTCGGTGAACTGATGCGCCTGAAGCGCGGTATCGCGATTGCCGGCACCCACGGCAAGACCACCACCACCAGCCTGGTGGCCTCGGTGCTGGCCGCCGGCGGCATGGACCCGACCTTCGTCATCGGCGGGCGCCTGACCGCCGCCGGCGCCAATGCGGCGCTGGGCAATGGCGAATACATCGTGGCCGAAGCGGATGAATCGGACGCGTCGTTCCTGAACCTGTCGCCGATGATCGAGGTGATCACCAACATCGACGCCGACCACATGGAAACCTACGAACACGACTTCGAGAAATTGAAGGCCGCGTTCGTGCACTTCACGCACCGCCTGCCGTTCTATGGCCGCGTGATGCTGTGCATCGACGACCAGCACGTGCGCTCGATCCTGCCGCAGGTGACCAAGCCGGTGACGACCTACGGTTTTTCGGAAGAAGCCGAAGTGCGCGCGCTGGACGCCTACGCCGAGGGCGTGCACATGCACTTCACGGTGCGCCAGCAGGGCTACCCGGACACCAAATTCGTGCTGAACCAGCCCGGCATGCACAATGTCTTGAATGCCTGCTCGGCGATCGCGATCGCGCGCGAGATCGGCATCGACGACAAGGCCACGGCCGAAGGCCTGCTTGAATTTCGCGGCGTCGGCCGCCGCTTCACGCGTTATGGCGAAGTGAGCTTGCCGGCCGGCGGCAGCTTTACCCTGGTCGACGACTTCGGCCACCACCCGGTCGAAACCGAAGTGACGCTGGCCGCCGCGCGCGCCGCGTACCCGGGGCGGCGCCTGGTGCTGGCGTTCCAGCCGCACCGCTACAGCCGCACGCGCGACCTGTTCGAAGACTTCGTCAAAGTGCTGGTGACCCCGGACGTGCTGCTGCTGTCGGACGTGTACCCGGCCGGCGAAGCGCCGATCGTGGCCGCCGACGGCCGCGCCCTGGCGCGCGCGCTGCGCACCTCGGGCAAGCTCGAGCCGATTTTTGTCGAGGCGATTGCCGACATGCCGGCCGCCATCATGAACGTGGCGCGCGACGGCGACGTCGTGCTGACCATGGGCGCCGGCTCGATCAGCGGCGTTCCCCATCAACTGACTTCTGCAAAGGCTTGAGACTGTGACCACGACTTCCACCTTCGATGCCGCCGCTTTCGGTAAAGTCGGCGTGCTGTTCGGCGGCCGCTCGGCCGAGCGCGAGATCTCCCTCATTTCCGGCAACGGCGTGCTGCAGGCCCTCAAAAGCCGCGGCATCGATGCGCACCCGTTCGATCCGGGCACCCAGAGCCTGGGCGAACTGGCGGCGCAAAACTTCGACCGCGTGTTCATCGCGCTGCACGGCCGCTACGGCGAAGACGGCAGCCTGCAGGGCGCGCTCGAGCAGCTCGGGATTCCCTATACCGGCAGCGGCGTGATGGCCTCGAGCGTCGGCATGGACAAGATTACCACCAAGAAGATCTGGCTGATGGAAGGCGTGCCGACCCCGCGCTACGTGTCGATCGACGCGGCGTCCGACCTGGACCGGATCGTGGCCGACCTGGGCCTGCCCCTGATCGTCAAGCCGCCGCTGGAAGGCTCGAGCATCGGCATCACCAAGGTGACCCAGGCGGCCGACCTGCAGGCGGCGGTCGACCTGGTCGCCAGCATGGACGACGCGGTGCTGGCCGAGGAATTCGTCACCGGCCGCGAGTTCACCGTCGCCGTGCTGGGGCAGGGCGCCAGCGCGCGTGCGCTGCCGATCGTCGAGATCGTGGCGCCGGAAGGCAAATACGATTACCAGAACAAGTATTTTACCGACGACACCCAGTACCATTGCCCGGCATCGTTGCCGGAAGCGCTGACGCAGGAGATCCAGCGCCACGCCGTGAACGCCTTCCGCGCGCTCGGTTGCGAAGGCTGGGGCCGGATCGATGTGCTGGTGCGCGAGAGCGACATGCGTCCGTTCCTGCTGGAGGTGAACACCTCGCCCGGCATGACCACCCATTCGCTGGTGCCGATGGCGGCGCGCGCGGTCGGTATCGGTTACGAAGACCTGTGCATCGAGATCCTGCGTTCGGCGCGGCTCAAGATGGGCAACAAAGAAAAATCAAAAGGATAAGCAGCGATGTGGCATGACGTACGGGCCCTGAACGCGACCGCCAGTTTCCTGACGGCGGTGACGGTGCTCGCCTCGCTGGTGACCGGCGTGTGGTGGCTGTCGCAGCGGCCGATGTTCGCGCTCGGATCGGTGACGGTCGAGAGCATGTACGCGATCGACCTGAAACACGTCAACGCGCTCACGGTGCGCAACGGCGTGGTCGGAAAATTGCGCGGCAACTTCTTTACCGCCGACCTGGATCAGGTGCGCACCACGTTCGAAACCGTGCCGTGGGTACGCCGCGCCACGGTGCGCCGCGAGTGGCCCAACGCGCTGGTGGTCGAAGTGGAAGAACACGAAGCGATCGGCACCTGGGGCGACGAGGGCCGCCTGCTGTCGGTCAAGGGCGACGTCTTCACCGCCAACATCGCCGAGACCGAGGACGAACTGGCGCTGCCGGCGTTCGAAGGCCCGGCCGGCACCGAAAAAGATGTGCTCAAGCGCTTCGCCGACCTGCGCACCGCGTTCGCCAAGGTGTCGCTGGTGCCGCAATCGCTGTCGCTGTCGGACCGCTACGCCTGGACCGTCAGGCTGGATAACGGCATGAGCGTCGAACTCGGACGCGAGCAGGATCGCACTACCTTGACCAAGCGCGTGCAGCGCCTGGTCGGCATCTATCCGCAGCTGGTGGCGCGCTTGCAGGAAGGGCGCATCGACACCATCGACATGCGCTATCCGACCGGCCTGGCGCTGTCGTCGGCGGCATTGACGGTGCCGGAAGACGCCACCAAGCCGGTCAAGGCGGCCAAGAAAAAACCAGAACCGAAGCCGCATGGCACCAAGCCGGCGCTACCGAACAACAAAACAACCAAGCAAATCTAGCAGGCGAACAGCAATGACAAAAGACGCGAAAAACCTGATCGTCGGCCTCGACATCGGCACCTCCAAGGTGGTGGCCGTGGTCGCCGAGGTGATGTCCGACGGACGCCACGAGGTGATCGGCCTCGGTCAGCACGAGTCGAAGGGATTGAAGAAGGGGGTGGTCGTCAACATCGAAGCCACCGTCGAATCGATCCAGCGCGCGCTGGAAGAGGCCGAGCTGATGGCCGACTGCAAGATCCGCAACGTCTACGCCGGCATCGCCGGCAGCCATATCCGCTCGTTCAATTCGAGCGGCATGGTGGCGATCAAGGAAAAAGAAGTGACAGCCACCGATGTGGCGCGCGTGATCGAGACGGCCAAGGCGGTCAATATCCCGACCGACCAGCAGTTGCTGCACACGGTGCCGCAGGAATTCATCGTCGACAACCAGGAAGACGTGCGCGAGCCGATCGGCATGAGCGGTATCCGGCTCGAAGTGCGGGTGCACATCGTCACCGGTGCGGTGTCTGCAGTACAAAACATTGTAAAGTGCGTGCGCCGTTGCGGTCTCGAGGTCTCGGACCTGATCCTGCAGCCGATGGCCTCCGCCGACGCGGTGCTGACGGTCGACGAGAAGGAACTGGGCGTGGTCCTGATCGACATCGGCGGCGGCACGACCGACATCGCGGTGTTCTCGGACGGCGCGATTCGCCACACGGCGGTGATCCCGATCGCGGGCGACCAGATCACCAGCGACGTCGCGATGGCGCTGCGTACGCCGACCGGCGAAGCCGAAGACATAAAAATCCGCTACGGGGTGGCCAAGCAGGTATTGGCCGATCCGGGCGAGACACTCGAAGTGCCAGGTCTCGGTGACCGCGGCCCGCGCGCTTTATCGCGCCAGGCGCTGGCGGCCGTGATCGAGCCTCGGGTGGAAGAGTTGTTCGCGATGGTGCACCAGGTGGTGCGCGAGTCGGGTTATGAAGGCGTGCTGTCGTCGGGCATCGTCCTCACCGGCGGTAGCGCCATCATGCCGGGCATGATCGAGATGGCGGAAGACATCTTCCTGAAACCGGCGCGCCTCGGCACGCCGGACTACCGCGGCCAGCTGGCCGATGTGGTGCGCAGCCCACGCTACGCCACCGTGCTCGGATTGCTGCTCGAAGCGAAGAAGCAGTACCTGCGCGGGCACATCGTCACTCGGCAGGACGGCTCGGTGAAGGCGGTCTGGCAGCGCATGAAAGAATGGATAGCCGGGAATTTCTGACGTTGGTGTACGCACTTGGTAACAAATTAGGTAGCGAAAATTCATCACGGGTTACAGCTTTTTACATACAATCGCTAGTTACCGGCATGAGGCAGCGAATCAATCACGCTAAGGCTTCGTCCCTGGAACGGCATTTCTAAAATAGGGAGTCATCATGGAGTTCGATATGGTCGATAACGCAGCACTGGGGACCGTGATCAAGGTCGTGGGCGTCGGCGGCGCCGGCGGCAACGCGGTCCAGCACATGATCAATAAAGGTGTGTCCGGTGTCGAGTTCATCGCCGCGAATACCGACGCGCAGGCGCTGGCAGTGTCCGGCGCCAACAACATCATCCAGATCGGCGACTCGGGCCTGGGCGCCGGGATGCGTCCTGAAATCGGCCGCCAGCTCGCCGAGCAATCGCGTTCGCGCATCGAGGATGCACTGCGCGGTGCGCACATGGTCTTCATCGCCGCCGGCATGGGTGGCGGCACCGGCACCGGCGCCGCACCGATCGTGGCCGAAGTGGCCAAGACCATGGGCGCCCTGACCGTGGCCGTGGTTTCCAAGCCGTTCTCGTACGAAGGCCAGAAGTGCATGGACGTGGCCGAAGCGGGCCTGGAAGAACTGACCAAGCACGTCGACTCCCTGATCGTGATCCTCAACGAAAAGCTCGAAGACATCTACGAAGATGAATCGATGCTCGACTGGATGAAGCACGCCGACGATGTCCTGAACAACGCGGTGGCCGGTATCGCCGAGATCATCAACGTGCCGGGCCACATCAACGTCGACTTCAACGACGTGAAAACCATCATGGGCGAGCAGGGCAAGGCCATGATGGGCACCGCGACTGCAGCGGGCGTGGACCGCGCGCGCATCGCCGCCGAACAGGCCGTGGCTTCGCCGCTGCTGGACGGCATCGACCTGTCGGGCGCCAAGGGCGTGCTGGTGAACGTCACCGCCAGCCGTGGCCTGAAGGGTAAGGAGATCAAGGAAGTCATGGCCGCCGTGCGCGCGTTTGCCGCGCCCGACGCCTCGATCGCACAGGGCATCGCCTACGACGACGCGATGGGCGACGAGATCCGCGTGACCGTGGTCGCGACGGGCCTGGGCAAGAACAAGAAGTCGATCTCGCTGGTGCAGCCGCAGCAGGTGCAGCGCACCGGTACCTATGACGCGCCGGTGATGCAAGGCAGCGCGGCAGTGGCCGGCGCCATGACCGCCGGTAAAGTCAGCACCGACGCACTGGGCGGCATGAAGCAGCCGGCCGTGTGGCGCCGCGAGCAGGCATCCGAACAGGTGCAGGCGATGCAGCGTAACGGCGTCGAGACGTACGATATTCCGGCGTTCCTGCGCAAGCAGGCCGACTAAGCCAGTGTATGCGGACGGCGCGAGCCGTCCAGCAGCGGAAAGGCCGGCGCAAGCCGGCCTTTTGTTTTGGCGGCCTGGTCGATGCACGGTGCGGGCGGATCGGCGATAATGACAAGATTCTCAAAACATCAACAAGGAGCACACATGACGATCCAGATTGGCGAACGCCTGCCGGAAGGCACCCTGGCCGAATTCATCGAGACCGAAACCGAAGGCTGCACCCTGGGCCCGAACACCTTCCCGGTGGCCGATCTGGTCAAGGGCAAGAAGATCGTCATCTTCGGCCTGCCGGGCGCATTCACCCCGGGCTGCTCGGTGCAGCACGTGCCGGGTTACGTCAAGCACGCCGATGAGCTGCGCGCCAAGGGCGTCGATGAAATCTGGTGCATCTCGGTCAATGACGCCTTCGTGATGGGCGCCTGGGGCCGCGACCAGAAAGCCACCGGCATCGTGCGCATGCTGGCCGACGGCAACGCCACCTTCACCCGCGCCCTGGGCCTGGACAACGATTTCTCGGCGCATGGCATGGGTACGCGCTCGAAGCGCTACTCGATGCTGGTCGAAGACGGCGTGGTCAAGAGCCTGGACATCGACGCCAAGGGCGTCGAGGCGTCGAGCGCGGAAGCGATGCTGCAAAAGCTCGGCTGATCGAGCGCTGCCGCGGTAATCCAAACGGCGCTGCGGCGCCGTTTTTGTCTTTCACCAGCCCAGGAATCGATCATTGTGAAGCGCCCATCCGGAAACCTGTACAGCATCTACGCGATGCTGCTCGCCGTCTTCATGTTCGCCCTGATGGACACGGCCATGAAGCTGCTGTCGGCGCGCTATCCGGCGCTGCAGGTAGCGGCCCTGCGCGCGCTATGCTCGCTGCCGCTGGTGGCGGCCTACGTGGCCTGGCGCGGTGCGTTCACCGGCATCTTGCGGGTGCGCTGGTCGATGCACCTGCTGCGCGGCGCGCTCGGGATCGCGATGCTGGCGCTGTTTGCGTTCGGCCTGCGCAAATTGTCGCTGGCCGAAGCGTATTCGATCTTCTTCATCGCGCCGGCCCTGATCACGGCGCTGTCGGTGCTGATGCTCAAGGAGCGGGTCGACCTGGCGCGCTGGGTGGCGATCGGCGTCGGGCTGTGCGGCGTGCTGGTGGTGCTGCGACCAAGCGGCGCCGGCTTCCTGACCGTGGGCGGTCTGGCGGTGCTGGCCTCGGCCGCCTGCTATGCGATCTCGGCGATCACGGTGCGGGTGCTGGCACGGAGCGACCGTAACGAGCACACGGTGTTCTGGCTGATCGTGATGATCGCGCTCGGCGCCGGCGCGCTGGCGGCGCCGAACTGGGTGCCGATGCCATCGGCCGAAATTCCCTTGCTGTGCGGCCTGGCGCTGTCCGGCTTCATCGGCCAGCTGGCGATCACCGAGGCATTTTCGCGCGGCGAAGCGTCGAGCGTGGCGCCGTTCGAGTATTCGGCGCTGGCCTGGGGCGTCGGCATGGACTGGCTGTTGTGGCGCGCCTTGCCCGACGCCTGGACCATGCTGGGCGCGGCGATCATCATCGGCGCCGGCCTGTACCTGATCCGGCACGAAAAAGAGCACGTCGAATCGGAACATCCGTAAGCAGCCGACCACGCCGTGGCGCCGCCGCCACGGGCCTTGCCGCCGGGGAATGGCGGCCGTCAGCACGCCGTAAAACGCTGGGCTATAATCGGCAGATGCTGAAACAACGAACCATCAAGGAACTGGTCCGCACCACGGGTGTCGGGCTGCACTCGGGCCGCAAGGTCGAGCTCACCCTGCGCCCGGCCGCGCCCGACACGGGCATCGTGTTCCGCCGCGTCGACGTCGATCCGATCGTATCCATTCCGAGCAGCGCCGACGTGGTCGGCGACACGCGCATGGCCTCGGTCTTGATCAAGGATGGCGCGCGCGTCTCGACCGTCGAGCACGTGATGTCGGCCTGCGCCGGCCTCGGGATCGACAACCTGGTCATCGACGTCACCGCCGAAGAAATCCCGATCATGGATGGCTCGGCCTCGTCGTTCGTGTTCCTGCTGCAGCAGGCCGGCGTCGAAGACCAGCCGGCGCTGCGCAAGTTCATCCGCGTCTTGAAAGACGTCGAGGTGCGCCAGGGCAGCGGCAACAGCGAAAAGTGGGCGCGCCTGTCGCCGCACGACGGCTACAAACTCGATTTCTTCATCGAGTTCAATCATCCGGCGGTGGACGGCACCATGCAGCGCGCCACGGTCGACTTCGGCGACATCACGTATGTGCGCGACGTCGCGCGCGCGCGCACCTTCGGCTTCATGCAAGACGTGGAAAGCCTGCGCGGCATGGGCCTGGCGCGCGGCGGCTCGCTCGAAAATGCAATCGTGATGGACGAATACCGCATCCTGAACGCGGACGGTCTGCGCTACGAAGACGAATTCGTGCGCCACAAGATCCTGGACGCGATCGGCGACCTGTACCTGGTGGGTCATCCGCTGCTGGCCAGCTACACGGCGCACAAGTCGGGCCACGCGCTCAACAACGACCTGCTGCGCGCATTGCTGGCGCAGCCGGATTCGTACGAAATCGTGACGTTCGACCAGCTGGCGACGGCGCCGTCGTCGTATGTGCAGCAGACCACGCGCGAGTGGGCGCTGAGCTGAATTTGCGGTTGATGTGCTGATGTTCGGGGCTGCTGCCAGCGACGCCACTAGCGTCGCTTGGCCGCCAGCGCCCTGAGCGCCGCCACCAGATCCCGGTTCTGCTTATTATCCGGCAGCGACTCCGCCAGGTCCTCGAACGCCTGCACCGCCGTCGGCGGCAGCTCCAGCGTGCGCATCTGCGGTTTATCCGGCAGGGCGCGCGTGACCTGCACCTTGATCCGCATCGATTCGACCTGCCAGCCGCGCCCGATCAAGGTCGCCTGCAGCTTCGGCAGGCTCTGCTTCAGACGCGCCGCCAGCGCCGAGCTGGGCACGGCCAGCGTCAGCACGCCTTCCTGGAACGACAAGACATCGCAGTTATTGAAGATCGCCGGCAGCACCTGCGCGCAATCGGCCTGCAGGCGCGCCATGCGGTTGACCGCCGGCAACAGGCTGGCCAGCCGGTCGTTGGAGCGCAGGAAGTCGGTGGCGACGTGCGAGGTCTGCCGGTTGATGGTGCCGAAAATATGGAAGGGGCGCTTGGGCGTCGATTGCTGCATGCTTGGAACATACCACAGCAGCCACCATTTGCAAGGACCGGCAGCCGGATGCCCACAGTATCGCGCCATACAGCGTGCTGTATCGCCAAACCGCGATGCAATTTGATAACATTCTCGCCAGGAACCATCTTGTTATCCTGCCCATGATCCCCAAGTGTGGCCGGATCGCATGATAAAATCAGTAGTTATTTGCCTAACGCGGTCGTTGGTGCGTATCGCTGCGATACCATCTCGGCTCCTTCCTGGCTGCCTTTGCGGCGTATTTTTTAGAAACTAAGCATGTCATTCCTGACCCAGATTTTCGGCAGCCGTAATCAGCGACTGCTCAAGCAATATCAAAAGACCGTGCGTCAGATCAATGCGCTCGAGCCGCAGATGGAGCAGTTGTCGGATGCCGAACTGCAAGCCAAGACTCCGGAGTTCAAGGATCGCCTGGCCAAGGGCGCGACCCTGGACGACATCATGGTCGAGGCGTTCGCGGTCTGCCGCGAAGCGGCCAAGCGCGTCATGAAGATGCGCCACTTTGACGTCCAGCTGATCGGCGGCATGGTCCTGCACCAGGGCAAGATTGCCGAAATGGGTACCGGCGAGGGCAAGACCCTGATGGCGACGCTGCCGGTGTACCTGAACGCGCTGGCCGGCAAGGGCGTGCACGTCATTACCGTCAACGATTACCTGGCCCAGCGCGATGCCGAACAGATGGGCAAGCTGTACGGCTGGCTCGGCCTCTCCACGGGCGTGAATCTGTCGCAGCTCGACCACGGCAGCAAGCAAGGCGCCTACGGTTCCGACATCACCTACGGCACCAACAACGAATTCGGCTTCGACTACCTGCGCGACAACATGGTCTACGACCTGCGCGAACGGGTACAGCGCGGCCTGAACTTCGCCGTGGTCGATGAAGTCGACTCGATCCTGATCGATGAAGCGCGTACACCGTTGATCATCTCGGGCCAGGCCGAGAACCACACCGAGCTGTATCACCGCATCAACGAGCTGCCGCCGCAGCTGACCTTGCAGATCGGCGAAGAAACGCCGGACGGCAAGGGCAAGATCGAAGTCCCGGGCGACTACACCAAGGACGAAAAAGCGCACACCGTGCTGCTGACCGAAGCCGGCCACGAAAAGGCTGAAACGATCCTGACCCAGATGGGCCTGCTGCCTGAAGGCGCGTCGCTGTACGACGCCGCCAACATCACCCTGATCCACCACCTGTACGCCGCCCTGCGCGCGCACGTGCTGTACCACAAGGACCAGCACTACGTGGTGCAGAACGGCGAAGTCGTGATCGTCGACGAATTCACCGGCCGCCTGATGACGGGCCGGCGCTGGTCGGACGGCCTGCACCAGGCGGTGGAATCGAAAGAAGGCGTCAAGATCCAGAACGAGAACCAGACCCTGGCCTCGATCACGTTCCAGAACTACTTCCGCATGTACGGTAAACTCGGCGGCATGACCGGCACCGCCGACACCGAAGCCTACGAATTCCAGGAGATCTACAGCCTGGAAACCGTGGTGGTGCCGCCGAACCGTCCTTCGCAGCGCAAGGACCGCCAGGACCAGGTGTATAAGACCTCGCAAGAGAAGTACAACGCGATGGTGATCGACATCCGCGACTGCTACGAGCGCGGTCAGCCGGTACTGGTCGGCACCACCTCGATCGAGAACTCGGAACTGTTGTCCGGCATCCTGACCGAAGCCAAGCTGCCGCACAACGTTCTCAACGCCAAGCAGCACGCCCGCGAAGCCGAGATCGTGGCGCAGGCCGGTCGTCCGAAGATGATCACCATCGCCACCAACATGGCCGGCCGCGGTACCGACATCGTCTTGGGCGGTAACGTCGGCAAGCAGATCCAGTTCATCGAAGCCGACGCCAATCTGTCGGATGCCGACAAGGCCACCCAATCGCAAAAGCTGCGCGACGAATGGCAGTCGCTGCACGACCATGTGGTGAACGCCGGCGGCCTGCACATCATCGGCACCGAGCGCCACGAATCGCGCCGGGTCGACAACCAGCTGCGCGGCCGCTCGGGCCGCCAGGGCGACCCGGGTTCCTCGCGCTTCTACCTGTGCCTGGACGACGCGCTGCTGCGCATCTTCGCGGGCGACCGCGTGCGCGCCGTGATGGACCGCCTGAAAATGCCGGAAGGCGAACCGATCGAAGCGGGCATCGTGACCCGTTCGATCGAATCGGCCCAGCGCAAGGTCGAAGCGCGCAACTTCGACATCCGCAAGCAGCTGCTCGAGTACGACGACGTCGCCAACGACCAGCGCAAGGTGATCTACACCCAGCGTAACGAATTGCTGGAGTCGACCGACATCAACGAGATGATCACCAGCCTGCGCGCGGGCGTGTTCACCGACGTGGTGCGCGGCTACGTGCCGGCCGAATCGGTCGAAGAGCAGTGGGACATCAAGGGCCTGGAAAACACCCTGGCCGGCGAATGGAGCCTGATCGTGCCGCTGCAGCAGATGCTGCAGGACGAGCCGAACCTGAACGACGACGACATCCTCGAGCGCGTGCTGGCTGCGGCCGACACCTCGTACAACGACAAGGTCGGCGTGGTGGGCCGCGAATCGTTCGGCGGCTTCGAGCGCAACGTCATGCTGCAAAGCGTCGACACCCACTGGCGCGAACACCTGGCGGCGCTGGACCATCTGCGCCAGGGTATCCACCTGCGCGGCTACGCCCAGAAGAACCCGAAGCAGGAATACAAGCGCGAAGCGTTCGAACTGTTCGGCGGCATGCTGGACCAGATCAAGAACGACGTCATCCGCACCGTGATGACCGTGCGCATCCAGAGCCGCGAAGAAGTCGAAGCGGCCGAAGCGGCGATGGCGGCCCAGGTCGCGCAGCTCGAAAACGTGAATTACCAGCACGCCGACTTCAACCCGTCGGCCGCACCCGAAGAGCTGCTCAATCCGAACCCGACCCCGAACGCCGGCGGCGCGCCGGTGTCGGCCGAGGACCACAGCACCTACCTGGGCGTCAAGGTCGGCCGCAACGACCCATGCCCTTGCGGCAGCGGCAA
>Ga0265797_10002612_pt1 | contig 29998 bp, 30 predicted proteins | sample P2T30metagenome_FD_192433 | JGI IMG/M metagenome (GOLD analysis project Ga0265797, IMG submission 192433) | Plant litter microbial communities from East Loma Ridge, Irvine, California - P2 T30 | ecosystem: Environmental > Terrestrial > Plant litter > Unclassified | place: USA: California...
AAACCAGGGGGGGGGGATCAGTCAAGGTATATATGTTTTCTCATATCACTCTGCCAAGACAACGTATGCCATTGTCCGCGCAACTGAACACTCTATTCCCGCTTTCCAAGCCTGCTGGGGTGGGGTCGTAACTGTCAAAAGGGCTGGATTTGCCCTTTACTCACCCATGTCGAACCGGTAGGTTGACCCAACCATGAGCCGCATCATAGGCTGTTGCTCCGCTTTGTTCCGCAACTTTCCTGCATCGCGCTCACTTACTCGCTGTTCACCTGCAAGCGTCGTGAACACATGACGTCTGACCCTGCAGAGTTGTAGTCAGCCTTAGCGGATATCGGCACGCTGAAGTAGGCCGTGCACCAGCCACAACAAGCCACACCCAATCCGCGCCTGTCCTAGTCCTGGAGTTGACCTGAATACCAAGGCCACGAATGCACAAGTGCCCAAACCTGCAGCTATGACACAGTTTCTTCCTTATCAAACGGCTAACCGGGTGGCCCTCGTGACCCTGACGCTTCCCGACTAGCCACTAGGACGTCTAGCTGTGGCTCGTGAACAGCCGAATTTGCGCCTCGGCGCTTTTACGTGGCTTGGGAGGAATTGAGGCACGTGAGTCGGAGTCGGATGAAGGAGCCACATGAGGCTGAATCGAACGGTGTATGCGGCGACGAAAGTGGATACTACAACTTATGTCAACGGATGCCAACAGCCACAAAGGCCGAGACTTGCGCATTTTTTTTTCGTTGATGATTGATAACGTACCTCAAGTTGGCGATCGCACAGGCAATCTCACAAACTTGAGGTAATTACTTCTTTCGACAAGAGCTGGGACGAGGACGCGTAATTGTGCGCACAACGAATGGCTAAGCATGTGATAACGCATTATTCAGGGACAAAAATAGACTTCTAGTCCGCAAAGAATATTGACTTTTCTTCCACAAGACCAAAATGGGAAGGAAAAGGGCGTAGGCAAAGGGGGTGAAACAATACTAACACATATGGCAACAACATTTGTGCAGAGTCGCAACGGCAGCGGGGAATTCTCCAATGCAATTCGCGCTCCTTGGGAGAAATGAGAACGCCGTACGCCTCGTCATAATGGGTATATCAACAACAGGAACACTATCAAACGCCGCATATATAATGATTAAGAGCCCATCAAACACCCGGGACACCCTCTTTGCTCCGTATCCGACCTTCCTTGACAGAACCTATTGTAACACCTGCTTCGCCAGTCAGCCAGCCGGGCATCTTTTCACCGTCAATGATGCCTTCTTCAACTAATTGCCTGACACCAGCAAAAACATGCGTCCCTTGAAACATGATGCGCACGTTTGGTACCCAGCCCTCTTCATTCTGAATCTCTTCCAGGTCCTCTGCTGTTCTATCAAGCAGCGACGGACGCCCTCTCCGCGTTCGGCTCGCCACTTGAGCATCGAGATTCGATGTTTCACCGTCTACCTGTGTGATACTATTGCCATCTGATGTAGAGGGAAACGAGTCATCAATACGAACTTCAAACCGTTCAAGTCCTTGGCCATCGTCTGGTTGTCCTGATATACCGAAGCGGCCAGCAGCAACCTCCTTCCGGCGTTTGGCTTCCGAAGTCTCCTTGCCGTCTAGTGATCGTTTGGGTCTTCCTGGTCCAGCCTTTGTTGCACCATTGACACTGTTCTTATCCCCCAATGCCTTCTCCTGCCCATCCCCCTTTTGTGTTGTGATGAAGTCTAGCGCATTCTGGCTAAAGCTATGGTCCTGGAAGATGCTCCATCCTCCTGCTGCTGCATTACTCTTGCCGGGCCCGCGATACGTCAGAAGCGCGTCCAACGACTTGGTAGTAAAGTTTGTGTTGGTCAATTGGTACCGAGCAGACGGTCTGGAGAAGGCTTTCGGTATTGCTTGTTGTACAATGTCTCGCAAGTGTCGCCCGTCGTCTCCTACCACCTGGCCTGTAAGAGTTGCTAGAGACGAGTATACGAAGGGCGAGCCATTCGGCCATATGAAGAACACCGCTTTTGCGCTATCTGTGCTGTTTGTCTCGACCGCTAGCGACGCCTCGTTACTGTACGGCGAATCGTGTATATAAACCCGTAGTATTGTCATTGGCGACGTCTTGATCCGTATTATAAGGTAGTGCGCCTTCATAAGCGGTGTCAACTCTCTGGCAAGATTTGACATAAATGTCTGTGCTTGGAACCGTGGGAGGTGGTCGGAATCGTTCGTGACCTCCATGTCGGTCGTTGCTGATCGCGCATTCGGGATTTTGGTGAGACGCTTCGCTGTCCAACGCAGGGCATTCGGGTGGTCGAGTAGGTACTGTATCTCTGCTGTGGCAAGCTGATACATGGATATGCCGTGTCTCCAATCTCCCTCGATGATGCGGTCCAGTACCTCTCTCCTGCCACCTTTCCGCGCAGCTAACTGCTTGTATATTTCCTGGAGCACCTCATAGCTTTGCGCAGGCTCGTAGGTTTCCTCCTCGTCCTCTTCTGTGCGATCATTCAGGAGATACGGCTTGCAAAAGTCGCGGTTCTTTTTGCTGAGCCATTGTAGCGCGAGCGATACGAGGGATTGGCGGGAGAGCTTGGTGAAGGTGCGCTGGACTTCGCGGTGGTTTACGGGGAGACGATGCGAGTGCGGGATGTTCTTGTAGTCCGGGGCGGTGGCCATAGCAGGAGCTTTTCTCGTTTCATGGAGGGGTGGAGAGCGTTGTTGATGATGAAATGTTTATCGATAGTCGTCGCGCTCAGACGCGTTGTCAAGGAACAGGGTCTAGCACGTGATATCAGTGATCCTATGTGTAACGTCCAATTCAATCCGCGCTTGAGGTAGTGAAAGTTGCATTGACGAGATTTTCACTCTATGATACCTGCTTGAGTGGAAATATCTGTCAAGCAAGACCTCGGAAGAGTCTCTCCATGGCTCGGGTGCTGTTAACAAAGAGAAGGGTACTTGGCAGTCTGCCTAGGTACGTGATGTACTTGAATCAAACTACACTCAACTATTCTTGCAGATTCGCACATAGTACATCTCTGTCGATACGCTAACATGAGCGCGAACATTACTGTGTGGATTTAATCTCACATAGTCGTTATTGGATAATGCTCAAGAGAGCTACAATAACACTAACACGCATGTGTGTAGTAGCACATTTAATCATCCGACTAGCTTCGAGCTTTACTCCGTCGCATTTCCCGCGGACCTGAATCAAGCCCTGTCTTAGCCAGAGTCACAGTGATTCGAGTCTTCGGCGTTATAGTCCTTCAAGGCAAGAGCACCACTACCAAATTGGCAAGTACAGTCGGGTACGCGTTGGTTGTTCCATCAGGGACGCGTGCTACTACATCCATCATGGGGTATCCTAGAGTAAGACTGACACTTTCGGCGTCTATGCCCTTCCAGTCGACATGACAATTTTTAATGTGTCACCACACAAGCACAGCTATCTCTTGTAACGACCCGGATTTCTCCTTGCAGTAGCATGGTTAGTCCTCCAGTGTTTTGCATGTGTAGCGCAATGTGGCCTTAATTGCCCTCCAGCTTCATGATCATGTGCACGTTCACATATGGTTCCTCTTTGTATCGGAGGGAGCTTCACTGTTTGAACAGCCGTACGCAATAGACGGCAGACAAGCCAGTGTGTTTGCACACGTCGAAACGAAGCTGGCAGCAGAATTCGGTCCTAGCGATATATAGCAACTGCGTAATGTAGGCATGTTTTTTTCGCAAGCAAAAGGCTCCCATGTGAAGTACACACGTGCCTTCGGACTTAATGCCGTCTGACATTGCCGCCGCTTAGTAAACACCGGCGGAAGGATCTCGGAAGGATCTCGCTCGAGCCTGATTCGCCCGCGGCATCTTATGTGCGTCTTTGATGACAAAATCCAGAGACAATGACAACCGAGAAAATGAGAATCGGGTCGTCGCAGCACCTTTGAGCAGTAATCCTCTTCACAGCTAACTGCCACATAGGGAATCTTTCCTGTGCCACGAGTTGATTACAAAGCTTAATTAGAAGGGCGCAAACGGTTTCCTTGATCCAGGGTGCGTGGGGGTTGAAGCCGGTCGGCAATATGCTACCACTAACAGCTAAGTAGGGCGCTTGCGGGGCTGCGTTGATCTCTCGAACATCGGCCCAGCCCTTGACAAAACCGAACGTCACGACTTTCTCCCACATCACTCTTACCGCTCGCACCTGCCGGACCTGCCCAACGATCTGTACAACACACTCTACACACTTTACGCAAGAATCAGCAGAATATTCTTGGATCCCAAATCAGGACCCAGTTCGGCCAAAATATCTGACACGCAAGCGCCATCGGACCAACCATTCTCAACGCGGGTTTCGCCGGCCTAGAAACCCCTCAACACCCCAAATTCTCCACAACAACGTCCAGCGCCTTCACGACATCGTCGCCTGGAGAACACTCATTCACCCATGTCCGCCTACAAAGGCCAGCGAGGGCCCAACGTGTCCCAGTATATCGCGAATCTGAACCAGTTGTCGCCGCAGCAGGATCTGCTCTCCGATCCAGTACCCGCCGAGGACTTCTCCGACTTCCTCAACGCCGACTTCCTGGACGTCAATAGCGCACAGAACGCCAGCGTCGACTTCAACTCGCCCACCGACTTCGATATCAATTTTGACAACGAGTCAACACAGCCGTCCAAGGCAAACGCAGAGTTTCCGCACAATCCGAGTACCGGTGTCGACGCAAACATGGACTTCAATCTGAATGGTAAGCAACATCTTATCGTTTGTACTACATTCTCTATTATCAATCTGGCCCTGGCCGTTTGAGAGTGTGCCTCGCAGTGCTCGTGTAGGGTGTGCATAGCGCCGGCCAATCAAGTTGCCAACGTGCATGCAAACCCCGCCATGTGTGTGTGCATCGTCGCCCCACACTACTTTCGTCAGCCACTCAAAACGCTGTGCGTGTGCGTCCTGCAGTTGAGCATCACCAGCACGCAATTGCGCGTGAGATGCGCACAACTCCACGCTCATGATACGACTCGAACAGTCTATCTCGTCGTCGGCGTCGTCCTCTTGAGCCATGGCTGACCTTGATCTACTTGCAGGCGACTTCCCTTTCACCGACTTCAACAACTTCGGCGGAAGCACAGCCTTTGACCAGTCCATGCCGTTATCGCACACTCAGCCCAACCACTACCCAATCGCACACAACTACGGCTCACCCGCTTCGTCTTTGTCTCCGATCGCGCAAGGCTTTGACCAGGCTTCTAAGAAGCGCAAGCTTGACAATGTTGCTCCAGTTATGCAACAACAGTCGCTTGACGAGAACGCTCGCGTTGCCGCAGAGGAGGACAAGCGTCGCCGTAACACGGCCGCAAGCGCCCGCTTCCGCATCAAGAAGAAGCAGCGCGAGCAAGCTCTAGAGCAGTCTCAGAAGGAGGCGCAAGAGAAGGTCGCCAAGCTAGAGGCCACTATCCAGCAACTGCAAACGGAAAACGCATGGCTCAAGGGATTGATCACGGAGAAGAACGGAGGCAAGAGCACTACGGACGAACTGAAGGCACTCATCAACAAAAGAGAGAACGCTGCCAGCGAGCGGAGTAGTTCTGCGCACACAGACGGCGTAGGTACCAAGGCGGAGAAGTCAAAGGCAGACGCCTAAGTTTTCTTCTTTGCTTCTCTGTTTTGACTTGATTTTCACTGCCCTGCTTCAAAAGACTGGGCGGGTGAGGTGGAGTGGCTAGTTGCACTATGCTGCGATGATGTGACGGTTTTATGGCATGGAGAGAGTAGATGTAGATACCAACTTGCGACATGTAATGCAAATCTGTTCAAACGTATGAAGATTCACTTGCTCTCACGGTTTGCGGCCTGGTTGTGTTTATCTTGAATGTCGGGACATGCTTGTCCTAGACCAGGTAGCCAAAGTCCAGACCATGAGAATACGTCAATCGTCGTGCATATTATGATGACATGTAAATGTCACCTGAACAACTTGTCAGTGTTGGCACATATTCACAGACATTGTAGTTGGAAAAATAATAGGTATCAATTCGCCATATTGACATGAAGAAGCGCAAGGCTATGCTCATGCAGGTTTCAAACGCCGATTACCGTGAGGAGAAGAACAGCAGCAACACTCAAACGGTATCCAAGCCAACACACCCCCCGCATCACTTTTCACCCCTCAGCAAACTATTCACATAACTCTCGCTCGCACCCTCTTTCTTCGCAAAAGTCTTCACTCTCGCCCCAGGCGCATTCGTCGGCTTCCTGCTTGGCGAATGCGCCCATCCCTCAACGTTGCGGACACTATTATCCTTCTAGATAGCGATCCATGTGATGGTGATGACAATGTCCATGCCCTTCTTCTCAGCCGCCTCCCACTTGTAGCTGTATGTGCCATCCTTCTCGTTGTTCCAGAAGGCGCCAACAGCGCTATGCATGCCGCGACGGCCGTGCTTTTCAGGTTCCGCGGGAGAGCCAATGTGTTGGATGACGGTGCTGTTGGCAATGTACTTGTAAGGGGGTTGCGACGGAGAGTCGGGCGTGGCTTCGGAGGTGCTGGTCTTCTTGATCAAGGTCTGGAGAATGTATTGCTAGAGAGAAGTCAGTAGCTGCGGATATGTGGATGATGCAGACAAGAGGGAGTAGAAATCTGCATAGCTGGACAACGGCATTGTCAAGCAAGGGATGGGTACTCACGATGATCTTGCTGTTCCAATCTCCTACTTGGGCATGGTCGTATGCTTCTGCGGCACCGATGGCTTGTTCGCAGGCCTACAAGATGATGTCAGCTCCTTGTACCTTGAGGAAAAGAGGTTCTCCCGTACGGTTTGAGCAATCTCTTGCAGCTCGGCAGTAGGAAGCGGTGACTGAGACTGTTGATGCTGTTAGCAAACCTTAACCCCCCCTAGAAGCTCCAAGGTACTCACGGCCATTGTGATGATGTTGTGTAGTAATGCAGCAAGGGTTGCAGTTCCGGTAGGCTGTGGGACGTTTCTAGAAAACAGCAATAGGTGGTGTGTGATGAGGCTTCAAAGTGAGTGTTTACGTGTTTGGGGCTTTTGGGGGTTAGCGTCTGGCGTGACCTGTCGACGTGGTTGCAGGGCAGGAGGCAGAGAGGACCGGGCCATCCCCAGAGGAAAGGTGCGAGCCAATAGGCGTGCATCAGGGCTATCCCTGTCACGTGGTCACCCATGTCGCCATGATTGGTCGCAGATTGTATGGGCCCTCTGTGCCATCGCGACCCGCAAGACGAGGAAGCTTTGATTTCTGTCGCAAGCTTCTTTCCATCTCACTAGTATATGTACTGCTGACTGCGAAGCATCTGCACCTTGACCTGCCCATTGCTTTTTTCCTACCGCGCTTGTCCATCTCACCGCCGTACAACCTCAGGAGTTCTCCCGATCCTAAGAACGCGACGTGCTACCAGTGGGGCTATCATCACAACCCTCGTCATCGCCATGTCTACCCAACCGCTCCTCCAGACCGCACCGGGTTCGTCATGCCCCCCATTCGCAACGCCATTTCCTTCCAAGCCCCTCGAGCTCCCTACTAACATTCTTTTCTAGGCAAGCGCATCGCCCTCCCGACCCGCGTCGAACCCAAAGTCTTCTTCGCCAACGAGCGCACCTTCCTCTCATGGCTCAACTTCACCGTCATCCTCGGCGGCCTCGCAATCGGTCTACTTAACTTTGGCGACAAGATCGGCAAGATTTCTGCTGGTCTCTTCACCCTCGTTGCCATGATGGCCATGATCTATGCCTTGTTTACCTTTCATTGGCGCGCGCGGAGCATACGGATGAGAGGCCAGGGCGGCTTCGACGACAGGCTGGGTCCCACCATCTTGACCATTGCCCTCTTCGCCGCCGTCGTTGTCAACTTCGTGCTGAGGATGACTATGGGAGGCGAGGAGCATGCCAAGAACTGAGTCGGGTACGAGAGACCTGACAACAGTAGTTTTGAGATGATGGATGGATTGCGCAGCGGCAAGGGACGGATGGGGTGAATGCCGTTCATTGGATAGAGGGGAAATATATGGATGTGCTCTGAAAAAATGGTGTGTTTTGTAAGAGTTTATCGATGGTCTAGTAGGGCGTTTTGGTTACTTCAAGGGAACATGTCGGCATATGCACATTACTGTACGACTACGTATCAATATGGCTGTACGCAATGTTAGTTTTGTTTTGTTTGTGCCCGCCCTACTACGCGTTGTCTGTCCATAATTTGCATTGAACTGTCCATCACCGCTCGCTGACTTGGTGTAGTAGTGGGTGTCCAACATCGAAAACAGTGAGATACATCTTGACTATCTCTAGATGAATACCGTGCTAGCTGTACACTGTACTACTCGATATTTTATCGGCATCTTATAACAAACAATGCTTCTCGTGTCTCGTCTTTCTCTCCCTTGTCCCAGTCGCTCCAGTGCTACCCTCCTGACATCTCGCAAGCAGGAGGAATAAAGAACTTATGAAATCACCTTCTCTCTTCCCAATTATCCTTTTCTGCATTAATCTGTGCCTCCGCGGTAGATGTACAAAAGTCCATCTGACTTACTGGATTAGTCAAGTACACATTGTTGAGGTGAGAGACACACTAAGCTTTGATTATCAACACCAGTATTGAGAATCAGAAATGGTGATCTTGACAGCCACCCAGCGTGCTTACCAATCGCCTGTTCTTGAACGCATTCTCGCCTTGGGGTTGAACGTGCTCATCTGTGAGCGTAGAAGTCATAACCTTTGTGGATGTAGGATTTATTCTAATACACACCGGTTGGTGAGGGCTGGGGAAATGCTAGACAGAACTTTGAACCATGGTTTTGATATGCCCCCGACTCAGCATAAATTGTATGGTCTTATTAAATTAATCTTCATGTATACTTCTAACTTGTTCTCTGTTGCACTTTCTTCGCCACACCAAAATTGCCGTGGTGGTAATCTTCCCTTTCAAGCAGTGTATGTTACCAGATGAAGCGCTGTAGATTACCAGGCTCGCTAGGCCACGTGAATGTCCGGTACAAAAAGGCGTATGCCACAAGCGCATTGATCGCGAGTAGCCATATTGTCTCCAGAACCACTCGCACATCATATATCGTCTTCCGACTCAGCTGTCTTTTTGGAACTGAAGTAGAATTGTATGGGACATGCGACCGCCAAATTATCCATGGAATGATGAAGTAACGGGGCTCTACGAGTGGAGCTGTGATAACGGAAAGAGCGGTAGTAATCAACCATATGATTACGAAGCTGACCTGACAGGATTGGTGATATACCGTGTCCCTGGAAGGACAAGTTCCATCCTTCTCTTCTGCTATGTCCTTGGTTGTTGGCGGTGGATCCAGGGCTGGCGAAGCAAGAGACTGAATAACCAACCATCCACATATGTAGTATACTGGGGCTGCAAGATACTTTATTGTTGGATATAGTCGGATCATCTTGAAAATGTAGAAAATGTAGTGTCGATTATCGGCCAAGGTATACGGGTGAATGATGGTGTTGAAGTGAACCGCAAGCAAACTGCAGAAAATCGCCAGCGCAGATACAACAAGCGACGGAAATCGATACGCTGAAGTGGTGAAATGTTTTTCACAAATCTGTTGATGACGTTCCGACATCAACGGCACAACGGGTTTAAGGAGTGGTCCTATTAGGAGTGGGGCCGAGAAGAATGCAAAGTAGGGCCAAATGTACAGCATTTGTGGGAGATGAATGGTAGCTGTGTGTGCAGATTTGTCGCCTATAACTGTTAATATTGTCATGGTCAATATGCTTTCAGGGCTTACCAAGGACAACACTCCCGTTCCAGACAACAAAACCAGCGAAGAGAATCAAGAGTATGATATATGGTATAACAACCTTGAGCACTACCAAAGGCTTCCGGATTGCTGCAATTACCACTGAAGTTACAAACACTATGACGTCTAGCAAGTGTCAGTCAGTACCAGTCTTTGTAGTCACAGCATGTCTTACGCACCTTGAGGTCCAGCATCTTGCACGAGGCAATCAATAATTCTGCCTTCAGACCAACTATTTTGCAGAACCGATTTTATGTCACCACTGTTTGCGGTGGCTAGTGGTGGTACATCTTTCTTTAATGCATCAACCACCGCAAGTCCAGCCGGAAAAACAGCCACCCAAAAAATGTTGGTTTGCCGAAAGAAGAGCGAAAAGACACCAAGAGCAACAGCGCTGAAGTTTCTAAGAAGACTCCAATTTGACCTCGAACTTTCGAGATACGCCGCATAAGTAAACAGTACAGTCAGAGTTGACATCACATCAGTGTAATATAACGCGGAGAAAAAGAAGAGAGGGGGAAACAACGCCATGTTGAGAGCAGAGTGAACATGAGAGAAGACTGTGGGATCGGAAGTAAGAGAAGCCTCTCCATGTGCGACGCGAGAACGCATGGTTGGGTTGTTGCGCACTCGAAGTAAGCGTTGGATGGTATAGCTCAAAATGAAAATGAGACAAATAGCCTGAGCATTCAATAACCGTAGGGCACGGGTATCGCAGCCCAACAAGGGCTTGAAGGTCTTGGATACCACATATCTATGATCATGGTCAGTGTTGTGGCGTATATGGTCGTTTTAAGGTGCTCGTACAGGCCTGGTGGAGTGGTTATCTTTGGATCCCAAGAGTAATCCCCTTCGCAGTACTTCTTAGCCTGAGGAACATGGAAGAACTCGTCCTGGTTCTATTAGCACCTGGAACGGCGAGAAGTAGGTAAACTCACGAGATAGGCGTCTGGTACGAGGTTCGATACATAATTAGACCACGTAGCCGTAACGGACACAAGGAACACGAGAGCACTAGGCAAAGACAATGATTCGAATAAGGAAATCATTGAATGTTCCCAGATGCGCGGAAAGAGGAACGACTGTTTGGAAGAAGGGATGATATCAGACATGGCGCGCAGAATGATGGTGATGCGGGTATTGGTCAAGAAGCTAGGCCCGATTCGGCTACTTACCGAAAGCTGGAGCGCGTCTTCCGATGTGGCAGCTTCGCTGTCCGCGATCTGTACAACAATTCGAGGCACCACATCTGCGTATCTAAACATGGCATTGCCTCTTCCGCCGGGCCTGACACCCCCGGAGATTGCATTCCTGTGCGAAATGGAGCTTGTGACAGTGATACCACGTCAGAAACTCGAAGGACTAGAGCTTCTTGGAGTACGCGTGCCCCTCCAATACCCCTCCATGCGCTCTCTACACTTGAATTACATGTATATTGATGATTCTGATGAATAGATAGGGACCTATCAGACCTCTCAACCCACCTCACAGAACCAACATCCCTCTCTGGCTAGCCCTACTATTAAAGCGCCAACGCCGTGCCAATATCCTCCCACCGCCATGGCTCAATACACACTCTCTTACCGCAATCCTCGACCACGAAACCGAACATGGGGAGACATTCTCTCCCCCTCCACGGCTACCCCCACAACCTTCGAACAACACATTTCCTACCTCTCCACCGTTCCTATCGAATTCGACGGCGGAGGCCGCGCCAGACGCCTTGCCATATCACTGGCTTGAGCTGGGCGAGATGCTGCTTGAGGCAGCCTCCGATGACTTTGAAGAGCCAGATCATGTACGGAAACTGCTGCGAGGACTGCGGGAAGTGCGAATGGCAAAGCTTAGAAGTGGTGTAGAGGTGCTGGACGCGGGAGGTGGTTTCAAGATGAACGGCGTTGGCGGCATGGAAGTAGGAGAGGGTAGATCATTCATCACCGGCGTCATTGATGGATTAAGGCATGTTCCTTGAGATGCTGTCAGACTGGCATTTACTGACGCTTAGCAGGAAAATTGCAGCTTCACGAGAACAACAACGCAAGGACCGAGACCGAGAAGAGCTGGAGAACGGATACTCAGGCACAGCTGATTACGACGACGATGACGAGATGGACATGCAATGAATGCCCATCTTGAATGCTCGCTCCATGAGACAGGTGGATTTATCTCATCTCTGTTGAAAGCAACTGCCGATTCGGCCAAAGTTCATTGACCTTGGCTATGAGCATGGCCGCCCCTAAAAGCGGCATCGTTCGAACACTGACGAAACACATACCCCGCAAGAAGTCCCCTACAGTAGACCACCAGATATCTACACTGCGTGCCCTACATCTTACAAAAGTCAAGGTTATCCTCACAATGGCATGACATACAAGTCATCATAATCATATATTGCCGAACCGAGACGCAGGGGTAACCTTGGAGTATAGCGTGCTCAGGGCCGTTGGTCGGGTCCACAAAATAAACCTTGCGACAGACGCCACTGCCAACAACTGATAAGTCGTACGATTAATGGCATGGTCTTGCCTTGGTTGTTGTAAACATATTATAGCACGCGCGTTGCCTCTCAAGATACATCGTCTTGCATGTCCCTTGACATATCCCTTCCTTCTATGGAGCTTGCTCTTCTGTCTGGGCCACAAGATATCCGGAACATCCGTCGTCTTCGTTGTTTGTCATTGTTCGTTCCGGGATCTCATGTCTCCCTTTTTTTTTGCCCTGGCCCACAACGCAACCTTGCACGCCGTCAGAGAAATTCTGAAGGGTCGAGAATGTGGTCGGTTGTGTGTTATCCGTGCTTTTGGGCATCAAAGCTTCCTTCTCACTCAGTACCGCCGATGAATGCTTCCGATGAGCTAGAAACATCTTCGCCGCAACACACGGTCTGGACGCATATCCCTGCTTCCTCGCTCACCACATGGAGACAAGGCAGTCCGAAAATTTGCAAGACAGAAATGGGGTGAACAGATGAGGACTACGGTGATGCTTGTCTGTGTGCCAGGGTCGATCATTTACCGACCGGGGCAAAGTTACTGATTCAGTAGCTTCCGGTGCTAGTTCGGCATCCACAAAAGGATTAATTGAGTGAGGTGCGTCAGCGCACAATCGGTGTTGGTTGTGCTGTGTATGTGCAAATCAGCATTGAAAATTAACAAAGGATCGATGACTTTTGGGTATGGAGACGAGATGCATGGCCTGTGGTTTCTCCTAAACACAGGCGCATTTACACCCGTCGCCGACACGTGGCTACGGGGAGGATCTTGCTGCTGGCTTTTCTTTTGGCTTGCCTGCACGTCCTACTTTGTACCCTGGTAACAGTCAGTTATTTGCTCTGCATGTCCCAGCTGAGCGACAACCGTCGTGAGGCGCAAGACTGGCTGACACGTGCGCTGAGTAACGATCGACTTGTCCAACAGCAGGTGCGGCCCATAAGGCCGTGAAGAAGCAAAAGTGACCACGCAATATACCACGTGTGCGTGATGCCACCACCTCGACACGCACATTCCATATGCATGTAACAATGTAACTTCCCGATCAGTGGCCGTGCATGCAGAATGCGACTCGCGGGAAAGTGAAGGGGAGGGATTCTGAGTCGTGGTTCGTTCGGCATCAGTCAAGAAGGAAAAGAAGAAAAACAAAAGAACAATAGTTGCAAGACCAACAGCAGCCAACAGTGCTGACTAGACCGATATTGATAACCGATAAGCAACCGGCGGTTGTGAAGTAAAAAACAACAACAACATCAATAATAACAAGGGCCTAGATTAGCGTTCGATGTGACTGTGGAGGTGCTAAATGTGGAAAATGTGTAGGAATCGCTTAGCTGATGAACAGATGTGCTATTGGTGCCCGAGAGAGAGAGAGAGAATGAGACGACCAAAAGCAAAAAGATGCAGAGACAAAGAAGTGGGACTATTGATCGTTGAGAGCAAGTGCCCCGAAAAGAAGGAAAAAAAAGTGTCCTGTTTCAGTGCGCGGGGTATTGCACGAAGCAACGAGGCCAAGGCAACCACAACTCGTTATCTTGGTTTGATAATGGTGAGTGACAATGTGCCCACCCCCCTCTCGGGAGCTGACCTCCATGGCTGTGCTGTAGCAGACATTGTTTACGAAAAAGGCAACTTGAACCCCAGACACAAACCCAGAAACCATAGCCCAGGGATTCTCTAGAGCGTGACGATCACCCGGTTTACGGCACTATCTCACCAATTTTTTGGGGGGGAAGGGGGGGGGAGAAAGGAAGCCCGGGCAATGGGTATCTCGGTGGTTTTTCCCCCTCAAAGTGGAGGTCGGGGTGGACCGATTACTACTCGCCACCATCAGATATTTGGAGATGTTGTGATAATTGGGGTAAGTGGCGGATTGACCACGGCACCCCAAAGGCCAAGATTGAGGTGTTTGTCCAGTTGGAGCATGTAAAGCTGTGGGATTGTAATGCTATGGTGTGAGAGAGGGTTTGCATAGACCAAGGCTAGTATTTGGAATCTCTGCCACTGGGCTTACTACAGGCGGCGAGATCAGAGGTGATATTTCGGAGGTACGCATGAGAGGTAAGGGAGTAAGAGATGTAGGTCATCTAACTGGACGAACAGAGCAGATACTAATGATGCTGTCCTTCTCTTCTGATCCCCTGGCGATAATCCGGGAGTTGGCGAAGAATGCATTTGGATGCCCTCGCACACCAGGTGACTAGTTGATATTTTGGTAAGCAGTTAAAATCTTCATCTCGTGTGTGTGTGTGTGTGTGAGAGAGAGAGAGAGAGAGAGAGAGAGGAAGAGAGTGAGAGTGAGAGAGAGAGAGAGTCAAGTTGGGCGGTAGTCGCGGTGTGTGTGTGCTGGCAGGGTGTTGGCCACTATGCATTGTTAGAAACATGTGTGTTCGTCCAAATGTATCCTTGCTAGATTTGTTTGCAACACATGTCGAATATTGTTTTAGTCAGACAAACCTAATATGTTTGCCACAGTATTGCATATACCAGCTACTGGGTGTGCAAACAACACGGACAACTCTATCGTATAAACAGAGACAACGGACGCAGCGGCTTGGCAAAAAACAAAGTTCAATGGCCACATCCCATTCCCCGCGACACGCGCATGATGGCCATGGATTGAAGGCTGTTGCTTGTTCCCGAAAGCGGACCGTTATGCATGGCCAAGCGCTGTAGGTAGTGATCTACGTCCGAAAGGGTGCGCTGCCAGGTTCCGGGCCAGGCTGTTTCTTTTGCCAAAGCATAATGGTGATTCCAGCGGCCTTTGAATTCCCAAATTACTACTCACCTTTCAACACTAATACCAGTATCCTCAAACGCAGATCACTCACGGAACACACTACGGCCGTCCCCCATCTCCATCGTATCGCTGCAATAATCTACCAGGGGGGCAATAGCAGTCATCAACAGTATCCGATCGACTTACTCTATGCAGCAAGGTACCGTGCTCGAAAAGAAGCAAGTCAAGCGGAAGCTGACACGTTTGGTCGATCTACCACCAGCTTAAGCAAGCCCGCAGCGCGTGGATGTCGGCATGTAACGCGAAGGACGCAGATTTGATGCTTCATCGTATCCGTCTCGAAGAAGTGAGTATGGCGGAGATCATTATTTTCCCACCAATAGGGATACTGCGGATCTGGTTCCTGGGCTGCCTGGTTGGAGCCGATAGTGAAACGAGAACCTGGTGCGCGGGTAAGATGTGATTGCGGGAAGGCTCGTGTCGTATCTCCCTCGGTCTTGGGTGAGTCTGAGAAGAGCCTGGGGGAGGCAGGAGAGGTGAGAAAGTAGTGAGGGGTCGCGTATTCGAGGTTGTGCGTGTGATGTGGAGATGACCTATAGGCGTACAGGTGTATTTATCACTTGCATTACTGTCTCACATTCTCGTCACGGATATGTATGGAGGTGATGTACCAACCTTGCAGTTGCATACACGGCAATGCAGGTACGCCACCCGATAATGGTTCGGCAAGCACATGACAGATGGCAAACCGGCATGGTTGTGTTCTCGGTCTCTTTCGTTGTGTTCTCGTGTTGAGAGCTGACGGAGACGAGTCGGATTTCACCTCGTAAGCTGCAGGCGCGGTAATCGCTTGGCCTTGAACATGGATGCTGGGTCGTGGGAAACCGGGGAAGAAGCGGGGACCCTCGTAATGGAATCGCAGAAAGGCTTGTGTACTGGCGCTCAGGATGAGAAATTTTACTGAAATGAGTTGATTTGCCAAGTCTACTGATGTTGAAGAGACGTGTGTCGGAAATGCGCGTTATGACAATAACTTTCGGAGCTTCGGCCGAAGCATCCCACTGGCAGCTCAGCTGTGCCCGAAACGACGGCTTCAGAGAGTATTTCTGTACAAATGCCTCCTAAGGCACTGTGCTCTACCTACGGTTGGACTGGCTGTTTCCAGGCTTTTCACCTAGGAGGCTCCTGCTGGTGCTAGTCCTCACGTAATCTTGAGATCTTGGAGCGTGGCTAACCGTCGTGCATGGACTATGACGCCATTACCGCGCTGTGCTAATCAATGGTATTACTCGTTGAGAGCTTGGGACAGGTGGTCAGCGACATGGTGAGGTGCAGGGTGTTGGAGAATAAATAGAAGATGCCCTAACCCTGGCTTCGTTTTGAGTAGAGGCGGTTAACTAGGCGCTTTGCCGGCAAGAAGGAATTTTGTTGGGTAGTGTAGACTGAAAAGCAAACGTGTTTCGCGAAATCACGCGCGCCCGATCAACACCCGTTATCTCCATCGCTCTTCTTCTAGTTGGACAGCATGTACCGTCGATTGTTCGATCCATCGTACGGCATATGGAAGCATTATCCCAAGTTTGTGCAGATGATGACAACAATGGCATTGATGGCTCACCTGGGCCTGAAGCAAAGTTGCGCCGCATGGTCTCGACCGCCGACGCCGTAAAGACGCATCCAAATCCACTCACATGACTTGTGACAGGCCTTTTTGGAGGGGGGTGAAGTTCCTTGGCCTCGGCACTGTTGCAGCTTGCAGCGGAGCGACGTCCGTTTTGCGACTGATGCACCATGGCGACCGCGCTCCCGGGTCGCTATGATGGATTGTGGCGCGGGTGAGGAGGACTGCCAGTTCCTCCTTCTGCGGCGTACCTGCAGAAATCCGATCCTTCCGAGTTGGAAGGATTATCACGGCAACCACTGCAATACGGCGTGGTGCGGCCACGGCTGTGCCTGTCCATGATTTCGGCCTGATGTCAACATGCCTACCGTGACAGAGTCTTGGACAAGTCTAGGCGTTCGATATAACGAATCGTCTGTAGACTTGTGCAATGTGTCGTGAAGAGTGGGCCATTGGGCTTTCGGCAGCTAACGACACCCCGCGGTGGGTAGCTTCGTTAGCGGCCGAGCTAGCTTCGGTGTATCAGGCTGCCGAACGGGTCGCCGCTGATAGGTTTATAATAGCTTGGAATAGGGCCGAGGAATTGGTTGAGAAAGTTTGCACACTCGAACTGTCGTTCAAGGCGTATACACGGGAAGAAGACACTCTGCGCCGTCTTCGCGCCCCCACGGCTAGTTGTCCGGTTAGGTGAAACTAGATGATATCAGGAAGAAGACATCTGCGCAGCATGAGGTCAGCGGTCCACAAACGATCTTCAGCTACCCCGATGCTAGAGCCATGGGGCTCATGCACTGGGGAAGCTAGATTTTGGTGACACGAAGCTATATGGAAAGGCTATTGTTCTTAAGGTTTTTGTACACGCCCTAACCTGATTGCAAATCTCGGTTGGCAGATGACTGACTGATTGGCAGGTGGGCGCTGTCGATGTATTCAAATGTAGGGTTGACAGTGAAGGATGACAGGGCCGGTCGCATGCCAGACTATCGTTGACCGAAAGCTGGTGTAGCTACACCGGTATGCGGTCATGGGGCGTAGACAATCACCTGCTTGGTTGGACCGAGTGCAGTGCAAGTTGCTTCGCTATTCCAATAGCCGGCCGGTCACTCAACAACGGGTCTGGCCAGCGTATCCATTTTGACGACAAGCGCACGATAATTGTCCCCACTGTAGCGATTACCGTGCCGTAGCCATGATGGAGTTGGGACGGCAGTAGACAATCGCATCGACTGGATGGAATTCAGTACCGACATGGCAAAGTTCGATAATGCGCGCTGAGCACCAGTACTGAGAGAGAATGCGCATGGCGAAAAATATAGTGTAGTCTGTGCCCAATTCTCCTTTTGGCAATGCACGATGTGGATCTTGTTCACGACGCAGATCCCGAGCTGCTTCAGTGCTATGCTGGAAGAAGCAGCCGTTTTTTTGCATGTGCCGACAGGGGTGAGCGCTTCGAATGCGGGCAATCAATACGTGATCGACATAAGGGTGGAGCGCAGCTTTGAGTAGTATTCACTGCGTGGGGATGCGTGGGTGGCTGTGGGTGGCCCGGCTGAGGAAGGTTGAGAGGTGAGACAATAAGAAAAAGCTGCGCAGAGGGGTCGACAGTTGGGCAACTGGGGCACCATCAACTCCTTAGCGCGGGCTGTTTAAACCGAGTCTAAGACGAGCGAGCGGCTTCCACTCGTCTGCTAAGGTGATTGGAGAGCTGCTAGGGCCGCGGAATCAGAGTCGTTGCTCCGTGGCAACCGTTGTTGTTCGCTACGGCCTGGTTGTCTGCCCGGGCACTGCGCGTTGGGTAAAGTGGTGTCGCAATCTTGGGTGATGCGGCCGCGTTGGAAGGGCTTGATATCGATGCTCCTCGACATGGAGCCTTGGCACGTGATCATGTGGGCATGTGACGGCGGTCGACAGGTCGCCGTCGTTGGCCGCAGGGTGAAGGGTGAGTATAAGGCAGTCGTGGCAGGTCGCCGTCACAGGAGTTGAGCGACTGATGGTTGGCGGGTCGCCATGTGGGTCGGTTGGTTCAGGTCTAGGGACATGGCACGGCACCGCGGGATGGGAGCGGGACTCTCGTGGTGATGGGCTGTAGTGAGGGTGCAGCCGCGCATGGCAGTGCTCGACGGACTCGAATGACGGCATGTGAAGGGCCGAATCATGGATATTTGGTTGAATTCCGACCGTTCGGGGGGGAAAGGAATAGAGCGGAGGCTTGCAGTAGTAGAGCCAGGTAGGTTCAGCATCGAGCAACCATAGAGGCTGGGATTATTCGTTCTGATAATTCGTTGCAGACAGCCAATGGGAGTTTGGGTGCTGGCTACAGGCGTGGATTGGTGGACGAAGGCGGCCGTGGCAACCGGGGAGAACGAGCCGGCGGAAGTTGCCTGGTGTGGCTAGAGGGCGTCGCTCGCACGCCAGTTGATCGTTGCCGTGCTTGGCCTACTGATTTGGACCGGGGCGAAGGTTCGCAGTGGGTCGGACAAGCGGCACTGCGTCTGGCTTGCAGACTTGCAGGCGTGCAGCTGCAGGTCGCGCCTTGTCTGGTGGTGCCGGTCGTCATGCATGGCCGTGACCGTGACCACGACCGCGACCGTGAGCGTGAAGTGACGGACTGCACTCACTGCACTGCACAGCACAGCACGTAGTCAGGCACACGCCGCGTGGGAGCACACCCAGAGCTGCCGGCGCTCGAGTCGTCATGGCGGAGCGTCCCTGGCCTCCTAATGTCCTTCTAGGTAGTCCTCGGTCCTCTGGCTCCCTAGCCTCTCGCCGCCGCCCGCACTGCGTGTTTTGTGTTTTGGCAGTGTGCTGGTGGCCTTCATGCCCAACCCGCGCGCATGCTTCGGCTGGGTGAATGAATGCACTACGGACTGCGCACCGCCCACTGCATATCGCGCGTGTGCTCAACCACGATGGCCACAGGGGACAGGGCGAAATACCGGGGAAAAGGCCTTTGGCTGCATCTCCACCGTCGCTGGCACGGGCTCACAGGCGCGAATCAGCATCCAACGCTCCCTTGGCCATGGCGGCACACACACCCTCCCCCCCCCCCTGCCATGCCTGACAATAGGCCCCTGTTCCGTTCGTGAGGCTTTTCTCGAGTAGGCCGGCGGAGGATGCAGCATCGCGATTGCGATATTAACATGGCCGTCCGTCCGCGCTGTGGAGTTAGTCGACCCTCTCTTCCCCCAAGGCCCTCCTTGCCCTACCGAGTCTGGCTGCCATCAACTCTCCGGCCGCCACAAGTCGACTTCCCCAGCCGACAACCAGTTCCTAGTCACCGTCGACTGGCCTGTACCTATCAAGTAGCCCACCCGTCACTCGCTCGCTCGCTCGCTCCTTCCCTCGCCTTGGGCCGCCATTGCCTCCTCTACCTAGAGCCGTTGGAACTTGGAAGCCACCCCACGCTCCCCTGCACTGCACAGGCAGGTCCGACCCTTGCACCACTCTAGTTCTTTTCCCGTCCTGCTATCGCCGTTACAAGACAGCCTTGCACCCCCCCTCCCTCCTCTTCACCCTCAAACACGTCCACCTGTCGCATTTTCGACACAGACAGAACGTGTCTGGACCCCGTCATCCCGCTTCGTCCAAGCAACCGCCTCGCCGGCCCATCTCTGTGTAACGGAAACGCCGCCCGTCCCAGCTTTCCCCACGCACCACCAATCCAGTGCTGCGTTTCACGACAAACACTCCCACGACAGGTCCATATTCACTCCAGGGCTCCACACTGCCTAATTACCTCGACTGCCGCATCTGTCACCTGCTGCATCTTCTGCCCGCCATTCACATTACAGCCCGCTAGTCATTGTCACGCCGGGTAGGTCCCTCTCCGTTTGTCGCGCCTTCTGCTCTGCATTCTTGGTAGACTAGCCCTAGTCGTCATCTTGTCATTCCTCACTCCTAGCCTCGACATCATCATAATAATAACAACGCCACTGCAGGAACCTGCACTCGACACAAATCTCGGACTTTTGCAACGTGCACTCGACAAAAAAAAGCTCGGATTCCTGCAACGACCATCTATCCCCACTTCGTGTGTGCCATTGACCAACCATCTTGCTTTGCTGCATACCTCATCTGCCAGATGCTTGCTACACGTACCGGCCAAAGTGCAACGTCCAACTAGTCCACCATCCTCGGACCGTTGCTCTTCTTCACCACACGCGTCTGTCCCGGTCCAAATCACCTTCCCAATGGCGTCCTTCAGCTCAGGCCAGGAAGAGATGGACAAGCGGTCCAGCGCCCTAGTCGCGCCCTTGAACATTCAAAAGTCACCGAGCAGGTCACGATCACGCATGGGCGTCTTTGGTCACACTCGCCAGTCGTCGTCAAGAGGGACTCACTCCAGTCGCTCACGATCGCAAATATCCCCTCCCTTGACACCCACAGTTTCCAACGAAGCCATGGCCCAAGAGCAGCAACTTGCCCAGCCCATATTCCACAACTACCTCCGTGCCTTCTACCATTACAGCCCCACTTCGACTGTATCGTCCACTTCGGACGAGTCCTCGATTACCGTTGCCATCAATCAAGGCGATGTTATCCTTGTTCACTCTGTCCATCCCAACGGCTGGGCAGATGGCACTCTGCTGGCCTCTGGAGCCCGTGGATGGCTTCCCACAAACTACTGCGAGCCTTATGACCACCCTATAATACGGAATCTGCTCAATGCATTGACCTACCTATGGGATCTGGTTCGTGATGGTGAGAATGGCGACCTGGTCGCCTTCTCAAGACAGGACTACGTCAAAGGCATGATTGTTGGCGTACGACTCTTCCTGGTGAGTAGCTGTTCAACGTGTTTCTTTGCGCGACATGGCTAACCGTGCACAGGAAAGGACAGAGTGCCTACAAAAAGACTCTCGACTCATTCTCGCACACGTAGGTCTGCGTCGCATGCGTAAAGCTCTGTTGGGCGACCTCTCCACACTTGTAAAGGCTGCCAAAACCCTGCAAGAAGCGTTGCAATCGGGCGAGCTGCCCGTACCCGTGTTTGAGCACATGGACGAGCTCGTGTTCAAATCCTTCAAGCTTGTGACAAGGGCTGTGCGTTTCCTAGACATCTGGGCTACGGACGCAGTGTCGCTGTCACTATTCGAGCTTGGCGACGCAAGTAGTCATCGACCACTGACACCGCCGTCTGACTCGACCGACGGTGCTGTGCAACGGCCAGTAACATCAGCCCCATTGGCAGAGGGCAGCATATCGGCGAATGAATACGACTCTCCGGTTACACAATCGGCCCACGACGACTGGTACACTGCCACGACTCAGCAGCCACGAAACATGAACCGCCTGTCAGTTGCCTTTTCTCTGCCATCCGAGCCAGATTCCCTTGCCTCCCCGATCATCATCACCCAGCCCGCGTTCCAGTCGAAACGCACCTCCGTTACGCATCGGTTGTCGTATACGTCCAAGTCATCCAACGCACGCAAAGGAAGTCTTGCCACCGAGCGGCTGAACACTGCCCAGGACGCTTTTTTGGGCTTTATTGGCTCTTTTATTGGTTTGCACCTGCAATCGCGCTCTTCCGAAGAGCTAGCCCAAATTACCCAACACTCCGTTGTCGCGTGCCGCCAGCTCCTCAAGGTTGTTGAGGAAGTGTGGGAGCGAGACTCGCGAAGATCCAAACCACTGGAAGAAGCACGAGACACCATGTACACCCGTCTTACCGAACTGGTTCAAGCGACAAAGGACATGTTCACGAATGCTGACGCTGACGTCGAGGAGGTGGTGGCGCCAGAGGCAGGCAAGCAAATCGTGACGGCTGCCACAAGCTGTGTTAGGGCTGCTGGTGACTGCGTTACCAAGGCTAGGCTTGTGATTGAGAGGATAGGTGACTTTGAGTTTGAGACTGAGCCTGCTGCTGCTGCTGCTGCTGTTGGCCTGGGACTATCCGACGAATCAATGTTTCAGGAACCTACCCCCTCGAGTAACAGACAGTCAGTCGTCAGTGCTGTCTCGTCCAAGCCCGCCGAAAATGTCATGGAGACCAACAAACCACTACCTGCGCCGCCAGTTGAGGAACGCGAAATGCCTCCACCACTTACCATTTCCGAGTCGAAGCCCTTGCCGGAAGTACCTTTGCCTGAAGTACCTCAGCCTTCACCTCTCGATAACAACAGGCTTAGCCTCCAGCCACCCCAGGCTGTCATTGTCGAAAGCCCGACTGCTGTGTCCTTCCGATCATCTCGCTCGTCACTGCCTCCACTCAACGCGGTGCCTACTCCAATACTGCCACCACCCAGCGCATCAGAGACTCTAGAAAGCCCCGCAAGCATGACGCAAGGAAGCATCGCCGAGTCTGTAAACACCGAAAGCGTCAACGCTTCTGTCAACGATTTGAGCAGTACCCATGGCTACAGCGCGCGGGGTGATGCTGCAAGCGTCGTTTCACACACGTCCACGCGTGCCACCACGCCAGATCAATCGCCGACAAAGAAGCGTAGCTCCCAAACTCTGGTCAGCAGCTTTGGTAGTTCATCGGAGCTTCGCTCTTTAGCAAGCGAGGACATTGCCGATGGCGAAGAGCACCTATTGGAGACCTCCTATGTGCACGAGTTGATCTACAACAAAGAAGGTCAAATATCGGGTGGGTCTCTTCCAGCTCTAGTGGAGCAGCTCACTACTTTTGAGTCAACCCCTGATGTTGTTTTTGTAAACGCCTTCTATCTTACTTTCCGTCTCTTCACCACACCGGTCGAACTTGCGCAGTGCTTGATCGACCGGTTCGACTACATCGGCAGCAGCCAGAAAGTCGGAGTTCCTGTACGTCTCAGGGTCTACAATGTTTTCAAAGGTTGGCTCGAAAGTCACTGGGTCGGTGAGAGCGATTCAGTTGCCTTGGGTGTTATCCTGGCGTTTGCCACCGGGAAACTGAGGACAGCTATGCCTGCTGCTGGCAAGCGACTTGCAGAACTTACGTCCAAGGTCACCGAGGTGAGGGCAGGCGCTCTTGTGCCTCGCTTGGTGTCGTCGATTGGCAAGGCAGCCGGCTCTACCACTGCCTTTACCCAGGCTGACAGCAACGTTCCCTCGCCAATCGTTACTAAGAGTCAACTCAACGCACTACGAGCTAGCAAAGAGGGTAGAGCTCAGTGTAGTATCCTGGACTTTGATCCTTTAGAGCTCGCAAGACAGTTTACTATCATCGAATCTAGGCTCTTCTGCGCCATTCAACCAGAAGAACTCCTTGCTCTCGAGTGGACCAAGAAGAAGGATTCAAAGGCGCACAATGTCAAAGCAATGTCCACTCTGTCAACTGACCTGGCCAACCTGGTCGCCGACACCATCCTCCAGCTTGAAGATGCAAAGAAACGCGCAATCATCATTAAGCAATGGGTCAAAGTCGCGGCAAAGTGTCTGGAGCTGAACAACTATGACTCACTCATGGCCATCATCTGCTCCCTCAACTCTTCCATGGTAATGCGCCTCAAGCGAACATGGGAGCTTGTATCAACGAAGACCAAGGCTCGCCTGGATGAGCTGAAGTCGGTCACTGACGTAGGCCGAAACTACGCCGTGCTTCGTCAGCGTCTCCAGAACCATATCGCACCATGCATCCCATTTGTAGGAATCTATCTTACAGATCTCACTTTCATCGATGTCGGCAACGGTACCACACGACAGCTTCCCGGTGAATCAGGGTCTGACAGCCTCTCCGTCATCAACTTTGACAAGCACATGAAGACGGCCAAGATCATCGGTCAACTCCAATCGTTTCAGGTTCCTTATCGGCTAGCTGCCATTCCCGAGATGCAAGACTGGATGGAAGCCCAGATTTCGAGGATGCACGCAAGCGACCAGGCCAACGTCCAAAGTTACTATCGCCGATCACTGCTTCTTGAACCACGAGAGCAGCCTCATTCCGTGAGAGGCTCACCATCCATCGACAACAGCAATGCGAGCACCTTCTCAGTGGAAACCCGAGTCAACTCAAAGGACAAATTTGAGTTCCTCAACTTCAACTTCTCAACAACCAACCTGAAGGGCGCGTAGACTTTTATATTGCGCTTCATTGCGTCCTTCATCGGCCGCACTCACTGGATAGCCTCCAGAGATGCTGGCATTGCACATATACTGCATGGCATCCGGCCATCCACATACTAATGTTTGCGTTTCTCCCTGCGTCTACTTTTGCCCATCATGTCACGGGCACTTATGATACCAATGCCAGAGTCTCTTTTGTTTGTTTTTTGATACCACTTCAGCGATTTATTATTGGGGGGGCATACTTTTCCTATCTGTTTTTTTTTGGCGAAATGCGCTGTTTGCTTTGGCAAATCGCGGTCATCTATTTCATCATCTATTATGTTTTGCATGGCCATTGAGGCTGTTGGAGGCCTGCATTGTGTCGGGCTTGGCGTTTGTAAGAAGGAGAAAGGGATCTGCTATCACGGCAAAAGGATCATTGCTGTGGCAGCACGAAAAGGCATCTCAAGAAGATGGGTGAGAGAGGAGAAAAGTTGTTCTTGTTGTATAACCATTGGGCATGCAAAGTCAACCACGTTGACAAATTTGCGAATGAAATAATTCATCCAACAATGACCTGTTCTATCGCGACGTGACCTGTGATGCTTCGGTGATTCCAGTCGATATAAGCGTTGAGTTGTGCAGTCTTCGGAAACCGACACAACTATGCTTTAGAGTACAGTGTACATTAGAACATATACGAACTTGCATCGCTGCGGTAAACATAAACAAGATACAGGTACACTAAGAAGCCGATCAAATGCATCGCTACCACAAGTTTTCCTAGGAAGGCAGAATAATCCGGTCGGTGACGATGGTGGGGTATGGACGACAAACGGTGACCTGGATGCCCCTCCAAGCCCTAAATCCCGAAATAACAGTTTAACCCCGAATCCACATAACGCGCAACATATATAACACAGCGTACACGCACACAAGCAAGCACGCCCTAATAAACCACAGCGCACCATCGCGTTACGCGGAGAAGGAAGAAACATGTCTCGACCGCCAACCCGCGACCTCTTAATCGACGTGCGCTCCCCAGCCGAATACTCCACCGGCCACCTAACCTCGGACCTGTCCCCCACCCCCACACTCAACATACCGTACCAAGACATATCCTCATTGGCTGCCGTCTACGCCGCGCGCGGGGTTATTGTTGACAACAAGACGGATCGCATAACGCTGTATTGCCGCAGTGGGCGCCGCTCGGATATCGCCGCTCGGGAGCTGAGGGAGTTGGGGTATGGGAATGTAAGGGATATAGGGGGTTTTGAGGAAGCAAGGAGGGTGCTTGACAAGGAGGTTGTGGAGAGGCAGTTGGGGTTGGATGCGAGAGACGAGCAAGTGGATGGCAAGGGAGAGGGAGAAGGGGAGAAGCACAAGAGGGTTAAGAGTTTTGGGGCGTTGGTGGAGGGGTTGAAGGCTTTGGAGGAGTGAGCGAGTAGTGAGGAGAGGTTTATGGTTTCTAAAGATTTGGGGTGGGGGCGTTTCTAAAACACAGGGGAGGTCCGATTGGAAGTCGTGGGGAAAGGCCATAGTGCTAGAGAGACTTGAGGTGATACTACCCTACGATGGGACTTTATATCCATGGATATGCTGAGCAGAGATCGAGTCGTTGGGCTTGGAAGCGAGATCTTACAAGATGCGGATTCAGTTGGCTTGCATGGTTGTGTCCTATACAAGGATCATGCCTTCCATGATCGCACCGTCTGGCGATTCTTTGGAAGTGAGAGTGGATGATGCAGCGAGAAGGACAGGATGTGGTTTTGTGAAAAGCTGCAATGTCAGGAGTCTCGAACTAGGGATTGAGTAAAGCTGGTCAGGTTGAACGGTATGTTGATTGTAATGGTTATAGAACACTATCAGTTAGGAATGGGGACGTTCTGGTCGTCGAGTTACGGTACGCAGTACACACCTAGTCATGTTGGTGATGGCATTGGCCATAATCCATGTCTTCAGCATGCATAAAATGAGCAGGTCTATCTAATCTATCTCGAAGCTATCTGCCTTGGGAACCTATTGGGTCAAGCGATGTCACATTTTTCAGTGATAGAATGCCATTGCCAATCAGTCGAGATGTAGCTCGCCTTCACGGTCGGCATAAGGGTAGTACTTTTGTGTTTCAGTCCAAAGCGTCTCCTCATCCATTTGGCTTGCGTCCAAGCCCGCAATAATGTCCCTGGTGCATGTTAGTTATACCAATCCTCAATCTATTATGTAACTTACTTGTCTTCAGCCAACACTTCAAAACCCGGTACGCAGTCGATGAGAGCGTATATGACGTAGCTTGTAATGAACGACCATGAGAACCCGACAAGAGCTTCCAGAACTTGTATACCGAGCTGACGCACATTGCCGTCGAAGAAGACGCCTCCAGCAATCTCGGTCACGCCATCGTAACCCGCAACTTCTTTATTTGCAAAGCAACCAGTTGCAATCGTGGCTAGAATGCCACCAAGACAGTGTGTTGCAAAGGTATCTCCATGGTCAACCCAGCGCCAGCGTCGGGCAAAGGCGCTGAACTTGATTCTTAGAGCTTGCCGACAGACCAGGGCACCTAAAATGCCGAAAAAGAAGGAAGTAGGTAGGTCGATAAAGCCTGCTGAAGGAGTGATCATGATAAGCCCGGAGATGGCGCCCATGAAGCACGAATCCAAACTCCAGCGACCGACCTCAATATATGTGTACAGCATCCAGGTCAACGCCCCAGAGGCTGCACACAGATTTGTAACGCAGAGCGCCATTACGGATTTGAAGTTGAAGGCCAGCGTAGTGCCAGCGTCAAAGGCGAGCCAAGAGCCCCAGATACTGATCATGGCGAGAAGCTGGCAGAGCGAGTTGACTGGTCGATGAATGACCAAGTGCGAGGGGGTGCGTGTTGATGACTTGCGCGAACGGAATAGCGGGTACGATAGATATACAGACATGGCTGTTGCTGTTGCCCCAGAGTTTATGTGTACTGGCGTACCACCTGCGAAGTCAAGAACGCCCAGGTCCATGAGGAAGCCTCCACCCCAGACCATATGAGCCAGGGGGTTGTACACAAAAGTTGACCATAGCTACTGTTATTAGCATACTAGAAAATTTGAAAGAAGCTAAGTTGTTTGACTTGCGAAAATGAATGGTATCAGCGGTAGTATGCGACCTCTCTCGCATGCACCTCCGACGGCGATGGCGCATACAGTGGCTTGGAAAACTAATTGGAAGAAGCTGAAAAGCACGGCAGGAATCGTACCAACCGGCTCTGCCAACACGTTCCTATGGAAAGCATACTTGAAGTCCCCAAAGATTGCACCTCCTTCGCCGTAGGTCAACGTGTAGCCAATAAGGAACCACTGTATCGAGCAAACGATTACTGAAAGAATGGCTGGCATAATTGCTGCTAGGGAATTTGAGCGTGTAGTATAGCCCGAATAGGCCTAGATATCGATTTACACGGTCAGTCTGTATATTACTTTGTCTTGTGTACAGGGTTCTCTCACAATGCCTACTGCTGGTATGATTCCCCAACCTTGTCTAGTTAGCGGTTTGAGCAACCTAAAACATGAGATATATACCCACAGAAGACTGCACAGACAAGAACAAAGAGCGTATCAGTACGGTCGCAAGCCTCCCAGGCTTCCAGTACCTCTGTAGGAAGACCCATGATGATCACCAAATCTGACAAGACACTTGATTGTACGGCGATGCAAGTGCAGAGACGATGAGGCTAATTTATATCCAAGAACATGAAATAAGCAGTGTAGGTACAATAAGCAATCCACCTTTCCCACCCGGGATCGTTTGCTACGTCTGAGCATGCCCAGCATTAAAGGCGCATGATAGGCACCGTAGTCCGTCTCAACGTACACACGATTGGAGCGGTTGATGCCGATCCTGGCATATCGATAAAGATAAGCAATCATACTGGGTTCATGACGGCATGCCGGATGACAGACAGGTACAGTAGATTAACCGATACTAAACACGGCAACTTCAACGTCTAGCTTATGTTGCTATCATGAACGTCTTTTATGAGGCCAAATATCTAAATGCGGTCCTTTTTTTTTCAAACCAGCCTAACTAGTAATGAGACGTGGACAAGGTAGAGAGCCTGGGCTCGTGGCTGCTCTGACAGCCCCACCATAATCGCACTAACATCATCGTCTACTGTACCGTACAGTCTCCACAAAAACCAAACTTCACCCCTCCCTTACCCAAAACGAAATGCTCGATAGCGAAGAAGACGATTTCTTTGGTGTGAGCCAGGATCTTGTCCCTCCTGCGCCCATCAAATCTGCCGGCGTCTCCGAGGTAGATTTCGATGGCCTGCTCTCACCCCCACTGAAGCTCGAGGAGGATTTGAAGAATGGCTGCGGTGGACAACTATGGCCAGCAGGCATGGTGCTGAGCAAGTACATGCTCCGTAAGCATCGCAAGGATGTTGCTGGAAAAAAGATAGTCGAGCTCGGGGCCGGGGGAGGACTCGTGGGGCTGGCAGTGGCGATAGGCTGCAAGGTCGATGCGACGCTGCACATTACGGATCAAGAACCAATGTTCGAGCTCATGAAGCGCAACATAGCCCTGAATAATCTACAAGACTGTGTCAGTGCGTCTATATACGACTGGGGTGAGCCTACCCCGTCGGAATTACCAGCCCACCCGGATATCATTCTCGCTGCGGACTGTGTGTACTTTGAACCTGCATTCCCGCTGCTGCAACATACACTCAAGGACCTTATCGGCGACAACACTGTGTGCTATTTTTGTTTCAAGAGGAGGAGGCGAGCGGATCTGACGTTTATGAAGACGGCACGCAAGATGTTCGACGTGAAGGAGGTTGACGATGATCCAGATAAGGAAGTGTATTCGAGAGAGAAGCTATTTCTGTAAGCGTCCCGGGAAGTTTTCGAGAGGGTTAGGCTAACAGGTGCAGCTATCGTATCACGAAGAAGAGCGCCTGATTGAAAGGTGGAGTGGGTGGTTGGTTCGCTAGCCCGCGAGTGTGGAATACAAGAAGCTCTGCGACCGAATCCGGAAGATGTGATACATTCAAAGGCAATCACTTCCCACATCTCAGCCTAAAAGCACGAGAAAGCGTATCAACTGGCCACGGCCGACACGACTGCGGCTCTAGGTGGATGTTTCGTACATTTTTTGCCAGTTGTCTCCAGAACAACACTCATATCACCCTTGCTCATAATATGCTTAGATACGACTCTATTTCACAACCGTTAACCAGGTTGACATCTGCGAGTGATGGTACTCCGGTCAGCACCATCCAAAGTCGCGGAACCTTCTATGGCCGAAGTGGAAATGCCCGTAAATCAGAGACATGAGGTCTTTGATAACTGGTTGCGTAGATTTACATCAATCATGAGCAGATCCGTAGATTTTGGGTCACAGAAGCTATGAAGGTGAGGGG
>Ga0265797_10002614_pt1 | contig 29986 bp, 26 predicted proteins | sample P2T30metagenome_FD_192433 | JGI IMG/M metagenome (GOLD analysis project Ga0265797, IMG submission 192433) | Plant litter microbial communities from East Loma Ridge, Irvine, California - P2 T30 | ecosystem: Environmental > Terrestrial > Plant litter > Unclassified | place: USA: California...
CAATGCACCATAGCTCTTCACTTTTCACTGCCAGCAAACGCCTACCTACGCCGCTGCCGCCGCCGTCGCTTGGATCGCGAACGTATAAGTTCTCCTGCTCCGACCGCTGTCATGGAGTTTCTTTTCTCCCCAGCAGCCGCAACTAGATCAGGAGTTGCCTTTGCTTCCTTCACTTCCTCTCCCCCCTCCCCCTTCGTTTTACTCGCCTCCAATCACCTGCCTGATCACGCACTACCCACCCTACCCAATACCACTCAATCGCATCAACCATCATCATCATGACCACCAATCCCATTCTTGTCCGGACCAACGTCCGGAGATCGAGGCCGGACGATTTGCCTTCCGACGAGAGCCTTCTGCACTGTCATTCAGCATTTGACGGCGATGGCACATACCTCAGGGACGAGGCCTTCGCTCTCACCTCAAAAGAGCAGCAAGCTGTACACAACACCGCTCTGAACAACCGATTTCAGCGAGAATTGCGAAACGATGAAATTCACTCACGCCCCAGCAAAGACAGCCTGATCATTGGCCCCAACGGCGGCGACTCTTTTTCTGAGGGTCTTCTCAACACTTCCCACGAAAACATCATCGTGACTCTGTACGACGGTCCCAGTGAGGGGCTCGACGCTCTGAACGAGATGGGCTATGGCGAGGTCATCTGTATCGTCTCGCCTGACAGCGACAACGACAATGAACCAAAACCTCCAGTCGAGCCGAAGCCTCCACTCAAGACCTACGCCTCCTCCAAGTTCAATCGCTCGTGGGTACCAACCAGCCCAGAGAACCCGAACGCCCGTTCTCGCTGGTTCAAGATCCTTCATGTCAAAGGCGCCCCGGCAGATACTGACTGGAGCCGAGTGCTTGAGACCCTGTATCACAATATCGACACGGCGGCTACCAGTGCTGAATGGGTGACCAATGTACGCTTGTGTCGTCTTCCAGTCAACATCATCCGCAACACCATCTCCACGCAGCAGCTTGAGCAATGTGGTAACAACCCTGTCAGAGATTCTCAGATCAGCGAGAGCACTGGTATCCCGCTGCGATCCATCAAGCAACTGGCTGGACTTCATAAGCGTGCCATTCCGGAGTCGCTTTATGATGTCCAGGGTCAGGGTAGCTTCTTGGGAGTCGATTTGATCTCTGGTTTGGAGCGCAGCTTCCGCAGCGATGAGAACGAGAACCTCTACGTTGTAGAGAAGGCTCGTACCGCTCTGGTTCATTCAGACAAGCCCTACACACTCGCAGACGTCGTGAGCCAGCGTCATCAGCATCAAGCCCTACTTCTGCACAGCCGCGAGGTCGTCGCAATGCTCAACGAAGAGTTCCAACACGTGAAAGTCAGCGTTCGCGTGGGAAAGTACTCGGAGACGAGGACTATTGCCGGCTTTCGCGAAGGCAATGCTGCCGAGGCACCACTCAAGCTGCGCCATTACGCTTGGTCCTTGAGGGGTGAGACTTTTGGTCTGCCGCATCTCCCTTGCGTCAATGTTGGAACACTTGCCGAGCCCTTGCTCTTGCCGCTCGAGCTGTGCACTGTCCTGCCTTCGCAACGCCTTCGTGGTCCCATCGATGCTTCGTTGAGTCGCATGGCCGAGCACCACCGCGTGGGTATCGTGTCCCAGACCCAACCGGACTCCGAGATTACCGGCCGTGTTGTGGTACCATCGTCTTCGTTGGAAAACGGTAGTACCCTGAACGAAAAGGTGGCTCGAGCCTGTGGCAACAGCTTTCCAAACCTGTTGTTCGTTGAAGCCAGCACTTCGAGGGTTGAGTCTCCGAACTGGGTCGCACTGCAAGATTCGATTCGAGAGCTCATCAAGATTTCGCTTGAGGAGCACGCCTTGCAGTATGCCCAGTCGACCGATATTGTGGCTCGGCAAAAGCGTCTGCTCAACCTTCAGTACAGATCCGACACTGGACTCAGCGACAGATGGACAGAGCAGCTGCGTGATTTTACCACGCTCCACAACGCATCTAAGGGTCAACAAACCTTTGTGATTGTGTACTTGCCAGCAGACAACCGCAGCACCGAGATGTACAAGATCATCAAGAAAGCTTGCGACACCACGGTTGGCGTTCAAACGTTCTTCGTGAACCACGCCAATCTTGAGGCTAGGGTGTGTGGATCTCCGACGGACGGCGTGCTCAGGGTCGCTGCAGAGTTGCGTCGCAGAATTTGTCTACGCAACCCGCCACGCATCTTGATGGCCGCAACTTCCAGGAAGACTCCCACAGGTCCCAAGCGTCTTGTCATCTCCATGCACATTGCCCCTGTCACCTTCCCGGCGAAATCCCGCATCGCATCAGGTCACGTCACTGAGCTGTACATCGTTGCACTGGTGTCTTTGGATTTGGAGACTGGCAGCCATTCCCGCACCGAAATCAAGCTCTACAACGCCGATCAGGTCAAGCAACTCGACATGGGAACGTTGTTCGCGCCGTTCGTTGACTCTCTGCCGAGCGCCGGTAGGTACAATTTGACCATCTTGAGGTCAGGCCACTTCCCAGAGCGTGAACTTACCACAGACAAAATCAATGAGTCCGGCGAACCCGCGACTCCTTGCACTCGACCATACACTGCGGAAGATGAGTTTGCCGACATCCGCAAAGCTTTCAGCGAAATTGTCACGCCTGCTGAGTGCAAGTACATCACACTCAAGGAAGACAAGGTTCTGCGCCTTCATGTCGACACCACCGACCTCACGATGCCAGCGCTGGTTGTTGTGAAGAGCACCCGCATGATGGACAGAGACGACAGGTCATTCAGAGCAACCCACGTGCTTAGCGAAAACAACAGCACTGGTGTGATCGCCATGACTGTTCTCTCCGGCCCAGATTCTGCTAGTACCCCCAACATCAGGGCAAAGTCTCAGACGCCGGCCCGTCAGCCATCTCCTGTCAAGCAGCGATCTCCAAACAAGCTTGGTGAGTCTCCTGCAAGACCCTTCACAGCATTCAACAGCCCAGGTCGTGCCAACAAACAGCATGCTTCTCCAAGGAGCATCGCCCCACCTTTCCTGAACGTTGAGACTCCGAGCAAGATACCGGTAGTGCCTCGCGGAGATTCGGCATCTAGATGGGAGTCTCGCATCCCTTCCAGCGCTCAGGTTCCACTCCCTCCTGAGATCATCGACATTGACGAGGAAGCTTCCACCATTACGCACCAGCTCGGAGAATTAACCGTGGAACCCACTGAGCCCGCGATCGATGAGACTGATGCACAAGCATTTGGCGAGTTGTGGGATGGTCAAGAGCTTGAGCTGTTCGGTACCAAGTGGCCCATTGTCACTCACCTGGCTCGCTTGGCCGTCAAACGCGCACTGCTCCACCTTGACAGCAACGACTGGGACGGCACCAAGGCCAAGGGAAAGGCTACAGCGCCGTTCTTCCTGCCGCCAGTGAATGAAAAAGTCCGCAACTCCCTCTACTACTTGTGAGCATCGACAACGTGGCACTCTCACTGTTATCCACCACACCACATCACTTCGAAAACACTTCGAAATTCCAACACTCTCTACAGCACATCAACTTTTCCTTGAAAGACTTTCCACCCACGGAAGCCAGCTCCTCTTGGAGCTGTGTCGCAGTATGTGCTCTTTCACACCAGCTGTCGGCATTCATCTCTCTGATTGACGGCCTTTACTTCACCTTCATGTACCACCACCATAAGACTCGAGTACCCTCACGGGAAAACAGCACCAGCTAGCTTATTGAACATAGAAAATCAAAATTGACTTTGTCTACCAAAACTGCTTTTCCCTCCTTCCCATTGATCTCATCCCCATTGCCCACATCCTTACACTCTCCACCCTCCCATATATTACACATTAACCTCCACCACATCATCAAGACTTCTGATGTCTCCCATCATCCCCACCCTCATAAGGGCCGCCACTCTCCTTCACAAGCCCCTTCGTCTGATTATACTCCTTGCTCTGCTGACTCCACTCCGGCGCCTCATCCTTACCATTCTCCTCTTCTTCGTCACCCTCTTCCTTCGTCTTATGCACAGTCCGGCTGTCGTGCTCAGCGGGACTATATACAGTCACCAGCTCCAGCGGCTGCGTTTTCGATGTATTAATGAACTGGTGCTGCGTGCCGGCGGGCACGATCACGACGTCCGAGGCTTTGATGTCCTATGTCTAAGATCAGTCACAATTGCCTTTGCCTTAGTCTGTTAGAAGCCCACCTGATCCTTCCCAGCAACAGTCGCCCTCCCCTCTCCACTCGTGAAAATCAACACCTGGTCCACAGTGTGCACTTCATCACCGATATCTCCCCCCACGGGGATCTCCATCGATACAAGCTGGCTGAAAAGACCCGTGTGCAGCACTTTTCGGAATTGTCCGAAAGCGCGCACGTCCGAGGTGAGTTTGGGGAAGTAGACCATTTCGTGCTTGGGTGGGGAGGAAGACATTTTGGGGTCTTTGCCTTGTAGTATTGGGGTTGTAGTGAGGGATCTGAGAGATTGTGGTGTTGTTATTGTTATTGGTTTGATGGGGAGGCGTGAGGTCTGGGTTAGGAGGCGGGAGTGGAGTTGGCGGGTTAGGAGCATGATTTATGTATTACGGGTTTTGGGGGAACTTGATGGAGCTTACGTGGACTATGTACATATATTTATTAGGCGATGACCGATGCGTTGCATTATGGTGCTGCACTTTCCCTGTGATGATTTGATGATGAGGGGAGAGCTTGAGCTCAGCGCATATACACGTCATGGTTGAGGGACCCTGGTCTCAGCCCTATGGTCGTTGTCAAGATACTTGCATCTTCAAACAGCAATATGGTTTTGTAAGAGGAAGTGTTCTGATGTGGTGATAGAATGTTTCATTGTATTGGCACAGTTGAGTAGAGTATATCATCGATCAATGCACAGAGTGGCAGAACCCAACACCAAACCCCATCTCATCACCCAAACCATCTCCCATCAACCACAGATCATTGCAAAAAGTTCCCAGACTGGTCTTCAGGCACGTTCCGATAGTCCTGAATCAGCTTGTCCCAGAACAAAAAGTCCGCAGAGTCGAAGGTGAAATTATTGTCCAGTCCAAAATCGAACACATCGGCATCCTGCTCCAGCGTCTTCAGGTCGCTGCTTGGTGAGGGACCCACGGGCGTAGAATTTTCCGTTGTACTCCCAGGCGCTCTGGCTCTATACTCTGACCTTTGCCGTTTCCTGTCGCTTTGAGCCTTGTATTCACGGAGTGTCTGCACGAACGTTGGCTCGCCGTTGGCTGCGAAGGCGGGAGGATTCGCGTCCCAGGCTTTCAGTGTGATGCGGCAGACGGCAGTGCTGAGCAGGCGGTTGCGCTCTAAGATTTCGGTGTGGTTGTCGAAGACTGTCTGTATGCGACGCCATGCAGTTTCCAGCTCTATCGCTTGGAGGAGGTCTGGCTTGGTCATGCTGATCAGCATGCAGATGAGAGCATCCCACTGGAAGAAAGCTCGAATATGCCACATGAAGCGAACCAAACTTGGGTTGGCGTATGCAGCAATGTCTGTATCGATGATCTTCACGGCAATGTTGCAGACTTCCCGCCGTTCTTCGTTGCTCGCGGTGTTGGCGTGAAGAGCGGGAAGTTTCATTCGCAAGCGTCCTGCGTTGGCTGCGGACCGAGCCATGATGAGCAGCAGAGTGTGCAGTGGATTTAGAAGATCGCAGTATCGCAAGTATTTGGCCTCAATCATTGACTCCATCTCGTCGACCAAGTCAGATCTGTCGGCTCCGCATCCATCTCGTGAGAATGCGTTGTAAAGAGGCGGCTTGTCGTATTTCCCTTGCATGGCTTTCAAGTACCAAGATCCTATCTCGGCGCGAGCCAGGAAGAAGATCATCTCTGTCGCACCTTTCTGTTCTTCCGGCGTGTGGGTCATGCCGGGCCAGATCTGATCGTCGTTAACATTGGAAGGCTGCTTCACATTCCACGATCCTGGCTCAAGCGTGATGCCAGTACCAGATATCTGACTCGCGTAACCGTCGAGAGGTAAGATCTGGCAGAACAGCCGTCGTCGCATTTGCACGTCGAACGGCGGTAGACCGAGCGACTCAGCATCCTTGTGAAGTCCAATACGCTGCGCGATGCGGACAGCGACGCCAGTCATCATCCAGAATGTTTGTGGGTCATTCTGGTGTCGTGTTGAGAGAAGGTATAGCACGAAGGCTTGCAGGACTGGGAGTTGCGTTGTTCTCAGGAAAGACGCATTGATCAGTGCTTGTCGCAGCGCATTATGGTACCGTATGCGCAAGGTCTCACGTGTCTGGCCGAATTTCTGCTGACACTCCGCGTCACTGAGTGAGACCACCGCGAAGTGATATATGGCGAACAGAATGCACTCGTCCGATTTAGAAAGATAGTACGGATGTTGCGAGCCGGTCTCTACAATCGTCGCGACCGTGGGGATGTGCAGGACTTTGCAGATCGGCTCAACATTCTCTGTATGGGCTTGCCAGAGAAGCTTCGCATGAGCTGCACATGGATGGGAATCTAGCAAATTCCGTGGCAGACCCAGGAAAGCGCCTGAAACAGGGTCACCGGCCATCTGGTTCTCTGATATGGCCTCGATCGGTGCAACGTCAACTTCATCGTCGTCGTCATCAGCGATTCGGGACATTTCTTCTTCTCCAAGATTCCGCCACAGATTGCTGTCTACGTAGCGTGTCGTGCCTCCGCCAGAAAGGAGTCTTCCATTGCGTTCGGGATTATTGCGACTGTGCTGTTGTGGCGGTGGTACGCTTTGTGGGGCTTCCTTAGGCGCACCGGATGAATTGCTTCCAGGATCTTCCGTGAGTAGACCATGCTGTTGCAAGATGCGTTCGTAGTATGCCACTCGCTCGCCGAGATCGCCACTCGTCTTGCGCTTTCGCTTGCGAGGCGGAGGCGCCTGGTAAGAGCACTCGAGCTTGGCCTTATGACATGTAGAACATATTGGACTCAGCTTGTCGCATTTTACCTTCCTTCTCGTACACGTTTGACAAGCGTATGTCATTGTCACAGGTGGAGTTTGGCTCGCGGCCATGATCTTCACATCCCCATTTGCGTGCGCAGGTGCAATAGCGATGGGCCTGGCATGTATATTGTCGGCCATGGTTTCAAGATTGGGGTGACTGATACCAAGCGTTTTGACTGCTGCTTCAGTGAATCTGCCAGGTTCCAGGTTGCGCTACAAAGGCCACGTCTGTTGTGACAACACTAGAGCCTCCTGGGAGAGTTGGTGGTGCCTCGCGTTGATTTTACGATGAGGTCTCTGAGCATGGTCGGACTAAGTGGCACATGGTGGGAGATGTAGATTGGATATTATTCGTTTCGACAGTGGTGAGTTACGAAAAGTAATGTCGATGGTATGGTTGAGGAACGACAAGTGGGACCGCTATCACGACCAAGGCCCAGGCCAGATGCTTGTTTAACCAAGCTTTTGTGGGGAGTCACGGGCCGGTTGTCGGATTCTCGGATTCGGTTAGACTAGAAGTGGGATCTGCATCTCGGCCAGGTCGTTGTTCGGTCGATTGATCGCGGATAGCATGCCTTTGGATGTTTTTCAAGTAAGCGAACACGATAGTGCTGTAGCGCAAAAACACAGAATCTCCCGTCGAGACAGATCCGGATGCACACATATCTCACATCGATCATTTCGAACCGATCATCTCAAACCAATCATCTCAAACTAGGCGCATAGAATACGTGAGGATGATCGTTTCAAAGACATCAGAGACCTTCTCTATTCTCAATACGATCCTCAGTCTACTCTATATACATGCGTCCGTCTTAAGAGTGGCAGTAAAATGTATTTGAAGTGTTCATAGAGAAATTCAAGCATTCACTCTCGAGATGTGCGCGTAATCCTGATCTGATCTAACACCAACTCTAACCCTAATTTGGCTAAAACAATCCGAGCATATATCCCTACAGAGACATCGGTACTCTAGAGCTGAGATACACGTGATGTGATAGAGGTATGGCTGCGAGAAGAAGTCGTGACCTATTTGTCTGGCAGTCCATTCATATTTGCATCAACAACAAAAGTTAGATTTCCAGAGATCACTTGACGGTTGAGACATTATTCGTCCATTATCTACTCCTCTCCCACTTGTACAGCACTTACGCTCAAGATTGTGTACGACCTAAGCGTTAGCGCTTTATCGACATCGCCCTATGCTGTCGTTATAGGCTCTATGTGGTTCTAAAAGCATGCTAGCCGTTGAGATACTGTTCAATTCGTCTCTGTATCTCAAGGTCTAGAGTGCTGGTACTATCTGTCTTATAGAGTCTTAATAATCCTGCCGTTACCACTGAGAGTCCGTACAAAACCTTGAGTGCAATGCATGCCTCGATGCGATCACAGCAACCAAAGCGCAAAAACGGCTAGCAGCCATAACTTCACCATTCGAGAAACCAAAACACTCAGTGTCCTGACCAATGATTGAGCAGACGATGTAGAAGTCGCCGAAGGTAATGTCCACGAAACTGATGATGATGAGGTGCGCGATGTGTGAGCGGTCCTCGTAGAGCCAGGCGACGCACTTGTTGTCGTCAAAGGAGCCTGAGCTGCTGATGATGTCGACTTGGGTCGTACGGCAGCTGGTTCGGTAGCGGTGTCGTCACTGGAACCTCCAGATCCGGAATTGTTGTCACTATCCTGATCACTGCTATCGTCGTCCTCGTCATCATCGGATGCAGAAGAGCCCATCCAATTGTCATCGGTCGTCTGCCGTGCGATCGTGGATTTTTTGGCAGTATGGAACCGGACGGTCTCGCCGTCAGTGTCGCAATAGTCCGTGAAGCTCGATGCCTGATCCGTGAGATCGCATTTCCAGCTGGCGGTACCCTCACATTTATATTTCGCCTTTGCGCATCTCGCCGCGAGTGAGTTCCACTGGTCAGGCACATTGTCGGTGCCGGAGGTGCAATAACATTGAGATAACTTCGCGTTCGTCTCTGTGGTGCCACAATACCTGACGAGGGAGACCCAGGCGTCGCATGCCGCTCCACGGTTCGCGGCATCGTAAGATGAGGTCGTGGTTACGCGTGAAGGTGTTGTCACAGTGCGGTCGAACTCCAACACTTTCTTAGGAGGCCGCGCAATCGTGGGCGAGAACTCGCCAGGATCTGTCATTCTGCCTGCGGACATGGCCGAACGTGCTTCTTCCTTTAAATCTTCCAGGTATTGCTCGTAGTAAATCTGGTCGAAAGTGGCTTCTACTTTCTCAAGATATATGCTCATCTCCCCCACGCGCCCTTCATTGGCGTCAGTCGAGATGGTATTCTTTATTGGACGGAGAAGGACTTCGTACGCTTGAAGGGAGCTCCACTCTTTGAAAACGAACCCAGCTGGTTCTCTTCAACTTGACGGGCTGCAGGCTCTGGAACTTTGCTCATGACACGGAGAAAAGCTTCATCATGGTGTTGTGCGCCTTGTCTCGCGGCGTTTGGTTGCCTGGTAGGCGGCTTCACCCCTTTGGGGACCAGCACGACATCTTGTGCAGTCGCTGCTGCAATGAGCAGCCCAAAGGCCAAGGTAATTATGCTTCTGCTAAACATCGCCGAGAGCTTTTGAATTTTTGGGAAACATCAGCGATGGATGTGTCGCAACACCCAAACTTTAAGCTCGCAGGTCTATTTATCTTGAGTGGCGGAGTAGTCCAAACAAGGTCTGGAAGGACCAGCGGCTGATCGAAGTACATGCGAGGAAGCGGCACGCATCCTACTGACCGGTTCAGCCTCCAGAGGACTATTGGCCCATCTCGTGGTCTAGATTCAAACTTCGCACTGGTCTCTCAGCGGCAAGGCAAGCAGTACGGACTTTGGAGCTAGACCGCGAGCCTGTCTAGGCACCACGTTGAACGCCACGTTACATCGCAAGCCCGCATAAATGCCTATACGGTCTGTGCGGCTGCACTACATTTCAGCCGCAGATAATTGAGATCCTTCGACTCTACCACCGTGCTGGCGGGATCCAGGCACCGGGTCTCATTACTGATGAAACTCCGTTGCGGAATGGCCATATCAAGAAAGTTAATTTTACCCGGTGCGGCGTCAAAGTCGTTGACCATTCTCCAGCACGAGCGAAAAAGATCGCGAGTATCCTGTCGCTAACGTTAAGCGACGATCTCGCCGCGACGGGCGCTTCGATAAGCTCAACATGGCACCTGCTCCATTCGAATACCGTGCGCTTGAACCTGGAAACCATCAGATTAGACTATTCTTTTTACATCCTGCGAAAAGTCTTGAGGATCCTCTGAGCGGGACCCTTCGACATACCAACCTCGATTCCTCGTCTTTCCCAGCTTTGTCCTACGTATGTGGCCCAAAAAATGCGAAGACCGAACAGACGCTGGAAGTCCGATACAAGAGGACAGTCACTGCATTTGTCCAACATCCCAATTGCTCGTCGATCACCTACAACCGGAGGATCCAGAGCAACCTTGCCACGGCGCTGCGGTACTTGCGCGATAAGCGTGACACTCTGACGATATGGGCAGACGATCTGTGCATCGATGAGCTAAACGCCGAGGAAAAGACTCAACAGATAGCACTGATGTCCACACTGTATACAAGGGCCACCAGAGTCTACGCATGGCTTGGGTCTCCGCCCGGTGGCGGCAGAGATATGATCGGTAAAGCCCTCGATCTGGCTGAACGACTGTGGGACTCTGCAGTGCGCTGTTCTGCTGGCCGACGACTGGACGGCGAGGACGAATGGCTCCAAGCCTGTTTCACCATTGCCAAAATTTCTCCTTGGAACGTGGGTACGAATCCAAACGAGGTCGAACTTGCGTGGCGCGAGTTGTGGGATTACCTGCGAGATGCAGTCGGGCGAACCGTTAAGCTCGAAGAGTTCCTTCTCGCCATGTGCGCTCTATCGCAGAATCCATACTTCACTCGAGTGTGGATATTGCAAGAGACTGGCAAAGCGAAAGCCAACAACTTGACTTTCCACTACGGCCGCCGAACCATCCGGTACAAATGCATCTTCCTCGCAATGAGCCTCGCGTTGTCTCTACGGACTTCGAAGCCAATGAGTCCAAGTCTCGAAGCAGAGCTGGACAACTTCGATGTTCGCTTCCTCAGCCTTCTCACAGCAAGGAAAACCATCCAGTCTGGACTATCGATCAGCGCCGTTCTGAAACTCACGTATTTTGAAAATGAGAATTTTGGGGCGCAAGATGCTAAAGATCAAATTCACGCGCGCCTTGGACTTGCGCGAGACAGAAGCGGCATCACCTTGAACAGCGCGTGGTCTGTACGCGCGGTTTATGTCGAAGCAACCCAGTGTCTCTTGCGTAGAGGGTTTACTGATATCCTGCTCTCCTTCAAACCGTACGATTCGTCGAAATATCGCGACGACCTGCCGTCATGGGTATACGACTGGTCGACGAAGGGTTCGGATTCCTTCGTCAAGTATGCAGCCTCGTCTCACGAGAGGCCGCAAATGGCCTTTGGCGGCACCCTTGACCGCGACTCCAGGCTTGAAATGGTAGGTATTCGAATCGGTCGTGTTCAGGTAGTCCAAGAACAGTTTCAGAGCTGTGCTCGGGACGCGCTGCTCAGTGAACATGTTTGGCGTGCTGGAGACCTCCGCATGGAGGCAAGGACTCCCAAAGAAACAAGGCTGCAACTCGTTGACGATATCGAATACATGTACAGCTCTCTTCAAGTCCATTTATCGAGCGAATCCAGAAAGGCTCTTGGCGCCGATTACAATTTTCCTCTAGCAAAGTTCTGGAGCTGGTGGATGCAATGGGTGTCCAGTGTTTGGGAAGCTGACACTGGGCGAACTCTTGATACTGTAAACGAACCTGTCTCCAGAGCGGTCCTTGAGTTGATCTTCCGTGCTGCTCCAGAACGACAGAACAGTCTGGTTGCGCGATTCAAGGGAGTAAAGACTATGTCTTCACTTCTCGATTTTGGATATTGGTCGAGACTGATCTTCCACGAAAACTACAGTGGTCACGATAGCGGAGATCGCACCGTGGCAGTCCACGGAATAGAGCTGATGGATGTTCTCTTCCAATCGGCGTGGGGAATGCGTGCGATCGGCGTTGAAGGCGGGTACTTTGGCTGTGCGCACGAAGGCGTCGAAGAGAACGACGACGTCGTGGTCTTCATAGGTACGGAAGTGCCATTGGTAGTTAGGAGAACGGCTTCAAATGCAGCATGCTATAAGATTGTCGGTCCAGCGCATGTCAGTGGCATCATGGATGGACAAGCCGTGGCAAAGCCAGAATTGCCTCGTAGGAGATATGTACTTGTGTAGATATGTGTAACAAGACCAAAATATTTCTGAGCTAGTGTCGACGATTGTTTTGATGGAACAGGAAATGTAGTCGCCTAATCGATGGTAACTGTGGAAAGGGATCGTTGTTGGCAGCAGGTTCATGCTCTCGCTCCTTCAGTGCTCGGAAGTCTCTCAGTGGCCCTCATCAAGTTTTGTAGTACTATGCAATTAGACAACGCCACACTGCGATCGTTCCAGCGTCGAGGTGCGTCATGCATCTCGATGGGCGGCACCGCCGCTCTCGATACCGGGAAACTAGGAAGCACTGCACTGGGAACACTGACACTTTGAGGTGATGTGCAATATCTCAGTCGTGATGACGGAGCTCAGGGCCTCGGCAGCGAGAGGTGGTTGGTGGGGGCTGGAGCAGCAAGGGTTCCCCTTGTTCCCAGTGACTGAAACATTACCTGAGACATCCGCCTAAAGAACTTCCACCCACTTGATGCAATGGCGTTTGCCAAAACCGTACCAGATAGCTCGTTCACAGCGAAAAAGCTCAACCGATCGACATTTCTCATAACCGAGAAAGACGCCTACCGAGAGCATCCTTTGATCTATGTCAAAGTGCATCCAACGATACCAGTGTTAATTATTGGCGACACTGGCTGTGACCGACCGAGTAGATCCAAAGCACATGGTGCGTATCTTTAATGCAATCCATTGCCATTGTGAACTTGACGTTCGCCACTGCATTGAGACTTCACCGCTGCAACGGCCTTTTTTGCTGACAACTACAACAGCTCGATATACACATCTGAGGGATTATTTGGAACACTGTCCTCTCCCATGTAACAACAACTCCCCTCTCAACCCTGCCGGCGAGAGACGATACCTGATCATCATCAGCCACTGCCACTATGGTAAGCCCACCTTGTTCTCGATGGTCAAAGCAGCCCCTCTAACATCTTCAAGACCACACCTTGGGTATTCCCCAATTCCTCCGTGGCGGCCAAACAGCCATCCTAGCCTCAGCAGCAGGCCGCGACTTCCTCGAGTCAGACCTCGCAGGTAACGGTCTCTACCGCCCCATCGGAGAGATAGCACAGCCATGGAAAGTCACGCACTGGGCTCAAGCCTTCGAGAAGCTCTGCTGGCCACTACCATCTGCACCAAGACCACTTTCGGGAGTATCTGAGGATCTGGGAATTATTGTCCTGCATACGCCGGGACACACGCCAGATCAGCTGGCTTGGTACGATCATGATGAGATGCATTTGTACGTAGGTGATAGTTTTTACGAGCGTGGGCCGGAGAAGATGGACATCATTTGGCCTTCGCAGGGTAATTTGATTGAGTGGCATTTCTCGATGCAGAAGCTAAGGTGTTTTATTCGTTCTGAGAATGCGCGTTCCATTGCAGCTGCAGAGGAGGAAGAAGAGGAGAACGGGCCTGGCTGCTGGGTCAAGGTAGCGAGAATAGTCAAAGTGGGCTGTGGTCATCAGACGGCTGATGCGGATGGAGAGAGTACGATGGATGCATTGGAGAAGGTGTGGTGGCGAGTACTTCGTGGTCAGATACCTGTCTCCGACACCATGATGATCTCAGGCGAGACGGTGGACAGGTGGATTGAGCCAGGCAAGGATCCCAGGTTCTCGTTTCGGGCACCGCGGCGGTTGATGGACGATGCGAGGAGATTCTTCAGAGGCAACGGGCTGGATTGATAGATACGAGTTCTGTGCGGCCCATCTGCTGTGATGTAATTTTGAGGGCTCACCATGAAATATTCATAATATCAGGCCCTTGTATATGGGAGTCCGCCGACACAGCTCTAGTCTATGACCCCATCAGCTCTCCTTGCCCTCAAAGTCGTACGTTGCCCAATACTGTGGCTGCCAATTGACAACCTCATCACCATTCTTCTTCGCAAATGCCACCTCATCAGCCTTCCATTTGAGATCCTCCGCGGTCTTCCAAGGTTTGATACTGACGTGTCGTCCCTTCTGTCCTGACATCCGTGCCATACGTTGCCAGCGAGTGATGACATCCAGGTTGGAGCTTGGCATCAGAACGATGCAGACCTCAGTATCGGGCGCGATGTACTCCAGGTGATCCTTGGAGGCGATGAGAAGTACACGGGTGGTAGAGTTGGGTTGCACCCAGCCATCCTTCAGCGTTTGCTTGTCGATGGGCGACATACCGTCATGGAGAGCGGCAAACATAGGACCTGCGACCTCTTCGCCCCACATCTTGCCCAGACTTGTGCGTAGAATCTTCAGCAAGGCTTCACAATCAGTCTGGCTGTCCAGCAGGATGACGGCTTTGGAGTAGCGAGACAAGCCGTAGTATCCAACGCGGAAATGGTGCTCTGCGAACATTTGCTGGAGCACATGGAGCACAACACTCGCCGGCGAGTCGGAGTTCTTTGGCAAGATGATGATGTTTGGTCGAGACATGGCTTCCAAGTTGTCAATCATAAAAGCTTCTCTGTCCTTTTCCTCGACTTGGTGGGGGTCAATGATGGTGTTGGTCGGATCGGCGGAGAAGGGTACACAGTGGTCTTTGTGATCCGGCCATGCCGCTTTCTGGCAGTCTCGCGAGCAGTAGCGGTCGACTTTGCATCTTATGCATCGTGACTTTCCAGGGTTGGAGCATCTTGAGTCGTTGCCACAAAGTCTTCCTTCAGGGCCATCGGGAATGTTGAATGCATTGGAGGTGAGGAACATCGCAGGCTTGCTCAGCGAGATAACGCCAGGCTTGTCGAATGCGTACGCGGGATCCATTTTGTGGTGTTTGTCTGTCTAGTCGGAGTGTCGTTGGTGATATCGCGAGTCTACAGGCCGTGTTTTCTCTCACACAAAAACACAAACGTTGTCTACAGCACTTACGCTCAAGTTTGTGTACGACTGGACTCAAGCACCGGCGCTTTGTCAATATCCCTCTATGGTATCATCATAGGCTTCATGCGATTTTAGGAGCATGATAGCCATTGAGATACTGTTCACGCCGGCCCTGCATTTCAAAGTCTAGAGTGCTATCACTATCTGCCTTAAACACTCAACAATCTTGCTGTTACCATTGAGAGCCCGTACACAAACTTGAGCGCAAGGACTATAGATCGTGAAGCGGCGTTCCGACCGAACGTGGGGCGTGCCTTTCGTCTCCATTTGTTGTCCACCACTTCACCTCTTCTTTCTCAACATACCAATGTTGCACATCGAAGTCTTCCATGGCCAGCTTACAATCGCATGACCAAATATCTCCTGCTCAATAATTGCCAATAATGGCATCCTCCGGCCACCAGCCAGCAAGCTTCTTCACACTCCCGTCCGAGATAAGATCCTACATCCTCGAATATGCCTTCGATGACAACCTCTCCCATACAGGCCTGCGAAAAAGCATTGGAAACTCTTCCATCGTGATAGACCATGTGTACAACGCCTCTTCGCTCCTAGCGCCTCTCTTGACCTGCCAACATCTATACCTCGATGGCCACGCCCCAGCCTTCAAACGCACCCACTTCCTCGTGACAAACCTCTACATTGACATTCCCGAGCGCCTCTCCAGGCTTTCGAACAAACAACTCAATGCGTTGCGATCAATCACTCTAGTAGCGGACAGTCGACACTTCCGGGCCATGCGAGCCTGGGACGACCACGCTTTCAGCAACGCTGCCCTACATCTTAACAGTCTGACTATCGTCCTGCATCAAACTACCCATCACTATCTATTCGACTTCACAGCAGACATCGCCAAATTACTGCGCCGCTTGCAAGGTGTCCAGCGCATAACGTTTGTCCGCAATGGAGCTTACGTCAAAGGCGCCTTCAAGACGTGGTGCAACCGGCTTATCGGCATCATCATGAAAATCGACCACTACGAGCGCTACGACTCAAAGCCACCAAACCCGGAACAAACCTGGTGGGTGTGGAAATTTGAAGAGGAAGCTGAGACGTTCTGCCTCGACGCCCGTCCTGGCAAAGAAACGGTTGATGAAGAGACCTACATGCAGCAGATCAAGCCGCTCGTGGATCAACTTATGATCAGCATTGAAAGCGAAGAGTGGAACCCCGACCCTCGCACGCGGAATGGTACTTGAAGTTGGTTCTCGTTATCATTTCTATGTACATTTACTAGGCCTAAAGCATAGGTGCAGCAGCGCCATCACCCCTCTGGTCACTGCCCGCACTCCACATACCCTTGCCATCGACAGGATCAACATGCCACCTGATCAATTGTCCGCGTCCAAACATCTTTCTGTCGTGGCCCTTCAAGACCTTGACCTTGTGGCCCAGCGCCTTGAGACCCTCCACTGTGCTCTCCGGGATGCCGTCTTCGAGGTAGACCGTCTTATCTGCTTCGGCGCCGTCTTCGGGCATGCCTGCGCCGATGCATATTCTGGGCGAGTCAAGCGATGCCTGGGGTGTGAGGTTGAAGATCAGCTGGTTCAGAAGGACTTGCACGTGGCCTTGCGGCTGCATGAAGCCTCCCATCACGCCGTAGACACTGTGCAGACTCTGGTCGCTGACGTTTGTCACCAGCGCGGGGATGATGGTGTGGTATGGCCTCTTGTTTGGCGCAATAATGTTGGGGTGGTTCTCTGGGCCGAGCGAGAAGCCAGCGCCGCGGTTCTGGAGTGTGAAGCCGCAGCCCTTGGGCACAATGCAAGTGCCGAAGCCGCCGTAGTTGCTGTTGATGAAGCTGATACCGTTGCCTTCGCTGTCAGTCGCGGCGAAGTAGACGGTGTCGCTGTGCTGGTGCGCGGGTGAGCCGTGGTCATGGTGATCGCTGGCTTTCTTGGGATCGAAGAGCTTCGCACGTTCTGCGAGGTAGGAAGGCTCAAGCAGGCCCTTGGTGGGTACCTTGTAGACCTTAGGATCCGCAACCCACCAGTTGGCGTCAGCGAAAGAAATGCGAAGGATCTCGATGACTGCGTGCAGGTACGCAGCTGAGTTGTGGTCTTCAGGCTTGAATTGAGGGACCTGGCCTGCATCCTCGAGCTCTTGCAAGATGCCCAACGCCATCAAGGCAATAATGCCCTGGCCACTTGGTGGGTGCTCCCAGATCTCAACACCTTCGGAAGACTTGTCGTGCATGTGCTCGCCATGGAGCTTGTTCGCATTCTGTCCGCGGAACTTCAAGCTAATGGGCTCAGTGTCTTCGCTTCCAAGATCTGCGTGCTGCTTCAAGTCTTCCAGCGTCAAGTGTCCGCCCAAGTCGTTCACAACCTTGACCAGCTCTTCCGCAATGCGGCCAGAGTAGAAGCCCTCCTTGCCATGCTTGCCGAGTGTACGGAAAGTGTTCGCCAAAGTCGGGTTCTTCATTAACTCGCCAGCCTTAGGCGGCCTGCAGCCATCCTGTGCCGATGGGTCTTTCTTGAGAATCTCGGCAAAATTGGGCGAAGCACGACGGATCAAACCCTCAGAGCCCGCCCAAAGACCAGCCGAGATCTCACTGACAGGGAATCCCTCCTCGCCCAACTTCGCCGCTGGCTCCAATACCTCCTCCAGCGTGACCTTCCCGCTGCCAAACCTCGCAACTGTATCCGCCCATCCCGCCGCAGCGCCAGGAACAGTGACAGCTTGCACACTGCTCATAGGAATACTCCCGTGCGCGCCATCCTTAATTCCCAAGCTCTTCCTCACAGTCTCCAGCGTGCACTTCGCGCCAGCCCTTCCAGAGCCATTGAGCGAGCTGACCTTCTTCGTCTTGGCGTCGTAGAACAAGCAGAACATGTCACCGCCGATGCCCGTGTTGCCGGGCTCGGTAATGTTCAGCCCGGCGGCGATGGCGACGGCGGCGTCCGCGCAGTTGCCGCCTTTGCGCAGGATCTCGAGGCCGCAGGCATTGGCGAGAGGCTGGGTGGAGGAGACGATGCCTTTGGCGGAGTGGACGGTGGAGCGCCGTGAGGGGAAGTAGGAGTATTTTTGGTCGGCGGAGGGGAAGATGGAGGTGGAGTGGAGAGGCATTTTGGTTGTTTGTTGGTGCTGCGCGGTGGCAGGCTTGTTGTGTCTTGTGTTTGATACTGGGAGATATTGAGAGATCGATATGGAGTAAGGGGGCTTCTTGATGTATATAGGTATCTACAAAAACGACTTATCAATACACCACCGGCTATTGCCAGAGTAGATAGTATGGCAAGGCAAAGTAAGATAGACAATGATGTCGGGCGAGCACGTATGAACGCGTGCGGCTATTGCGGGTATGAGGGACCTACCTGGCTCTCGATATCTCTACCAGGAGCTCGAGGAAATTGTTACGTACAGAGTGCAAAGATACCTAGGCTTATGATGGTCGACAAGAGCCGTGAAGGTGAGGGGCTGTCACGAACTGTGCTGCTGCATCATCGCAGCCTTCTCCACACTACTGTCTGGGAGATATCGATTCCACCTGCCGCTTTCGGTTGCCGATATCGGGTATCGCGAGCCATCGGGAGATAGTAGGCCGATGGATGTATAGCACTTACGCTCAAGTTGTTGTACGACTTAAGCACTAGCACGTATGTAATCGACATCCCTCTATGCTATTACCATAGGCTCTGGGCGATCTCAGGAATATACTAGACGTTGAGATACTGTTCAACTTGTCCCTATATCTTAGAAACTAGATTGTAAGTATCATCTGCCTTAAAGAGTTAATGATCTTGCCGTTACCATTGAAAGCCCGTACACAAACTTGAGCGCAAGAACTATAGACTTCCATGTTCTCGTTTGAGTATCTAGACCACGCCTTTAATGTGGATTGATTCGTTATGTGTGATTCATCTAGACGCTGATCGATTCTCGAGGCACGATGACAGGGAGTTATGATCGATCGCCATTCACCAATTTGTACGATATGCAGACTAATCACGTTCCAACGTGTCCCCCAACGCCACCATCACACAAAAGTCCTCCCCTCTGGATAGCATCATATACTTTGCACTCTACGGTGGGTTATATGCTTGGTAGCATGGTCGATAGAAGGGAATAGGCTGTCAGGGACGAGCGGCCTGCTGCTGTCAATTTGTTCGTGGTCAAGGGGCGATTCAGCGTTGCCATTGTGCTCGGAGAATTGCTCAGCACCAGCAGTTTGCTGCACTGACAATCTTCGGCCATGATTTTGCTGGAGACCTGTCGTGTTGCAGTTGTGGTGGTCCGCAGCATGGTCAATTTGCCGGTTGAGGGGTTCGGCCCTGGCATTGTGCTCGTCGCAGGGAATCGGGGCCTGTGGCTGTTGATGTTGTGGTTGCTGTTGCTGAGAGGCTGACGCATTGCCATCTCTGCGCCCTTGAGCCTCACCACTCGGGCTACTGGAAGACTCGGCGCCAGTCATCTGCTCAACTGGCAGACATACGCCTTGTTGGCGCACAGAGTCTGTCGCATTGTTACCGGTCTGCCTAGTAGCATCGCCTTCTTGTCTGCCAGGCTGCTCTCTGCCACCATTGCGCTCGCGAGACGACTCAGCGACGTTACTAGTAGATTGCTCGGTCACTTGCAAATCGACCCTGCTGCTAATCTTGCGGCGGCCCAATCGAAACATGTTTCCCCAACGCGTTCGATTGGCTCCGCCCTTCTGGCCTTCGGGGGGCTGCTGGGCAGGATCCGGATGTTCTCTGGACACTACGGGCGACACTTCCTGGAATGCCGCATCCAGAGTCGTGCGTCCTTCGTCCAGATATTCTTCAAGACCTGGTTTCGATCTTGGTTGGGGATTCTTTATGTTGTGCGCTGGTCCTTGAAGATGCTGGAGCATTTGGTTCACGGCATCTGCGCCTCTGAAGAGTTGGGGAGCTTCCGCACATTGGTCCATGATGCAGATAGGACTGTCCTCCAGACATTCGTTTGTGATGGAAGAAGGCCTTTCCGGTATCGAAATCCATGGGACATACTCGTGACGCTCCGCTGCATGTGACCTCAGCTGCTCGCGGGTGGAGAAAAGCTTGTCTGCGCACTCATGTTCTTCTTCCAACGGGCAGCGGTAAGTTGTGTGGGTTGCGAACTGTTCCCAGCGCTCAGTCTTGGCTCGCTCTCTGCGCATCAGAACGAGTTCTTTAGCACAAGCTTCCATACTCTTCCTCACTGCCTCGGTGTTGAGATAGGTCCTCGTCCTGGCTTCGAGCTCTCGCAATGTCTTTGCCCCATCGGGTTTCTCGCTGCCATCAGTGGACTCCCATGCATCTAGTTCGATTGTGCCGAGACCGGGGACATTGAACCGAGAGTACATCGGGTACTTGCTCGGATTTGGTTGATTGCGAGAACGCTCTCGCCTAATGTCGGATACGTGCATTTGCAGGCTTGCATGGCAGTTTTCGGACGCTGTAACGATATCGGGGAGTTTTTTTAGCACACCGAATACGCTTCGGGCATGATTGAGGAATTTGTGCTCCCTCACATTGACCTGTTGGGGCGGGTCATGCTGCGCAGAAGGCTTGGTACCAGTGCCAACGGAGATGATCAATTCGGGTACTCGTCCGTGTATAGCGTCGACTTCTTGTGACATCAGGTCTGCAGGGTTGTTGCAGCCCATGCCGCCATCGACGTAAGTGCCCGGAGTGCCGTTGTCGATGGTATGTTTCGAGAAGTAGCGAGGAGCTGCAGATGTCGCTCGTGCTACTTCCCACACCTTTGCGATGGACGCATCGCCGGCGTTGAAGAGCCATTCGCTCTCGTCCTTTTTGACGTGCGGACGATCGTAATTCCGGAACACGTATGTGTTGTAGCTCGTCTTATTTGGACCTCCATAAGCAATGACAGCACTGTGAATGTGTCAGTGTCTCACGTCAGACTAAGATGGGACCTAGCCTCTTCTCAACTTACGTGCGACATGATTTGAGCTCGCTGGTATTGAGAAGTCTGATCTCGTCGTTTGGAAGGTTCCGCCGAGTGGTCTCTGTCTTTGAGCCATGTCCGACGACTGTCTGCAGAGCCCTGTTCATGTTGGCAGACGCATACTTGGGCCTCATGATACCGCCCCAACGTTGTACCTGACGTCGACGGTGTGCAAACACACCGTTGCCCACAGTAGCATACTGCCGCAGAGCATCATCGATATCCATGCCCAATCTTGACAACATGAGAGTACTCAGACTAGTGTTGTCAGCTTTATTCGAGAATGGGATATGGATTTCTAGTGCGTACCCTCCTGTGCTGGTCCCTACAACGTAATCGAAATAATGATGTACTCGAAACCTCACAAGGGTATCAGTCCCCCAAGAGTCTTCTTGTTGTGCAGGTGTATTGTTTGGCGAATTGTTGGATGATTGGCTGCCTGCTCCAGACCTGTGACTGGGTGGGCTCAGAGTCGGTCTAAGATCACGCGTAGCTTCAACGTTCCTGGAGCATCCGTCTTGTGATGAGACTGCGCTCAAGTCGGGCTCGACTCCATGGGGTACATCGGAATGACAGAGGTCTCCAGAACCTTGTCCACTCGCAACGATGTTCGCTTCTGTGCGCGCGTTTCGCCATGGGTATTCAGCACTACTATGATTCTGGACCACTGTCAGTATCTCTATACAATGCTCAAATAAAGGCGTTCTGCCACCTGCTTCAGCGCTTGCTGGGACGAACATACTGGAGTCCAGTCGTGAATCCCGTCACCTCCAAGTAGCTCGTTCCTGTTACCGCTCTCCAAGTCTGCGATGATGCACAGCAACCTTCTGAGAATAAGTAGAGAACTGTAACCGCGGACTCCACCGCCGTCTGGTTTTCGTCAGCTCCGCAGAACAAATGAAGACTCGCGAACCGCAAATCATTGATTGGCAGGATGACAGTACCTAAAGACAGTACAAGTTTCTTCGACCAAGGACTTTGCGGTGCATCGTCGGAGTTGGCGAACGGAAGTCGATTCGGGTACGATTCGTCGCCCTGCACGTTTGGGCGGCCTGAGTCGCCACGTGGACTATCACGGGAAGGCAGTGGAGCGTCTGACATAATCTATCTCCAACGCTGATTTGCGAACAATGGAATGAGTCTGAGTTTTAGCTTTCGAGGACAAAACACGGGACTTTCAGCAATTCTTTTCGACTGGGTCCACTAGAGATTATAACTGCGCGTCTACATTGGCCGTTGAAGCGCGTGCATCGGCCGCCTTCAGCGCCAACGAGCTGCATATTGGACGATCAGGCTGAGGTTCATCATTCTGTATTGTAGCCAGGCTGTATTCTGGGAATGGACAGCCATGCGAGAGCTATTCTTGGCATGCAATAACAGTGCGTAGACGAGTGACCGCCTTGTTCGGCTGCCGCGCTCCTTGCTGAATGGTCGAGACACTGGATTGCAGCAATCTGTTTCGGACGGACAGCTTTTCGTACCGCGATTAGTATCATCAGGCTGAGGCTTGAAGTCATGCTCGGCCACCCCGTTTTGTCATACATGGAACTGTACGCTTCAGGGTATCGCCATCCCGTGTCGCATGTTGCCATGCCTCTTCACGGCTCCTCCCATCTATTGGGAGGCGCCTCGGCGGCACCTCGCTGCACGAATGTGCTTTTTCGTCCCGCGTTGCCCGATCCAGTCGTCTGCGATCACTGTGTGTTGTGTTTCAAGAACCACCCTTCCATGAGGCGGCCTTCCCTGCACATCTTGTTATTCGTAATGTCATCCTGAAGAAGTCATTAAGATCATAAGACTGATGTGAGCATTACGTCGGATCCACAGACGCGCACACAATCCTGTCGCTTCCGCGTTGCCGGGAGACGGCGTCCGAGTTTCCCGACAAAGCAGAATTAGACACGAAGCTGCGTGACAACATATTGTTTTTCCGTGGCTTGTTAGTAGTGGCGAACGCTACCACGGGCGAATACCATGCACTTTCGCTTCTTACGCATGTATCAGTACGAAGGCGCGGCCTCGGCATCACTTCGTCACACAGCCTGATCAGCTTGCGGTGGTGTAGCATCAGAATCCCGCATGCGTAGCGCACAACGTCTGATTGGGCTATGCATGCACACCCGCATGTGATGTGGCTGCGGCAGGAGGCATGCGGGTTGCTCAGCCGAGCTGGATTTGAAAGAGGGGTGTTGCCTTGGTCAGTGACCCAACTCGGGCGTTTACAGCCTTGCTCCGCTGCTGTTATCTGGCGTGCGTGCCCTCCGGTTGCCCATCGATCTGTCACAGGCAATTTCAACACAGATTAGCACACACAGAACAATGATGCAACATACACCCACCGACTCGTCCAAGAGTTCCACGCGAAGTAAAGATAGAGTCTTCGTCGTTCTCTCTCTTGCTGACCAGAAATTGACACTCGAGCACAACGAGAAATTAGAATGGTTCCAAGACGGCAGGTCTCACTGTATTCCAGACTCCAGACTTGAGAAACACACTGACATCTTTGAAGGACTGGTCACATCGGCCGAAAAGAAGGAGATTTCGCGCAATCCATTCAAGAGAACGATGCGACTGAAGATCTCGAAGCCCTCGAGCCCAGACGAGAAGCGCATGGAGCCGGACGAGGATGAACCAAGGTCGCCATGCTTTTATCCAGTCGATATCCGCCTAGATAGTGCTGCACGGTATATGTGGATCAGAAGACTATTAGGCCTGGTCGATGGAGTCAGAGTATACACCGGTCCGCTCGCAAAGCTCTGATCGACCACATGCGTCGCTATCACTCACCAGAGAATCTGAGGTGTGAGTTGAGCGGTTCTGCTCACAACTAGGTCGGCTCTTGTCACAACGGAATCCTTCCGAGCGTTGGTGTCGGTGTCGGTGTCAAAGTTGGTCCGGGACTCAATACGATAGTGTTTAGGCTAGTGGCTGGTGCACTCTTCTGCACTCGTTCACACCCGATTCATGACGCTGCGACGAGCCAGTGGAGTCCAGGAGTTCGGCAGTCCAGTACTTGTACAATAGATCGGTTGTGTGATCCCGAAACGTCGAGTCTTGGTGATGTGAAGAGCGTGTGCCAAAAAGCCTACGTGACGGTCAATGAGATCCCTGCCGGCATAGTTTAAAGATGATGGACTCAGTAGCTGGGTCGCCAGATATAAACGTGAGTGATGGGGGATGAATGTGTGTAAGCATAGTTGCGGTGGGGCGTGGGTGTCGACCTTTGAACGTCAAAGCCGGACAGATCGAATGCCAGACCCATGCCTGAACTCACGGAGAGTCTGTCAGTTCACATCCAGGCCTTCATGCAGGTCGAAAGTGAAAGTTGTATCTGAAGAAAGGTAAGGTTAAAGTGGAAGTGGAATTGGACCTGAGAAGGATGCTCTAATTTGGAGCTCGGAGATTAAAGTTTGGAACGGGGGGGCGCAGAGGCCGCCGTTGGACGCAAATGCGTCATTGCTGCCTACCTTATATTCTGTCGCTTCTCATTTTCGTATGACTATTCGTCACATTACGCAAATATCGACTGTCAGTTCCCACAGATACGTTTTCAATAGGGTCGGTACAAATCCGAGGAACTATGTGGTACAGGATCTCTATTTTTAGCATCGCTCTGAGCATCCGGTATGGAAGTCCATTTAGAACCACAAATCTGCAAGAACATACACAAAATGAGCTCCTGGCTCAAAACATTATGCTTTTATGAGTTTACCTGCAAGCCGAACCAAGCTGTTTTGTACAGTCGTTGGAAACACAGGCAGGCCACGCTAAATGACTGATTTAAAACAAGTAGCTTGTCCCGTTTGCGACGCTACGCAACGAGAACGATCCCATCGATTAACGTCTCATTCTTTCGTCCGCTCGATCCTGCCTCCTCTAGTGATCACCGCAGCGCACACCGCAAGTAGCGAGCACGATATGCTAAATACTATACATTTGTCAGCTTGAAACTTTGCGCCAGGTGGAATATGACTTACTGTTGACAGAGTGGAAAGATTCCACATAGGCTGGTATCACCAAGTCTCTTACTGCTTTGCCGGCCGTCTGAACATACCCAATATCCGCAAGGGCTTTCCTCATGATCTGTGGTCTATGTCAGTACCATCGTATGCTTCGAGTAGATTAAGGAATCGTACCTCCTCGCCACCATCAACGCCGTCCAACGCACGTCCAAGGCTGCTTCTGAGAACGTTCTGGAGCACAGCACTACCGCCACTCACACCTGCGATACCGCCGATGTTGAAAGCGAGAAACATTCCTGACGTGGTGACAGCAATGCCCTCTTCTGAAACACCAGCTGCAAGGCCGACGAAAGCCGAGCTGGAGAGGAAACCCATCGCGAGGCCACCAGGGAATATCAGCAGCGATAGCCACGGACTCGTGTGACCGTCCCAGAGAAGTAAAAGGTTCAGCGTACAGATCACTCCCATGATCGGCGAGAGCACGGTAAGTGGCTTGTAGGAGCCGGTTCGTTTGATCCAATATCCAGCGAGGAGACCACCAAGTGTATTGCCTGCGAAGGCGGGAATTAAATGTGCGCCGGCTTCCGAAGTCGTGGCCGCAGCAGTTACCTGGAAGTAAATCGGCACGGAGATCATGAGAGCGCTCTGTGCAGTGGTCTGCAAAAAGATGACGAGGTAGTTGGTAACAACGACGAAATGCGTTGCGAGCTCCAGAGGGAAGATTGGTTCCGCGGCGTATTTGGCGGAGATGATGAAGGCGATTCCACAGACAAGGGTGGTTCCGATGAGTACGTACATCCAGGAAGAAGCCCATGGTATGCGAGTACCACCAAGGTCGAGTATCAGACAAAGCGAGAGGATAGTAGCTCCCAAGAACAGTGCGCCGGTGAAATCGATGCGCTTGACTCTATCCCAGTTGGTTTGAGTCTTATCGCCGGTTGCCTTGCCTGCAGGAAGCTTGAGGGCTATCGATACCTGTAGAGCGAAAGGTTCAAGTCAGTATAGTGTCTCAGACATCAGACATCACGTGGGTGGGCTCGCGGTCTAGCTTCAACGTCCATACTGCTGGTCCTGCCGCTGAAAAGCCAGTATAGAGTCTGAACCTCGACTGCGAGGTTGGGTTGTACCCTTCGTTCACGTACCATTGTGAGGGCAGCAAGAGTCGGTGGAACCTGTACTAAGAACGCCCTGGAAGGTCCAGTCAGCGTATGCCCTGTCAAATCACGTAACATGGCCCAACTTACCATCGCCAGCCCAGAGTCTGTGTGATCCAACCACCGATCACACCTCCGCAAGTCCTGCCGGAAGTCTGCATGATATTCACATAGCTTCTGGTGGTAGCAACAGCGTGCAGTGGCACGACGTCAGTTATAATTATAGCCACAAGTGAAGACATGCCCGCTCCACCAATTCCTTGCACTGCGCGCCATGCTATAACCTCACCCAAAGATCTGCCCAGTCCAGCTCCCAGGTTACCGATGGCGAACATGGCATAGGCAACAAGCAGCACAGGCTTGCGACCGTAGATGTCACTCAGCTTGCCGTACAGCGGCTGGACAGCGCTCATGGCCAGTATGTAAGAAGACAACAGCCATGATCCCGAATCAAGATCGTGGAATTCTGATGCGACTTTGCCGTAAGTTGCGAGCACAAGACTTGAGTCTTCGTTCGCGATAAAGCAGCCTAGTAGCAGAACCGAAAGTGTTGCCCAGGGACTCCTTTTGCGACCGCTCACGGACTCTCGTCTTGAGACTTTAGCGTCGCTGTCATCTTGCGGGAGAAAGTCAGCCTCGCTGCGGCGCTGTGATAAGTCAGCATGAGTACTCGCGTGTTTATGTCACCCAGGCTGATCATTTCATCATCAACTATGGCATCCACATGGCGTTTGGGATGGGACCATTGGGCACGAAACGTACGCTAAGAATTCGGTAAAGTGAATCGTGACCCTGGTCGCCTAGAAGTCTGTCGTGCTCAGTCGGTATAGTCTGCTGCTGGTCATGCGCGTGAACACGCTCGTTGTCGGCATCATAGTGAGGAGACATGGACCCGACTCGTACAGCAAAGTTCAAAGTAGTATGTGACGATACCAAAACGTCGTCCAAACGACGGCGGATAAGTACCAAAGGCACGAGAAAAATATTTTACCGTTCGGCCCTATGAGTGCATTGGACTGGTGAGCCTGGCCCGTGGTGAGGCCTGCTTATTGGACGCTCCACCTGGTTTAGCCATGACTCCCCATATGAGTCGGCAGAGAATTCCGGGTGCAGCGCTGTAAGGTAACCTTGGATGTCGTGCTCGGCAACTCTTTGGCGACTGGGCCGATAAGATGTCTGTATGCACATGCTGAAGCGTGGCCGCAGCTCGAGAGGCGTCCAAATTGACGCTCCCACCGATTATGCAAAGTTATCTATACAAACTGCTGGAGTCGGCATGTCTCCGCATGTCACATGTCTGAAGAACGAGGAGCCAATCTAGATGGGGTTTGGTTGGTTGTTGAGAGCGTGGGAGAGATCACGTTTGCGAACTGAGTGGGGTGAAAAGGCAATCACGTCTTTCAACTTGCAGCTGACGAATTCGTGAACCTTCACCCACGACATCTCCGACTACAAAATCCACCGGACACAGCCTCTCCTGAGGGTCATTCTCATCAATTATTGCTATGGTCGTTACAGCTAAGCCATCAATTTCACGCAGCACGTCCTCTTAGGGTGTCGCAGGAGTCTGCTGTGCAAGCGCCTCCCTTCTGGACACGCTCTGCGGGTCGAGGTACGGCCTCTCGCCCAAGCTGACGGCTCTCTGGCCAATACGCGGTCCATCATAATCGTAGGTCGCGGTGTGGTAAACTGAACGGTTGTCCCAAATCGCGAGATCATTGGGATTGGCCCACCTGTTGCGAACCTGCAAGTCGTGGTCTAAACACTGGTCAGCGCTTGTGAAATTGCAGAAACTCTGATACAGGTACTCACTCTCGACAATGAGCTGTGTGAACCAGTTGAGAAGGTGGTCGCTCTCATCTTTGGTCACCTCGTTGATGCGCTTCGCGTGGTGTCCAACAGCGTACACGCTCTTCCAGCCCGTGACAGGGTTGGTCCTGATGACAGGATGGACAGCCTTGAGGTCTGTCCCGACATTCTCCGGAGCGCCGCGCTCGGCGCTGTACAGTTGGAACCCGTTTCTCTCAGCGCTGTCGTTGAAGATGGGCTGTGCGTAGGTGGCAGTCAGTCCTTCCAGGAACTTCTGGTATGCTGGCGACAGACGGTCGTATACTTCATAACCAGACGCCCACAGAGTGTCTCCGCCGGTCTTAGGGAGCTCAGTGAGCCTCAGGATGGCGTAGTCACTCGGCACTGGCTCAAAGGTAATGTCGCTGTGCCATCCATCCTTGTTGCTCTGCCTTTTCTCACTGCCGAAACGCTCTGCATACAGCTTCTTAGCCTGCTCAGAGCTGATAACAGAGATTTCATCGTCTTTGCCGCCGAGCGTTCGACCGCTGTTGGAGACAGGGTGGATGTGGAGTTTCGAAGTGGCAGGCTTGCCCGAGAGCTCGCCCAAGCGTTGAGCAAGCTTCTTCTGCAGATCATTGTCGAGGCCGTCTTGTTTGCGGAAGAAGACAACTCCGCGCTGAGAGACTGCGCGATGTCAGTCCCTGTTTGCGTTCCGCCATCAGCAAGAGCCTCGTCTGAGGCGCGAATGACCCGTGACGAGAGTCTCAGCGATGGGGTAAGTCGGGACACGTTGTGAGAAGCGCAAGAACTGACTGGTAATGGCAAGCTCTTTTAGGAGCTCGTCGGAGTTGGGAGCCTCGAGCCACTCTTTGAGGTTGGCAGTCGGGAACTCTCGCCCGATGATTGGAGTAACATCAAACGAGTCGTACTGGTCAAGTGTGCCCTGGAGCTGGAGCGGCTCCTTGTGAGATAGGGCAGGACTGCTTGCAGGAGTGCTCTTCGGGGTCTCGGTAGTTGATTCCGAGGTCTGGATTGTAGTGGTCGCCATTGCGGGCCTTAATATATCGGAGTAGCCGAGGAGATTTTTGAAGATGCAAGGTAGTGAGCGATGATCAAATCGGATAGATGATTGTCTCTGGGGTGAAAAGACAAATTGATCGTGTTTGTTGTGCTATGAACCAGACGAAGTAAAGTAGCCGATGCTGCTTCTCTTATATGTTCATCTATTGTTTCCATGTTGACGAGTGGGAAGCTCTCAATTACGTGCTTGCTCAGCAAGTCGACTGACCTCACAGCTGTCGGTCCCAGAGGGCTCGCTAGAATTCGCCATCCGCCTTGAGAATCACACAAGGCCATATATCCGCAATTTGAGAGGCGAGAAAGGTTGCCGGCGGCCGCTATCGCTGGTAAAATAGGGTTTACTTGGTCTTGGAGCTTCTGCAATTGGTATCATTTCTGACGTGCTAGGAACTCCTCACCATACAAGCCGTCTCTGCACGATCCAGACATGCGCCAGGCTTCGCGAAACAACCCTCGCACGCGAAATGGCGTGCGCTTCTGGGTCTACACCTTGCCAGCACGCGAGAGAATCATGTATCCTTATCTCTTAGTGCGAGCGCCTCTGCGACTAGCCCACATGGCACCATCGCCACGCGGAGCCATGCGAGGTTCAAGAAAGTTATGAATACCACGTGTACAAGCACTCTTCGACGATCGCCGAGTCCACGACCAAGCACGCCCAGTACGACGTTATGGCGTTTTCCAAAGTCTTCTCCGCGGACAAGGCCGTAACTACCACCACAGTCGCCCAGGCATTGGAACCGAACGTCACCGCTGTCCATCCCAAGGAAGAAGGCATCGCCGAGGCATTGAAGTCCTCGCACTCCTATGGATCGACGCCGTCTGAACACAGTCTGGATGAGAAGAATCCCTTCTCCGATCCCAAGGTCGCGGAGTTCTACAGGGAGGTCTATGAGAACTCTCAGTACGAATGCCGTGGTGCATTCGACCCGGAACTGGAATGGACGCCCGCTGAGGAGAAGAGGATAGTCAG
>Ga0265797_10002615_pt1 | contig 29984 bp, 34 predicted proteins | sample P2T30metagenome_FD_192433 | JGI IMG/M metagenome (GOLD analysis project Ga0265797, IMG submission 192433) | Plant litter microbial communities from East Loma Ridge, Irvine, California - P2 T30 | ecosystem: Environmental > Terrestrial > Plant litter > Unclassified | place: USA: California...
GGTCCCGGACTCCGCCAGCAGGATTGCGCGCACGGCCGACGCGACGAGCGGCATCTGCACGATGCGGCCGGACTTGTCCACCCAGTCGCGGACCCGGCGCACGTCACGGAATCGGTCTTGGAGGCTCCGGATCGTGGGGACGGTCATGAGCCCGAACGCCCACTGCTCGCCGGTCGGGTACGGGTTGCGGTAGCGGCTCTCGGTCTGGCCGAGGATCTGCCCGGTCTCGCGGTCGACGCGCACGCCCATCCGGTGTGCGGTCGCGAGGTCGGCGGCGACGATGCGGGCCGTCTCGATGGACTCCTGCATGACGACGTCCGGCACGCGACGGAGCATCACCAGCCGTGCGACGCGGCGTCGGTGGATGACCCAGGCGATCGGCAGTAGCAGGACGCCCGAGAAGAAGCTGGCGGCCACGAGCGGGGCGACCGAGCTAACGACCGCGGCCGTCGTGTCGGGGGACGCGAGACCGTTAACCGCGGGCGGGGTGTCCTGGATCGCCCGGACGAGCTGGAAGACGACGGCGACATGAACGGCCACCGCGGCGCACGCGCCTCCGGCGACGGCAGCCGGCCACCATCGGTACACGACCCAGTAGCGGGCCCTCGTCGCGAGGCGCATGCCGACGGCGTGGAGCACGAGGTACGGCAGCAGTGCCGGCAGGAAGACGATCACGCCCAGGGTCCCGAGGACGCGCTGCCAGGGGACGGCCGGCGAGGCCGGCACTCCGGGCGCGGGCTTCGGGGATGCCTTGCTACTCGACACGGGAACCTCCGGCGTCGACCCAGAGCGAGGAGGGGCCGGCCTCGCCGGCCGGCGCCTCGAGCAGCTCGTCGGCCAGGCTCGCGCGCAGCGCGGGCATCCACTCGGGCAGCGTGTCCTCGTCCCAGGACCCCATGCGGTCGAAGGCGTCCACGACGACGACGTGCTCGGCCACGCGGGGGCCGATGAGGGGATCCGCCAGCGCGGCCCGCACGGCCCGGGCCGACTCGGCCGTGCAGAGGTAGACGACTCCGGACACGTCACCCTCGTCGATACGGCGTCCGAACGCGCGGAAGATCTGGACGTACCTCGGCCGGTGCTTGGGCGTCAGCTCGACCTCGATCACGTGCGCGACGCTGCCCTCGGCATCCGAGTAGATCGCTACGCCGTCACCCTGGTGGTCACCCTTCTTCGCCGCCAGGCGGTCGGGGTGCCATGCCCACCCGTCCGCGTAGAAACGCGCGGCGGCGAGTGACACGGATATCTCGTGCCGCGTGGTCTGGCGAAAGAGGTCGGGTGCGCTGCGTCCGGATTCATCGAATGCCGGCCAGATGAGCGAGCCGCCTACGGTGGAAAGCTGGCCGCGCTGGATGCGACCGATCTCCTCCATGCGCGCGGCCCACCGCTGCGCCTTACGAACGGTGACGGGGCCTCGCTCACCGTTGAATCCACCGAGGATCCACCGAAGCCCCTGCATATTCGTAAGACGCACGACTCCGAGCCAATCAAGCACGTGCAGGTCACGCGCCGTTAGACGAACCATCTCGACCTCTTCCTCTTCGTGGAGCAACGTGGCGGCCCAGCGGCCGGGAAGCGGCTGCGCCGGAGGCGCAGATAGCGCCGCAGGCGCGGCGTCCCGAAGGGGCAAGAGGAGATGCGCCGTAGGCGCACCTATACCCGTCTCGATGCCCGCACAGGCCCTACATTCCGCAACCGCCACATTCACCGGGCTACCCAACGTTACATTTCCCTACAAACCACCCATTTACATACCTAATGCTTTTTATCTTTTTCTTTATACTATATTCATATATCACTTCTCTTTTTCTCACTCACTCTCCACCACCCTTTACTTCCCAACCTCCCACCCTCAACATGCTTTTCGTTGAGGGTGGGAGGTTGGGAAGCGGCGTCAGCCGGGGTGGTGGAGAGTGAGTGAGAAAAAGAGGGCCTTCATGGGCGCAACCGTAGACATGCCCACCGACCACCGCTGCGACTATCCACACGACTAGGTACGGCGGCGGCCGGAGCGGCGCCGCGCTGCGGCCTCCGCAGCCATCTCGGCCCGCATCTGGGCGATGATGGAGTCCACTTGGGCGTCGTCGATCGACGCTCGGCGCTCCGCCTCCGCGGCACGCTCTGCCGCCTGCCGTGCGAGACGGGCGCGACGCTCAGCGGAAATCCGAGCCGCCTCCGCCGCACGGGCTCGAGGCTGGACGACCTCAGCCCACTCCCGAGCGGCCTTCACCTGCTGGCGGAGATACCCGAGCGGGTTCTTCACGTTCTCAGGGGGAAGGCTCTCGCGGCTCTGTGCGCGGTTCATCGCCGTCCACATGTCGATCAAGTCCGCAGCGGAGTACCGCTCGAAGTCGAATCCCTCGCGCTGGACGATGTTGCAGACGTGCAGTCGATGGTGCGCGCTCTCCTCGGTCGAAAGCCACGGCATCCGACGAACCAGCTCGTCGGCGAACCGCAGGAGGGGCAACGGTCTCGGGCGATCGGATCCGGGGACGAATTTCGTTCGCTTCTGTCGTCGCAGCGGCCGCGGAGCGGCCTCCGAGTGCGGCTTGCCGCGCTTTGGTTGTGAGTTAAGAACGGGACGTGTAGCTCTTCCCGAAGGGGAAGAGGCTAGGTGCTCATTTGACTGTGCCGGCACGTTCCGCGGGATCGTCAGCGCCCGCACCGATGCAGCGCGGAGCTGCTGGCCGCCGTGCGCGGCCGTGGCCGCCAGGCGCTCCGCCGTCGTGAGGTAGCGCCCCTGGCGCAGGGTCACGGAGCAGTCCAGGAGGGCCATGAGCTGCCGCGCTCGTCGAGCCGTGATCTTGCTCATGCCCACGCGCGCCGCGAGCGTCTCGTGCGACGTCGCGACGTGACGGCCGTGCCGGCGATGAGCGCTCTCGGCCTCCACCTCGCAGAACCGCAGGAACGTCAATCGGCGGATCGAGATGCGGCGCCGAAGCACCTCCGCCTCCGGCGTGTCGAGGACAGCGCGGACAGCGCTCAGCCACGCCTCGCGCGACGTCCACGAGCGCACGCTGCGGTACTCGGACTCCTGAACTGGCAGCACGAACGCGCTCGGGCGCGGCCGTAAGCGCTCCGGTGCCGCGCCGCGCCTTGGCCATGAGCCGCCGTGCGGTCCTCGAGGAGACCCGCCGGCCGGTTTCGGCGCGCCGGAAACAGGATGCTGCGCAAGCGCAGATGTGGTGGATATGATGGCCTCACCTCCTGGAGCTCGCTCCGGTGGGTACGACGAAGCCCCGGCCCTGGTAAGCCGGTTCTTCTGCTCGATCCGCCTCAGACCCGTTGTCGCCAAACAATCGGGGGTCTCAGGCGCAGTGCTTCGGCCCCTCGCGAAAGCGGGGGGCCATGCTCGTTAAGTGGGCTCGATAGGCAGCTCACCCTCTCGACTCTTGGGAGGCATCCACGTAGGGATGCCCTGATCGGTGAGCTCGAGGTGGTCGACGACCAGCTCGAACATGACGGCTCGCGAGACGCCGGCGCGATCAGCGATCGCGTCGAACTTGTCCTTGGACACGCGCTCGACCTCGTACCCGATGGGTACGGGGTCGACGAGGGTGCCGCGAGGGCGGCGCTTGGGAGCCATGCCGCCACTTAACCCTGGGGTCAGGGTTAAGGGCAAGAAGCACGCGGCGTGTCGGAGGATCGCTGACATCTTCGTTGACTCTCCAATGTGCGTGGTGAACGCCGATGCGAGGTCCCGAGCGCGGGCGTGGCACTAGGTTCGCGTCATGGACGGAGCTACCTGGTCAGCCATCGCCGCGATCGCGGCGATTCTCGCCGCGCTTTTCGCAGCCTGGCAGGCAGTAGAGGCACGCCATGCACGCACGGATGCCCGAGCTGCGCGGGACAAGGCTGACGGACACGAGCAGCGCGCCCTACTCGCTGCCGAGGATTCATCCGGTGCGGCGTCGCGCAGCGCTGAAGCTCACGAGCGCCTTGTAGCGCTTGCGGAGGAACAAGCGCGAAGCCGAGACACGTGGGCACCGCACGTGCTCCCAGGTGAGCGATGGGAGATCACCAATGTCACTCAAGACGCCTTGGACGTGAACGCCGCTCCGGCGGCAGACGAAGAGCATCTGACCGTCGATGAAGGCGATGACCCGTTCACTACTGTGGGACCCGGGGAGAGCGTCGCGGGCGCGTGGCCCGACCGGCTCAGCATGCGTAGATATGCGCGCGTGGAGCTCAGATGGATGCATCCTCGCGAGGGCAACATACGCTCTGCGATCATCACCCTCCTGCGGCCCTAACTCGTCGACGCTCCGTCCGGTAAGGGACCCCCTACCCGGAGCACCTCCTAGAGAACACATGGTCTGTCACCATGACGCCATGAGCTGGCTAGACGCGGTGTCGTCCTGGATTGAATCACTGGCATGGCCGGCGGCAGCGATCGTGCTCGGGTTCTTGCTCCGACGACAGATCGGCGACGCGCTCCGGAAGGTCAGCCACATAGAAGTACCGGGGATCAAGGCCGACTTCCGAGAAGGCCTACAGGACGTGGAGGCGGCCGCGAAGGACCTCACGGAGGCGCTTCCCGACGTGCCCAAGGGGGCGGGGTCTTCGACTCAAGACAGCGACGAGAAGCCACCGGTGATGCCCGTGCCGGCCATCGAGGAGGCGCCGGCGCGGCGAGCGGACGTCAATCCATCGGCCATCGTCCTCGCCGCGTGGATGACGGTCTACCGCGAAGTGGTGTCCTACGCGCGCGTGACCGGAGCGATAGGCCGGGCGCGCTCCCCGTCCATGACGAACATGACCGCTCTACTGAACTTGCTGATGGGGCGTTCCCTGATGAGTCGGCAGATGGCGGCCCTCATCTCAGAGCTCAGCGACCTACGAAACCGAGTCGCGTACGGTGACCACACGCCGAGTGCTGGTGAAGCCATCACGTACGAGAACTCTGCCCAGTCCCTTGTGAGCGTCCTGACGTTCCAACGTGAAGCGTTCGCGGCGCATCCGCCCGTCTATGGAGACCAGGACAGACCCAATAGGACCTGAGGGGGCGCGTCGATCGGTCGCGCCGTCGCTCGGTTGCTCCGTTACCGTGAGGATGCCGCAGCGGCACCGCATAGTGCGTTCGACCCCGATGCGGCGGCACACTGGGCTCGTGTCGAGTTCAAAGCGAGCGGGTCGTCGGATGATGGGCGAGCGTCCGATTGAGACGCTTGCGCGACGGATTGTCGCCGACGTGCTCGGAGTCCCAGTCGAGCAGCATGACGACAACAGCCGCTCCTCGATGGTCGACGCGAAGATCCACGCTGCTGACGCGCAGATCCCGCTCGAGGTGGTCATGGATGTCGCGCCTGGGGTGATGAAACAGGCCGCGGATCTCGGTCGATACCCTGACGGCATTCCGCTGCCGGCAGGCACTCAAAGCTGGTGGGTCATGATGTCCCGCGGATCGCGCACCTCCAGGCTCTCGGCGACGCTGCCGCCGCTCCTCGCTGATCTGGACCCCTCGGGGACATTCGAGAAGGTGCCCGCGGCCCTCAAGGAGCTAGGCGTGCATGCGATCTCCCCGGTCGACGTCGCCGGCCCTCCGAAGATCCTCCTCACCGGAGAGGGTGTGACCTACAGCGGGGCAGGCCCTGATCTAAACGGCTACGTCGAGCGGTTCCTTGCGCGTACGCCCGACGTGCCGTACAAGCTCGCCCTGGCTGCTGGCCCTGGCCGAGCTCATGCGTTCATTTGGGTGACGATCAGTGGCGAATACTCCGGATGGGTGTCCGTCCGTGACGAGAGTCGGCCGTTACCGCGGACTGGCCCAGCTCTCCCCCCGGGCGTCACCGACGTTTGGCTTGCAAGGACCCACGTCGGTCACCGCGTCATCCGGTACTCGCCGGAACAGGGATGGGTGCGCACTGATCGTGCGATCACGCTCGACGATGAAGCGCTACTCGACCCGGACGTCGACCAGGGCGACGATTCGAGCGTCCGCTAGCGATCTTGTCTTCGGGCACGAGCTCGAGGCGGTGCCGACAGATCCCAGATGCGCCGATGCGGCGTCGACGTCGACATACCGAAGTTGTGCGCGACGTGCACGGTCGGCTCGTCGGTTACGGTGACTCCGGCCATCCTGCGGACGCAATGGCGACTCGCTCCCCCATAGACGTGAGCTAAGCGTCGGCATACGTTCAGCACATGGACAATCCAAAGAGGGTCAACACTCCCGATGGTCACGCGACCGAGCTCATTTGGCCAGCCAGCGGGTCAGGGCAGTTCAGCGAGCGGATCGTCAACCCGCTCGTAAGGCAGCGGGGCATCATCGTCAATGTGACGCCTGTCTTACTCGACTCAGGAGAGGTGCGCTTTTACTCGGACAGCGAGTTGACGGATCTCTGACCTCGTCTCCCGGGCTCCTGCACTCAGCCTGATGGGCTCCTGCGCCAGAGAAGCCCGAGCCCGTGCGCGCGGCGCGGCGTGGTCGAGCCTGGGGCGACTTCGGACCCGACGTAGATTGCCGCTCCCTGGAATCGCTAGATTCAGCAGGTGAGAAAACCGGTGAGGGCGTGATCCCCTGGGGCGTCGGCCATGCGTCAAGCGCCTCGGATAGCGGCGGTCTCGACGACTCGTTCGGGACCGTCTTGTGGGCGGTGTCCCTGCTACTGAGCGCGATCGTCGGCGTCGTCCTCACCCGCACCAGCGACAGGTGGCTCGAGCCACTTGGAGACCATGAGCTCTGGATGGACTTCACTGCGACACCCCTGTTCGTGAAGCACCCCACAACGGCGGCCACAGGCGTCACCTACCTCGTCGACGGGGCGCTGGTGGAGGCGCCGTACCAGGTGCGCCTCTGGGTCTGGCGCGCCGGAGCAAAGGACGTGCGCGCCGACTCCTTTTCCGACGACCTTGAAATCCGTCTCGGTGCCCCCGTTGTGGCTTCAACAGTTCGGTCCGAAGAGCACACGAGTGCCGCGGACGTGCAGTTCGAAGCTGGCGAGAACGCAACCTGGCGCGTGCGGCCGAGTATCGTCCGCGCGGACTTCCTCGTGCGTTATGACTTCATCAGTGACGGGCTCCCGGCCTTACAGGCGCACAATCCGGTCGCTGACCTCCGCATCAGCTCGTTCTACGACGACACGGAGAACCGCAACGGTCGACGTACCTTGTTCGCCTCGGTCGGGGCAGTGCTGGCAATCGGAGGCATCATCTGGTTCATCGTCACCGCGATCCTTACGGTGGCGGTCAACCGCGACATCGGCCCTTGGATCCCGTGGGGCATGCCGGTAGCAATCCTCGGGACGCTGGCGCTGGCTTCTTCTAGCGAGGCCGTCCCGCGTCGGGCTCGACTCGCGCGTAAACGGCTGCACGAGCGCGCCGGACGGCGGGTGCTGCCTTACAACCAGGTCCAAGTTCCAGACACCATCTTCGAACGTCCCGAGCCATCGGCATAGATCTCCGCGGCGCGTCGGTGAGGCGTCCGGTAGGGGATCCCTCCCCGGACCAGCGCGGCGTCGCGCGACGTGCGCGGATCCATGCGTCTCAGGTAAGTAGTCCGGCAAGTGTTCCGGTGAGGGGGCCTCACCTGAGACACTTGGCGCATGGCTGGACAGCTCATCGGATACGCCCGCGTCTCGACCGACGAACAGGACGTCACCGCGCAGCGTGACGCCTTGACCGCGCTCGGCATCACACCGGATCGGATCTACGTCGACCACGGCCTCACCGGCACGAACCGGAACCGCCCCGCACTCGGGAAGGCGCTCGAGGCGTGCTGGGCCGGCGACACGTTCGTGGTCACGAAGCTCGACCGCCTCGCCCGGTCGATCAGCGATGCCCGCACCATCGCTGACGAGCTCGCGGCCAAAGGCGTCGCGCTCAACATCGGCGGATCCGTGCACGACCCGACCGACCCGACCGGGCGGCTCCTGTTCAACATGCTCGCGATGTTCGCCGAGTTCGAATCCGACCTCATCCGCGCGCGCACCCGCGAGGGCATGAAGGTCGCCGCCAAGAAGGGCAAGCTCAAGGGCGGCAAGCCCAAGCTCTCCCCCGCCGCCGAACGGCACCTCGTCGCGCTGTACCGGGCAGGAGACCACTCGATCAGCGAGCTCTGCGACCTGTTCTCGATCGGCCGCGCCACCGTGTACCGCGCAGTGGATCGCCACCCGACTGAGGAGGACGCGGCCGTGACGCTGCCGCGAGTCGACACGTGATCGACCCCGGCACAGCCGCCGTCGGCGCATCACTCGTTGCCATTCTCGTCGGGCTCGGCGGGCCGCTCCTCAACCATCGCAGCGCCCTTACCCAACAGCGCGCGCACGAGAGCGCCACGGCCCTGGCCCGAGCCCTCCAGATCGTCACCGTCAACAGCCAGGGCGCCGCGGACGCCATCTTCAATCTCACAGAGGCGCGCGTACCGGGCATGGGCGCCCGCGACCCCGTGACGGGCGAGCCCAACGATCCCTACGGTCCCCCACGGCGATCGGCGCGTGACCGCTCGCACGAAGAGCTCGCCGAGGCCGAAGCTCTCATCGCCGTCTACGGATCCCCCGGCATCGTCGCGGCGCATGAACGCTGGGCTAGCGCCCTCGAGGGCGTGGAGGAGCTCATCGTGAACGCTGACTCGTGGTATTTCGAGGGGGAACGGCGTGCGACGGCGGCAGACTTCGACGAGGCGAGCACACGGGAGAGGGAAGCGCGTGCGCAGCTTCGCGAGCTCCTTCGCAGCAACCTCAGGGACGGTCGGCGAGGCTGACGCGAAGCGTTGCGGTCGGGTTCGGTGGGCGACATGCCACGCGGGGGTCTTCGACTCGTCTAGCGCGCTAGACGCGCTCGAGCGGCTGGCCAGCTAGCCGGCCGAGCGCGGCAGGGCCCGAACGCAGGACACCCCCGGACCGAAGCCCGGGGGTGCCTGTCATGTTAAACCGCAGGTCAGAAGGGCCAGTTCTCCACGATCCAGTCGATCGCCCGCATGACCGAGTACCCCGTAAGGCACAGATCACGGACTGTCGCCCGAACCTCTCGTACTGACTTCCACTTGCTTGACGGTTTTGTCGTTGTGTCCGACATGTCACTCACTTCGTACCCCGGAGGTGAAGCAGGACACCAACGACGGTGTGCACTTTGCTCTGTGGCACGAACAGGAACACAAGTACGTCTGCAACGATCGGCGTCACGCGCGCAACAAGGATCCTGCTCACGTTGCGCGCAATGCACGCACGGAGTAAAGTTCCAGTTGTTGCAAACCGGCGACCTCAACCGTCGTCAGCTCTTCCTACTGAGACGAGCGCAAAAAGCTACCCCTCCTGTTCGCGCAGGAGGGACTTTTTTGCCCATCGGCCCGATCGGCGGCCGGGTAACCGCTCGATGAGCACTGGGACCATTCTCCCAGACGCCTGGGCCCCCACAGATGGAACCTTGCGGGGACCCCCCGAACTGGGGTCATGCGCGACCTGGTGAGTCGAACAAGGAGAGCGCCACGCCTAGGCGGCTGCTCACTGCCGAGAGCGGCCGGCGCCCACATGGGGCGTCGACCACCCTGCGGCGGGGAGCGACCTAGGCGACGAGCTCGAACCAGGTCTTGCAGCGGGCGCACTGCATGTCACCGGTGGTGACCTGCGAGAACGGCCCGTGCTCGTGGCGACAGTGAGGGCAGGGGATGTAGATCCAGCCCTTCACGTACTTCGTCTGCACCCGTCGGCCCTCAGTGCTTCGTGGGGTCGACGAGCGTGAACGTCTGCCCCGGCTTCGGGGTGGGCGGCAGCGGGTTGCCCCGCGTCGACGTCCGCTCCTCGCCGGTGTGGCCCCCACGGGGTCCACGGATCTCGTACTGCCCGGATCGCGGCGTGCGGTCTCCGGACGTCAGGGGTGATGCGGCCATGATGACCAGCTCCTTACCGACCGAGAACGGTGTGAGCCATGGGCGCATCCGTCGCGCCCGACGATGTAGGTTCGATGAACTGGCGTCCCAACCGGTACTTCGACCCCGCAACGCTCGGCTCGCCCGCAGCTTGCGGGGTCGTCTCATGTCTAGGGCCACTATATGTATGGGGACAGACATCTGACCAACCCCCACATGTTGTGGGCGTGTTATCCCCAGGGTGGGGAAAAGTCCACCCCGGTTGTCCACAGGCAGATCCCCACTTCGGGGGGCAGCGTTCGGCCCTCCTGGCCGCGTCTCGAGAGACTTCTCGGGCGTGAGGGCGAGCGCCTGGCTCGCCGCGACAGGGGCTCCGCGCGCTCAGACGACGGCGGGGCGATGCCGATCAACATCGAACGGCAGCTCGTCCACCCGTTGGTGGACGCTCTTACGCTCGTCCACGAGCGCGGCCACCCGCGCATCCCCTTGCGGGCCATGGTTGCGGGACGCTCGCGGGCGCGGGGTGCCGCTACGGTCTCCGACCGCGTGCGGGACGTCCCACAACCCAAGGGTTGAAAGACAGCCTGAGATCCGAGGGGGCGTGACTGCGTCAGGAGGCGATCTGGCCAGGCCAAGCTGCGGCCTTCAAGCCGTTGACCATCCAGTAAGAGTTTTGGATCTCCCTGGCGGGCGCAGCGAACGAGACCGTGCAGCTAGTGCTCCTGCCGGCCGCAATCGTTTCGGCCTCGCAGACGATGTCCGTGAGCGTTCCGTAGGCCTCGCTCATGTTCGAGTCGTCAGCGACGCCGGGCACGAACACGAAGTGCTCGGACTCGGCGATAGGCTCGCCGAACCCTCGATCCTCGACCCGGGTGACGACTAGAGGACTCGTCATGATGATGGTCTCCCCACCATCGCTCGTTGTTAGAGATGCTGCGCCCGACACGGTGACCGAATACTCCGAGGTGGGCCGCTCAATAGCCTCTCCCAGAGAAGCGTCGCCGTAGGCCCAGGTCCCGTCAACCACCTCTGTCCATGCTGCCGCCGTCGACGCTTGGCCACTACTGGCGTCCGTTCCTGGGGGCACGGGCTGATCGATCGACGGCGTCGGCGAGCTGCACGCACTCAAGAGCACAGCGCACGCCAGCAGAGGAAGAACTCGAAGCCAGGTGGTCATGGCGCCACCCTACGAGGCGGATGACCGGCCGCCGCACTCGCCCTTGGCGCAGGCGGACCTCCGTCCATCGTCTCGGCGCTGGCCTATGTCTGAGGGTGTGTGTCGGACGCTCTGTGACGAGCAGGCGGGTTTTGGTCGGCACCAGCGTTCCGGTCTGTCCCCGCGGACACAGACACCACTGCCGACCACTTCATCCCTGGCGCGTGGTGAATGTGCTCGATGACGCTCAGGACCAGTCCAGCCGTCGGTAGCAGGACCTAGCCACACACCTTCCCTGGCGGCATGAACAAACGGCTGCGCCTACGGCTTTTTGAACAGCGCTGTTGCGCACCCAGGCTGGACTGCGATGATGAGATTGAGTGGCTCCCTCGCCGAGGGGGCCAGAACAGGAGCACTCATGACTGAGAAAAGGAACATTCACACAGTACCCACAGAAAACGGGTGGGCGAACCGCCGCGAAGGGGGACAGCGGGCTTCCAGCACGCATGAGACCAAAGCCGCAGCACAAGCCGCCGGCCGCGCTGCCGCCAAGAAGGACAGCGTGGAGCACCTGGTGCACAAGAAGGACGGCACGATTGGTGAGCGCAACTCCTACGGCAACGATCCTCACCCCCCGAAGGGCTGAGTTCAACCGCACACTTCAGCGCGCTCGAGTCGACTCACTCGATGCTCATCGGGCCATAGACCGAACCGTCCGACCGCCATCTATCAGCGGTCTCTACGCGGCGGCCTCGCATTCATGTACCGTGGGAACCGGCGCATATTTACCGCGCTGCGTCCATATGGGGAGGAAATTAGATGGCCCGCAAAGTAGTTACCACGCTCGTTGACGACATCGACGGCACGCAGATCGACGAGGGCCAGGGAGAGACCGTCCCCTTCGCACTCGACGGCGTGAACTACGAGATCGACCTCAGCGACGACAACGCGGCCAAGCTGCGTACCGCGCTTGACGACTACATCGAGAAGGGCCGCCGCGTCGGCCGAGCGACCACCGGCAAGGCCGCCCCGCGTCGCTCGTCGGGTTCGGGGCCGAAGGAGGACCTCAGCGCAGCACGCGAGTGGCTACGAGCGAACGGCCACCAGGTCTCCGAGCGCGGCCGAATCGCCGCACCGCTGCTTGAGGAGTACCGCGCGAGCCTGTAGAGCAAAGAACACGCACGAGAGGGCCGACCCGTACCTGGTTGGTCCTCTCGTCGTAGCCGGCCCCGGCCAGGGTGCCGCCGCTCACCATCTACCCGATGACGGTCAATCCGTCGGTGGCCACTCGTACGCTCGTCGATGAGTGCGGCCGGGCGCTCCTACTCGATCGAATCGACGAAGGAGACCATCCGGTGAGCAAGGTGAAGAGCAATCTCGACGGTATCGACAGCCTCGTGCGCAGCACGGGACAGCACCCGTGGGCGCACCTCGAGGCCGGTTACTGGCGGATCCAGGTCGACGACCGGCCCATACTCGGGTACGTGATGCGGGTCCGGGCGGAGCTCGGAGAACCGTTTACATTCGAGGTCTACGCCGACGCATGCAACGAGCTCGGACAACGGATCTGGCTCCGGCGTGAGGAGTCGCTGAACTCGGCGGCCGCGTGGATGATCCAGAACAGCGATCGCCTCATCGCGTTCGCGGCACGACACGGCACCCAGTAAACTGGCGCATCGCGAGGAGAGAGCACGGTCTCGAGCAAGCGCCTTCACCTCACCTACCGAGCACGAGCACGAGCACGCGTCCCGTGAGGGCCTGGCCGGCTCATCCGTGCGACCCTGGCAGGCAGTCGACAGTGCCGTCTGAGCTGCCACTCTCGGTAGTGCTGAGTTACACCAAGTCGCGGCTTTTTGGCCCAGGAGGAGCACTACTGCAGCACCAAGTGGCTTTTAGGTCGATCTCTCTAATATGACAGCATGCCAGTAATAGAATTAGGGATCGATTATCAAAGAGCTCGATGCGGGTGTCGGATCAATAATAATCCATCGCATTTCTGACATTACGTCACGCACCGTGGTTACGTCGGCAATACCACCGACCTCGTGCTCGCCAGCTTCACCAAACAAGTAGAAGCAACATGGAGATGCACCAGTACCAAACCGCGAACGTGAGCGAATTCCGCCAAAGCTACAATCGCTTATGGCCTTTGCCCACTCTTGGGTAATTTTATAAGTATTAGCCGGAGCAGATACGTCACCCGGAACAATACCGAACGCCGAAGCTTTTGCAGACGTGAAGTCCGCAAACCTTGTTGCCGGCACTTCAAGAGCACTGATTCGCTTACCAGAGATTTGCGCGGCTGGTATTCGGGGAGAACCCACCATTACGCGCCCTAGCATTTCGCGCATTGCTACTTCTCTTGAGGAAGCAAGGTTCAATGTCCCAAGGGGCGATTCCAGGTCGAACCGCCCCTTGGAACTTGCGAAATACCACGGATTATAATCTTTGTGATGCGCCCTATACAGGCGAAGGCGGTCCCTGTGCCTGTAGTGCGGGAACTTGCTGAGGTCAGCAGCTGCGCTAGGCGCGGTCAGGGTGCTCTGCGATCTGTCCATACAGAGCATTGTGCCAACTGGAAGCGTCATCGCGTGCGATATCCAGCAATTCGTCGACGCGGTCCGCCTCTCGCGTGTCGAGCACCTCCAGGGCCGTCCGCCCCTCGAAGGCCTCAATCGGCGCCGTGAGCCAGTAGGCAACCGTCCAAGGGTCTTCGCCGGACGCGAGCAAAACCTGCAACAGCCCCGCTAAGCCCGGGCGTAAATCTCCACCCTCGATCTGAAACGCTGGGAAGAGGAACATGCCGTCAGACGTCTGCACGCGAAGGAGACGGTGCTTCTTGACTCGATCGTTGATGGCCTGTCGTGATACCCCCCCAAATAGGGTCATCACGCGCTCGAGTGTGTAGAACGCCCCAAGGCGGTCATTCAGGTGGTTGGCCTCCCGGACGCCAGCGAGAGCCGACTTGACGGTCGCGTCACGCGCGTCATCCGAGAAGTCCGTGATGGCGTTGGAGTCGACCAGCTCGTCGACAGACCGGCTGATGTCACGAACCAGCCGTGCCTTGTAGTCCTCGATCAGAGTGCTCATTTTGTCTACCTCTCTGCCGAGAGCCTACATCATCGTCAAGGCCCGTCAAGCTGAGAGTTGGGCTAGAGCATTGTGGGTTTGAGTGCCTCACTCCCACAGCTCGCGCTCCAGGCACATGAGCCGGAGGCGGTTGACTGCCACGCGTACGCAACAACACAGCAAGCCCTTCGCACTGGCCCCACCCTTCGTATAGTACGCCTGCCTGTCGCGGTTGAGACGGTCCGGCTAACCAGGCTGGTGTTAGGCTCCTCGGCACGCACTTCGGCCTTTTGGCCGCCGAGGAGCCTAACACCATCCTGCGTGCAATTACCCTGGTCAGGGCCTGATTTAGTCACCAAAAGTGTTGGTCTGGATGACGAGGGCGCGGTGGACGCCGTGCAGCTCTGCGCTCATCCATTAGCTCCCGCGGTCATCCACTCGTTGGCGGGCGCGCTCTGCGCCGGCTGACGGTTCGGCTGCGCCGTCGTGTAGGTGAGGTCTGGGCCGACGTTCTCGGCAATGATGATGCGGCCGTAGCCGGTGCCGCCGCCGGGCTTCTCCCATGACCGCGTGTGCTCGCGACCGACGACGATCACTCGGTCACCCTTGCGGAGCGACGCGAGGATGTGTTCGCCGAGCTCGAACTTCGCTTCGACGAAGTGCGCGGTCGGGGTCTCGTGCTTGACCCAGTCGCCCTTTCGGTACTCGCCCGTGTTCTCCATCACGCGGAACTTGGTGATCGTGACCTGGCCGGCGGCGATGGCCTCGGGGTCGGCGGCGAGGTTCCCGACGATGACGCGTGTGCTCATGATGCTTCTCCTGTTCGTGTAGGTGGTGCGGGATGGTGCGGTCTGCGGGGGCTCGGGCGGCCGCTCACTCTCGGGTAAGGGCTCGACGTCGAGCCCCCATGAGGCCAGCGCCTGCTCGGGCGTGATCTGTGGCGGGAGCGGCGCCGCGCGGCGCCGCTCTTCCAGCTCGGCGCGGGTGAGGCGACCCACCTGAGTGCGGCGTTCGTCGTTGAAGGCGGCCCGGTAATACCGGTCGGCCAGCTCCTCGAGCGCATCGAGTTCCGTCTGGCGGGACGCACGGCCGGCGATGTAGCCGACCTCGTGGCCGAGGTCCCACGCGCGTTGCTCCTCGCATGTGAGAGGCGCCGGATCCGCCGGCATCAGCCGCGCTCCTCGCCCGGGGGCCGTGTGGCGTCGCGGCCGTGCGTGAAGCCGTCGCGGTAGCCGGCTTGGTAGCCGTCCTCCTTGGCGGTGCGCTCGCGCGAGGCGAAGCCGTTCACGAGCATCCAGTGCTCGCGGTACTGGGCGTCGCGCATGAGCTTCTGGGCGGCCGCGATCGCGTAGCCGGCGACGAGCGCCACGCTGACGACGATGGTGCTGATGACCAAGAAGTCCTCACCGGGGACCTTGTTCGCCGTGCTGATGGCGGTCGTCACGAGCTGGCTGGGTAACGCGACGGCGATCCCGTAGAAGAAGCCGGGGATGGCGATGTCGTCCCACCCGAGCGGCTTCTTCGGGTGCGGCGGCAGGCCGACCTGGAGGTCTCGGAGGCGGGCCTGGCGCTGCTCACGCGCGGTGAGCAGGCCGTAAAGAGCCAGGCAGAGGAGGCAGACCGGAGCGCCCACCAGCATTACCAGGTTGCCGACTTCCGGGAGGCCCACGAGGTAGAAGCCGACGTAAGGCGCGAGGAGGAGGCCGGTGACGAGCTTCATCGACTTCCCAAAGCGTTGGAGCGGCGTGTACCCGACGCGGCGCTGGATGCAGACGAGGCCGCCCATGCCGGCGAGGCCGATGGCGCTGACGATGCCGAGGATGATGGTCTGCCCGCTCACGGCGTCACCGCAGCCCGTCCATGACGGCCGCCGCGGCCTCAAGCCACGCCTCCTGCGACTCACGACCGAGGGCCGCGTACTCGATCACGTCGCCCTGGTCGAAGCCGGGATCGAAGGGCACCGAGACCACGGCGCGCGTGAGCTGGCCCATGTGGTCGCGAAGCCGCTGCTCGAGCTCCGGGTAGTCGACCGGAGACGTGTGCCCGATGAGAGTCACGGCGTTGGCGAGCTTGTCGGCGTAGCCCTGCTCCACGAGCGTGTCAGCGAGCGAGGCGATCTTGCGAGACGCGTCCTCCTTCGCGAGCGAGGTGAGCACGAGCTGGTCCGCGGCCTCCACGGCGGCCTGCCACGTCGTCGCCTTGGAGTTGTTGCCGGTGTCGACGACTATCACGCGATAGAACCGGGTCAGCGCGGCATGCAGCTTGCGGAACGCGTCGGCGTCGATGACGTCGGTCGCGCTGTCCAGACTCTGCGAGGCGAGCACGTCGAACTTGTTGTCGCGCTGCGGGCGGACGAAGTTGACGAGCTCGGCCTGGTGCGCCTGCGCCGTGAACGTGTCGATGTGGCCGAGGAGGTCACGCGCGGTGTGATCGTGAGCGGCCTCGTAGGAGCGGTCACCCAGGGTGCCGTTGAACTCGTTGTTGTCCCACGCGAGGATCGTGCCGCCCCGGACCCGGCCGAGGACCGCGCCGAGCATGTAGGTCGTCGTGGTCTTGCCGACGCCGCCCTTCTCCCCGATCACGGCGATCGTCTTGTGCCCCGCGATGCCGCGCTGGATCGAGTTGCGCCGGTCGCGCCGCGTGACCTCCGCGGCGCCGGGAGCGAGGCGCAGCGCGCCGCCGCTGACCCGGTTGAGGCCGCCCTGCCAGCCCTCGAGCGCGGGGGCCATCTTCGGCGCGGGCTTGGACAGCGCGAAATCCCGGGCGGTCAGACGTGCCTCACGGCGCGTCTGCGGCACCGCCACGGCGGCGTCCGGCGCCGGCTCGGCACCGGCCGCGTCGGGCGCGACACTGGCCGGGGCGGGCTGGCTGACCGGCGCGGGCGCCACGGGCGCCGTCGAGGGGGCCTCGGCGGGAGTCGTGTCGGGACGGGTCGTCTCCTCGACATGCGGGCGCGCCTCGGGGATCGGCGCGGGCGGAAGCGCCGTGACGGCGCCGCTCGGGTCGATCGACAGGGTGCTCGTGCCGTTCGCGGGGTCGGTGGCCCAGACGGTGACCGGTCCGCCGAAAGGCGTGGCCACGGTGGACGCGATGTGCTGGACGGCCTGCCGGACGACGTCGGGCATCGACGACGCGGTCAAGCGCGTCTCAGCACCATCGACGCGGATGAGCGCGGAGCCTCCGTCGGTGTCGACGAGCACGATCGGCGGGTGGACTGCTGTGGTCATGGTGGTCTCCTGTTCTAGAGCTTCAAGGGGTCGTCGCCGCGCCCCAGCTGGTAGTGGACGTGATTGCAGGTGTCCGGGAACGTGTACGTGTTCGTGAGCGGCGGGGTTGGACCGCACTGGCTCTGCCCGAACGCCGCCCGGTTCTGGCTGATCGGGTCGAGGAGCGCGATGACCTCCTGGGCGCCCGCGTCGCGGCCGGTGGTCGGCACGCCGTCGAACTGGAAGAAGTCGACGGCCTTGCCCTGCCAGTGCATCGAGAACACCCCGGCGCCGGGCGTCTCGCCCGTGCATCGACGGTTGAGCGAGCTGATGCCGACGGTGTGGAAGTGGCCGATGACGTAGACGATGACCTGCAACAGGCGGGTGTCGAGGTAGCAGGGGCCGGTGAAGGTGTCGCCGTCCCAGAGCGCATCATTCGCGTATGCCTCGATCTGCTTGTCGGCGCCGAACAGCCAGGTCACCTTCCCGCTGTCGGCGGCGGCCACGATCTGCTTGGCGAGCTCGCGCCCGTTCCCGTCGATCTGGGTCGGACTCGCGCCGGCCGGCATCGGTCCCGCCTGCGCGGCAGATCCGCCGGTGTTCCCGATCACCGATGAGACGGCCATGATCGGGCCGATGACGATGATGCCGAGCAGCAGGAGCACGGCGAAGACGGCGACGCCCTTGACGAGCACGGCTCCCCCGACGACGCGGCTGGCCGCAGCGCGGACGGCCAAGCGTGCGAGGTCGCGGCTGTCGATGGCCATGAGCTACACCTGGCCGTAGAAGATGGTCGTGGCGGAGGTGACCTCGCCGGAATCGCGCGTCATCGTGAGCGTGATCGAGGCGGAGACCGGGATGTCCCGCTCTCCGCCGAAGAGCACGTCGACGTTCCCGCTCCACCCGGTCCGGCTCGAGGCGAAGTCGCGGAACTGGATGTCGGCGACGTCGGACGTGTTGCCGGCGAGGAGGGCGCCCGGCGTGGGCGGGAAGTAGGTGGCTCGCATCTTCGCCAGATCGCTCTCGGCGCCGTCCGCGGTCATCGACCGCCAGTCCGCTCCGGCGAAGTACGCCCGGACCCACGTCGCGGCGGATGCCTCGAACGCGGCCGTGTCCGGTGTCGGGGACGCGGCCGGCGTCGAGGCGGCAGTGGGCGCCCGGTAGGTCAGGAGCGGGACCGGCGTCGCGTCAGTGTTCTGCGTGGCGCTCCCGACGAGATAGATCCCGCCGAAGAACACCACGCCGACGATGAGCAGTGCGACCGAGGATCGGGGCCCGCTGCGGATCGCGCGGACCTTCGCCTCTCGGTCCTGGATCCGCTGAGCTCGCTCGCGGCGAGCGGTGGCCTTCTTCGCGCGCCGCCGGCCATGCCGGGACATGTTCGCCATGTCGTCCGGGTCGGGTAGATCCGCGTCGAGCAGGTCGAACTCGCCGTTCACCGCTTGTCCTCACGCTTCAACGCCCTCGCGGCGGCGCGCGCCGGAGGCAGGCGCGGCCCGAACAGCTCGGCGGCGTGCCGTGCGGCGTCCTGCTTCTGGATCGCAGCGATGGCGCGCCCCGCGGGCGCGGCCGGTCGGCCCGGAGGCACAGCGGGCCGGGTCGCGACGGATGGCCTCGGGCTCGGCCGCGGGCCCGGGCGAAGTCCGCCCGCCGTCACGAATGCTTCCCGTGCCGCGCGTGCCGGCGCCGACTTCGTCCGGGCCGCGTTGACCTCGCTGATGGCGCGCTGTGCCGGTCCGTTCGCCGGGCGCGTGGGCGGGCGAGAGTCGCGGAACTGCTGCGCGGCCTGCACGCTGTTGACTCGGGCCAGCCGGGACGCCTGCGCGGTGCCGGCGCGGCCGGCGCGCCTGGCCCCCATGCCGGCAGAGCGAGCCGTGCGCGTGATGCCCTTCCGCGCGGTGTTCGCCCCGCGAACACCGCTCTGCACCGACGAGGCGGCCGAGCGAGCACCCTGAGGCACCGCACGAGCGATGCCCCGGGTCACGAGCGCGCCCACGAGCGCCGCACGGCCGGCGCCCGTGCCTGGTGCGCTGACGATCTCGGAGAGGCGCTTGCGGAACCCGAACGCGACCAGCAGCAGCGTGAAGGACAGGCCCAGCGACGTGAACCAGCCGGACGAGGCCGATGCCGTGTAGAGCGCGGTGAGCAGCGCCAACGTCACGCCGAACGTGAGGAGGCCGACGAACGTCACCATCACCGACCCGACGAGGGCTTCTCCCCAGCTCACCCCCCACTCGCGCGGCTTGCCCGGCACGATCCAGAGCGCCGCGAAGAAGACGCCTGCGACGAGCAGCAGGTACGTCATCATGATCGCCGCGAGGGCCGAGAACCCGATGACGAGCATGAGGGCGCAGAACACGACGGCGGCGATGAGCGCGAGGACGACGATGCCGAGGCGCTGGCCCCACTGCTCGCCCTTCACCCACTGCGACGTCGGCGCATCCTTCCCGCTGTGCTCGCTTCTGTAGATGGTGTTCTTGATGACGTCTTTGCGGGCCTCGAGGTCGCTGCCCTTCTCGAGCAGCAGCGGGCCGTACTTCTGGCACGCCTCGATGGATCCGAGGTCGGCGATGCACCACGGCGTGGCCACGAGCGTGCGCCACATCGAATCGGCCGACTTCCGCAGCATCGCGTCCTCGGACGTGTTGACGCTGTAGTCGACGGTCGGCCAGCTGATGGGCGCGCTCTCGTTGGCGCTGATCGCGTCGCCGGTCGAGGAGAGAATGAGGTTGGAGCCGGTCTCGCGCACGGCCTGGATCCCGTGCGTGAAGACGGCGGCCTGCGTGGTGAGACCGACCGCGAGCATGCCGGCCGCGACCATCCATGCGATCTGGTTCCCGTAGGAGCCTTTCGCCTGCTTCCCCTGGACGTAGGCGACGCACCCGCCGACCGCGACGGCGGTCGGGAACAGCCACTCGAGCAGCGAGCCCGACGCGGACGAGATGAGCGTGTTCGCAGCGTCGGAGAGCCCGGGGACGCTCATCGCGGAGAACAGCCACCAGGAGAGCCCCACGGTCATGTAGACGATGAGCAGCAGAAGGTACATGAGGAGCTGCGTGATGCCGTAGAACGCGATCTGCACGATGTCGCCGGGCATGGACAGCTCAGAGTCGAGCTGCCACGTGCCGAAGTCGTAGGACTCGAAGAGGTTCTTCTGCCCGCCCGCGCTCTTGTCCCCCATCGGGATCAGCTCGCCCGGCTGCATCACCTGCGTGTCACCGCATGAGTGATCGGAGGCACAGGGCAGCGGGTCGGCGGCGTTGGCCGCCATCGCCGTGATCGAGCCGAGGACCATGATGAGGACGAAGGCGAACACGAAGAGCTTGATCTGGCGCTTGGTGGGGCGGGCCTGCACCAGCCAGTCGAGGATCAGTCCGTGAGCGTTTTGCACGAGTCCTGCTCCTCCTGCGAGTCGGCAACCGTGTAGCACGCAGCCCGGTGCGGCGTCGTTTCGGCGCCAGCCTCCTTGTCCACCTCGTTGTAGTTGCCCCGCGTCCAGGCGTCGCCCGAGTGGCGGTACTCGTACGCCCACCGCATCGTGAGCGGCTCACCGTGCGCAGTTCCGGTCTGCTCGACGAGGGCGACGTAGCCGTCTTGGAAGGGCCAGACACCGACGACACGGGGATCGTTCATCGTGTCGAGCGTGACGGGGGCGAACTCCTTGAGGGCGAGCTGAGCGACCTCGTCTTTCGCAGCCGCTCCGCTGTCGTCGGTGACTCCTCCTCCGGTGGCCGAGGAACATCCGGCCAGGAGCGCGGCCGTGACGGCCGTGCTCGCGAGCAGGCTGATGACTCGTGCGCGTGTGCTCATGCTGCGGGCTCCGTTTCCTTCGTGCGTGACGTCCGTTCGGGGTTGGTGTCGAGCAGGTCGGTGATCCACTCGTTGGGCAGGTCGATCCGCCCCTGGGCGAGCTCCGTGCCGACGTGGACGAGGCAGTGCCCCTTCTCCACGCCGCCGGCCGAGGTGACGCCGAGCGCGCCGATCATCGTCCGCGCCTCCTCGCCCGGGAGCATGCCCAGAAGCTGGGCAAGGGCGTCCTGCTCGGGGGGCGATTGGAGCTGGAACCCGAGCACGGCTGCGAGCTGCTCGACCAGGCCCTCGTGCGAAGCGATGCCCTGCGCATCCTGGGTGTCGAGCATGAGCGCGGTTCCGTACGCGCGCCCCATGCGCGCGATCTGGTCGAGGAAGTCACGGCCGTCGGAGGTCTTGAGCATGCGGTGCACCTCGGGGACCGCGATGACCTTGGGCAGCCCGCGGAGCCGGTTGTTCGAGGACATGAACAGCGCATGCGTCGTGATCGCCCGCATGGCCGCGAGTGACACGCGCTGTACCGGGTCCCACCGGTCTTCGGACACGCTCTGCGACGGCAGCACGAGCCCGGGGAGCTGCAACACCCAGATCCCGGGCTCCGTGGTCAGCACGCTCTCACCGGTCTGCGCCCCCATCAGAACCCGGCCGAGCTGGGTCTGCGCGGTGTCCTTCAACGCCTCTCCGAGCATCCGCGCCTGGGCGTCGGCGGATGCCGCCAGGTGCTCGAGCACCGCCCACGTGGACGGTGCCGCGGTGCCGGCGACGATGTTCGCCGCTGCGAGCGTCAACCGCGGAGCAGAGGAGGCAAGGTCCGTCGGAGCGACGAGCGAGAGCTGCCGAGCGACCTGGGCCGGCGCATCCTCGATCGGCAGCGCCGCGAACAGGTCGAGTGCACCGGAGTTCGCGCCGGTGATCTGGATGAGCCCGGAGGGGATGCCCAGTTCGCGCGCGGCGGTGACGAGCCCGCTGGTGTCGCCCTTGAAGTCGGTGAGCATGCACCACGCGCCCGCCATGCCGGCGTCGAGCGTCAGCAGCTCCATCGCGGTCGTCTTGCCCATGCCCGAGCGACCGATCACGCCGACGGTCGTGGACTGGTCGCGCTTGGAGAACGCGGTGATGTCGAACCGCAGCAGGCCGGGCGTCGTGCCGACGATCTGTCCGATGACGGGGCCGGCGGTCTCGGTGAGAGCGGATCCGCCCCAGAACAGCGAGCCGAAGAAGCCGTGCCCGTCCATGATGTGGCCGAGGTCGTCGATCCGCAGCTGGTCCCCCGGCAGGGTCTCCAACCACAGCTCGCGCTGTTCGTCGGCGCCACGGCTGACCGTGATGCCGAGCTCCGCGAAGTGGCTGACGACGGCGGTGACCGACGAGTCGAGGTCGTCGCGGGTGGCCGCGGAGACGACGAACCGGGGATGAGAACGCACCAGCACCAGCCCGTCGCGCTTGATGTCGCTGATGAGGCGGCCCGACACGAACTCGGAGTCCTCGGTGTCGTCGTCCACGTAGCCGGCGGAGGACTTCGCGGCGCTGCGCTTCTGCTCCTTGGCCAGGTCGAGGGTCGTCTGCGCGAGCTTCAACGACTCTCCGCGAGATACGACCCGGAATCGCACGCTCGCGTCGATGATGACGGGCTCCTCGGCGCCGGCCCACTCGGTGGCGCTGTCGTTGATCCGGGTGACTTCGGAGATGGTGCGCAACCACTCCCCCTCGCCGGGGGTCTGCATGCTCTCGGGGAAGTCGGTGACGGGGAGGACAGCCGTGTAGGCGACGACGTCGCCGCGGGTGTCGTAGATGCGCACGTGGTCCGGGAACGGCTCGACGCGGCCGCGTGTGAGCGTCGCGAGCTGTGCGCCGACGATGTGACCGTGCCGGGGTACCGCGGTCGCGTCGCGGTGCTGGTCACGGCTGATCGACCACGCGAGCAGTTCGGCCGAGGCCACGTTGGCGTGGAGGCGGGATGCGCGCAGCTCGCGGCCGAGCTTGCGGGCGATGCCGGCGTAGCGGCGCAGATCCGTGTCCTTGAGGCGGTGCTGGTCGATGTCGAAGAACGCGGCTGCGGCTTGCTCCGCCTGCGTGGTGTCGTGTCGCTGGTTCTCCGCGATCGTCACCCCGAGCAGGACGTGCCGCTGCGGCATCGCGAGCTCGTCGATCGACTCCGCGCGCATCGCTACCCACTCCGGGAAGGCGCCGGTGCGGTAGTGGCCCTCCACGCTGGCCGCGTAGTCGGCGCCGGCAATGGCGGACCACACGATCTTCAAGTGGCAGTCCTGGTCCTTGAGGACGCTGCCGGCGACGTTCACCACGCCGTCGATTTCCGCGTCCAACTCGGCCTCGGTCATGGTGTCGGTGTTGGCCGCCGGGATCTCGAACCAGGCGACCGCGCGCGTGGACGTGATGATGAGCCCATCCGTGATGGCGCGGTAGGTCGGCGCCGGAGCACGGCGTCCGGCCGTCACCCCGACGAGAGCCAAGAGGTTGTCGATGGTCTTCATGCCTGCCCCCTTCGGGCGCGCTTGGTGCCTCGGGCGATGACGCCGCGCAGGTGGTCGGTCCCGATGAGCCGGGCCGTCGCGTGGCGGTGGATCACGGGCTGGGTGTGCTCCGAGGTGGAGGTGGAGCGGTGCTCCGGGGAGAGCCGCTCGAGCAGCCGCATGCGCTCGGCGCGGGTCGCCTCTCGCATGCCGAGCCCGATCAGGGGCTGGAACCCGAGGGCGAGGTACCGCAGCCGCAGCGCGACCGTCGTGACGTTCATGCGCCGGGGCTGGGACTCCGTCGGCTGGAATCCGACGAGGATGAGGATCAAGGGCAGCGCGAGGATCGCGAGGATCGCCACCGACGGGTTGACCTTGAAGAACCCGGTGCCGATCAGCACCGGCACCATGACGATGTTCCAGCCGAAGAACCCCAGCGTGCCGAGACCGAGGATGCGTCGGCGGACGCCTTCGCCGAGGTCGATGCCGAGGAGCCGGTGTTGCCGCGCTTCGATGGTCAGCGGCTTCGTGAGCGTGCGTCCCTCGCGCATCAGCTCGCCGGAACCCCGAACCAGGTGCCGAAGGTGAGGTTCCAGAGCACCTTCATGATCCCGATGACCTGGTCGGTGAAGTAAATGAACCCCACGAACACGGTCGCGTAGATGATCTCCTGGATCATCTCGCCGCGCTCCTTCTGCATGTACGCGCCGAACGCGCGGATGACGAATACGACGATGAAGATGTTGCCGACGATGGAGAGAACGAGCGTCTTGAAGTCCATGAGGTGCCCCCTGTTACTTGAGTGATCCGGTGACGGCGGCGACCTGCCACCGGCTGGTGTCCCCTGCGCTCACTCGGGTGAGCGTCAGGTCGTATGTCTGCTCGAGCAGCGCGCCGGAGGCCGTGGCCCACTGCACGTCGGCCCGTGCCTGCCGGCTGTCGGCGGTGCCGGAGAAGACCAGCCAGGTCTTCACGCCCTTGAGCGTGTAGAGCCCGCCGAGCCCGGCGATCCGGGCGTCCGGGGCGCTGACGGCCGACACATCGGAGTCGCGGCCATAGGCCGTGAAGAAGCTCTGCGCGTAGTCCCGGGTGTCGCGGCCGAGCGCGTCATCTTCGGCGGGGTCCTGAATCGCGGGTGCGGCGCTCGGCGGCGGCACAGCGACCGTCACCGGAGTGGCCGTCACGACGGCGCGCTGGTTGACGATGGCGACCGGGACGACGAGTGCCGTCTGCTGCTGCGAGGTCGTACCGTCCGCCTCGGGGCGCGACACGTTGACGACCACGGTGATCCGGGCTCGGGTCTCGTCCGATGCGTCGACCGCGAGGACGCGCGGGTTCGTCGCAGTCTGGCTGCCCTTGCCGTCCCAGCCGAGGCGGTTGTCGGCGGAGAGGCCCGCCATGTCGAGCTTGAGCGCCGCGGTCCGGGCTTGAGGGCGCGCTTCGTCCCAGGTCAGGTACGACGTCGCGAATCGCTCGGCCACCCCGTCGGCGATGCCGGTGGGGAACAGCGACGCTGCGGGGACCGTAGCCGCCGGCGCGACGGCCTGTTCCGGGGGTACCAGGATGGTGCGCGCGCCCACCAGGACCACGACCAGCAGCGCAGCCGCGAGAAGGCCGCGCAGCACCGGCCAGTACCACCGCACGCGCCGCTCGGTAACGCCAGTCTGCCACGGCACATCCGGAGCAGGCACCGGCTCTACCCGACCCGCTTCGAGCCACGGATTCGCCGTCTCGCTGGACTGATCGCGCTGTGAAGCACGCACCTCCGACCGGCTCCGCCGCCCCTGGGACAGGTCGACGCCTTCGAGCTTCAACATCCTGAGCAGCACGCTTCGAGAACTCATACCCGTCCCACTCCCCCAACCCGGTTGTTAACCGATGACCAGAGCGTATGCGGCACCTGTGACACCACGGCACCGATCGCGTAGTGGATGAGTCGGTCTCGACCATCTGCTACGCGCGGGAGGGAATGCATTTCCCCGGTTGAGGAGCTTATTTCCGCAACCGATGAAGCACTGCTCACCCTCGTCACCACTGCGCACCCTGCCCTCCCGGGGGAACCTCCCGCCGCTGTACGATCATGTTACCTGCTCATTTACCGGTCACCTAGAAGAAGGCGGAACCATGCGAGAAAGCCACCCGGCGGGCCAGGAAGGTGACGCGATGGGAGCCAGGCAGAATGGAGCCATGCCAGCCCGCCGCGAAGTGCCCGGGATGCCCGAGCGCGTCACGGCCATCCACTACGCCATCGGCAGCGCCACCCGCGTGACCGTGCTGCGCTACGTGCTGGACCACCCGGGGACGACACGGCGGCAGCTCGTCGACGACACCGGAATCGCCGCCGCCCCCGCGGGGATCGCCCTGGCTGCGCTCGAGGAGCGCGGCTACGTCACCGCGGACGTAGACGGCGATCGGGTCGGCAAGATCGTCCACTACAGCGCCGATCGAGCGAAGATCGCCGACGACGCATCGGCCTTCCTCGGCTGGCTGCTGCGCTAGGACAAGCCGTCTACATGAGTCTTTGAGTGAATGACGTAATACTCAAATGAGTAGTTGCACATGAAGGACAGGGCCGGCCTCGATGAGGCCGGCCCTGTTCGCCGCTCTCAGCCGGCGAGCGACAGGCCGAACTCGGACTGCTTGCGGGGCTCGGCGGGGGTCTTCTTAACTTGCTCCCCCGCTCCGTTGTGGTCGCGGATGAGGCTGTAGGCCCGACTCTTCGTGATCTCGAACATGGCCGCCACCTCGGGCACGGGGATCCCGAAGTCGGCGTGCAAGCTCGCCAGCGCGGCGCGACGCTCATCCGCGGCCTTGCGCTGCGCCTCGCGCGCCTCACGCTCGTCGCGGTCGGCGGCCTCAAGCATGGCAGTGACCTCGGAGGGCATGATCACCTGCATGCTCAAGCTGAAGGACGCTTCGTCGATGTCGAGGAGGCCGGCGATGAGGTCCCGGGCCATCTCCTCGACCTCGCCGAGCTTGGTGGCCTGCGTCGTGGCGTCGAGCTCGGCGCAGTAGACCATCCACCAGCGCCCTTCGCGGGTGATGTCCAGTGCGTACGTCTTGGTGCTCATGCTCTCCCCTACTTCCACTCGTCGGGCACGAACCCGATGGTCTTCTCGATGCTCCGAAGCACCCCTGCCGAGGTCGTGGTGTGCCGCGGCAGCGGAATGGACGGGCAGTCCTTCTTGGCCCAGAACGTGTGCGGCCCCTTGTCGCGCTTGACCGAGTAGCCCTGCGCGCGCAGGAAGGCTTCGACCTCTGACCTCTTTGCGTCCTTCATAGACTAAGTGTACCCCGGGGTTCACGCAAGTGTCAACCCCGGGGTACACACATTGTGACCACGACGCACACCTTGTGGCCCCTCAAATGAGTATATGAGTAAATACAGCTTTACTCTTATGAGCTTTGAACGCACCGCTGAATATAGGCGGTCAACTCGTCCTTGACGCTGGTGTCGTTGCTGCTGCACCAGGCCTTGAAGGCGTTGCGGAGCTCGCGCGGCACCTCGAAGTTGATGCGGGCATTCGCCGTCGCGCTCCCGCCGGTGGTGACACTGGGCGTGGTGGAGCGCGGCGCCTCCACGTCGGGTTCGGGTGCTGCCGGCTGCTGGGCCTGGTCGGGGGCATCGAATAGGTCGCCGAGGTTCACGCGGGCCATGGGTTAGTGCCTTTCGTTGGCCCAGATGCTGTTCAGCTCCAGGGCGAGGGACTTGAAGTCGTCGATGGCGAGACTGGTCTGCCGGGTCTGGGGGTAGGTCGTGACCACGTCTCCGGTTCCTTGGGCATCGGAGTGAGCGATGTACTCCCGTACCGGGGTCGCGAGGAACGGGATCGCGGCCTTCGCGAGGGAGGCGTACATCTCGTCTCGGCGTGAGGCCGTGGCCTCGTCGCGCCGGACACGGCTGATGACTACTCGGAAGGGGAGTCCCCGCGGCTCCACGAGGGTGCTGATCGAGCGGCGCAGCGGCTTGACGCTTGCGGGCTGAGGCTCCATCGGGAGCAGCACGAAGTCGGTTTGGTCAAGGACGAGGCCGATGCGCTCCGATGCGGACTTCTCGAGGTTGCCGGGGGTGTCCACGAAGATGACGTCCCAGTTGTTCGCGGCGCGGAGCTGCGACAGCACGGCGGGGTTGTTCTCGTCGGTGAAGTCGAACGGCAGGTCGATCCCTCGATCCGCGGCCGTCTCCGCCCAGTCGGTGAGGGTGCGTTGGCCGGGGTCGAGGTCCACGACCAGGACGCGGGCGTGCAGGGCCATGACGGCGGCAAGGTTCATCACGAGGGTGCTCTTGCCGACGCCACCCTTCTGGTTCATCACGGTCACGATGCGCATGCGACCATCATAACGTCAAATACTCATTCACTCATAGACGCATGTGAGCAAATGAGTAAACGTGCCCTCTCTGGGACGGCACACCTGTTGCCCGCCCGGGACAGGCGCGGATCTGGCACCAGAGCTTGGATTTTGGGACGAGACCTCGGGGGGACGCTCGTCTGCGGAAGGGCTGGATGCCCCCTCGCGCTCTAGAAGCCCGCGCGCACCCGGCGCAACATGTCTGCCCTGCCGCCACCCGCCTCCCACTGCATCGTCCATGCCTGTTCTGGACCCGTAGCGCCGCGACGGCGACGGGCGCTACGGGTCCAGAGTCACGGGCGTCTCGGCTGGACCGCCGGCGCGATCACCCGTCAGCCGGCGGCGGGGGAGTGGTCCCCGCCTGCGCCCCTGGGGCGGGCTGAGCGCCGGCTGCGATCCACAGGCTGGGCCCGGCCGGCTCCGTCGGTGCGAGCACGTCGTCGGCGACCGTGGGCGGCTCCTCGAGAGCCTGCTGGTCCTTCTCCGCGATGGCCGTCCGTCGAGCCGGGGAAGTTGCGCGCGGCGCCGACGGTGCGGGACGTGCGACACCGCGCGGGGGAGCGACGCCCTCGGCGGTCTCGACGAATCGGACGACGCGGCGCGCGCGGACGGGTCGGGACAGTGCCGTGTCGTCCGTGAACGTGGGCGGCTCCTCGAGGCCCTGCTGGCTCTCGAAGGGGTCGCCCGCGGCCGCCTCGGAGGGCGCGGGGGAGGGGGAGGGCTCCTCCCCGGTCGGTGCATCATCTGCGGGGGCGGATTCGGCGTCCTCGTCCGCGAGCTCGTCGGGCGCTGTCGCCTCCGGCGGCATGGCGCGGAACGCGGCGATACCGCCGGCTTGCACGAGCCAGAAGGCGCCGTCGGGGGCCTCTCGGACGACCTGGGGCGGGATGACGTAGGTGTGCTGTGCTCGCCCGCTGCGAAGGTCGTCTCCCTCGGCCGCGCCGGATGCCTCCATCCGCATCCGGCTTCCGGCGAACTTGACGGTCTCCTCCGGGTCCTTGGACCGGCCGAGGAGCAGCGCGGCACCGGAGGACAGCGCGCGACGGCGCCGGGTTTCGTCGTTGGAGAGTCCGACCGCCGACTGCGCGGCGAGGACGAGGCCCATGCCGGCGGAGCGCGCGGTCTCGAACAGCGACGCCGCGGTGTCGCCCGGGTCGGCTTCGGCGGTGATGAGCTGGGGGAACTCGTCCACGATCACGAGCATGGGCGTCTTGTCCCCGGCGGACAGGCGGGTGGACATGTGGTGCCGCAGCCCGACGAGGAGGAGGTCGCCGAGGATGGCTTGCGCGTCGTCGACCGGCAGGAGCGGCACGACGCGGAGCTGGGGGGCGTCGTCTCCGTAGTTCCACCCCGTGGGGCTGATCCACGGATCGAGCGGGCGCAGCGCGACCGAGAGCGCTCCGAGCACTCGATGGCCGGCGGTCTCTCCGGTCTTGGAGTCCACGATCCGGTCGACCTGCCCGAGCTCCGCGAGCGAGCGCACATGCGGGCGCGCGTCCTGGACCCGGGCCTGGAGGTCCTCGAGCGAGCGCAGCGGGGTCTTGCCCTGGAGGTTCTGGAGGATCCCGCGGACCTCCTTGAGGTAGTGCTGGTTCGCACCGTCCGGCGGCGGCATGAGGCGCATGAGCTTCGCGGTGATCTGCTCAGGCGTGCCGCCGAACATGTTCCACCGTCCGCCGGCCTCGGCGGTGTGTCCCGCAGCGCGCGCACGGGCGACGAGCTGTCGCGCGTCGTCGGGATCGCCCTTCGCGTCGAGCATGATGACGGGCCAGCCCATCTTCAAGGCGCAGAAGATGAGCGCGTTGAGCAGCACGGTCTTTCCGGTCCCAGACTCCGCCAGCAGGATTGCGCGCACGGCCGACGCGACGAGCGGCATCTGCACGATGCGGCCGGACTTGTCCACCCAGTCGCGGACGCGGCGCACGTCACGGAATCGGTCTTGGAGGCTCCGGATCGTGGGGACGGTCATGAGCCCGAACGCCCAATGCTCCCCGGTCGGGTACGGGTTGCGGTAGCGGCTCTCGGTCTGGCCGAGGATCTGCCCGGTCTCGCGGTCGACGCGCACGCCCATCCGGTGTGCGGTCGCGAGGTCGGCGGCGACGATGCGGGCCGTCTCG
>Ga0265797_10002616_pt1 | contig 29981 bp, 24 predicted proteins | sample P2T30metagenome_FD_192433 | JGI IMG/M metagenome (GOLD analysis project Ga0265797, IMG submission 192433) | Plant litter microbial communities from East Loma Ridge, Irvine, California - P2 T30 | ecosystem: Environmental > Terrestrial > Plant litter > Unclassified | place: USA: California...
CTGATGGGAGTTCGAGCTCGCTTCTGGCGCGTTCCAAGGGAGGAGAATCAGCAGGCGGACAAGTTGGCCAATGCTGCACTTGATGGAACGCGTTGGAAGCATCTGACTGTGGACAACTGGTTCGGCAAAGATCCGCAGATGCCTGTTGTTCATTGAGGACTTCGTTTGCACATCCGTAACGGATCTGCTTGCCGCGATGTAACAGCGATGATCGGGAGGAGCCCTGTGGGCCGTGGTGTCTCAGTGTGTTGTTGATGTGTGGCGGGGCTTTTGTTCTAGATTAGCCTTATGCTTCAATCAACAACAGATTTTCCAAACCTGACACACGACAATGACATGACTCTCTTATTGATGTTTTGCCGCGGGTTGTCGAGCATGTAGCAACTCACGTGTGATGCACGGCGGGCTGATGGCGCATGTAAGCTGTTTGCAACGTGCGTTGAGATGCATGTTCCCGGCCGTGACCAAGAGTTTCATATCTTTTACGCCAGCCATTTGGCCTCTTCTTAACGAAATATGTTGATCCGGGCTCAGTGCAATAGAAATGGTTGGGTCACGTCTCCAATCTGTGCCTAAAGTTGTGAGGGAAGTGCGGCTGCCGTTCACGTCGTCCCTGCTTGGTTCCACGAAAAACGCAAAGCAAGAGCAGCTACCCGTCGCCGGTGCCTGCGTTTGTTAGATGCGTTTGTCCGAGCCACCTGCACATTTCTCTTTTCGAATTCTCTACCTGAAGTTTTACACCACCTTCAGCCTGTACTTCCAGTCTGCACATACTCAACGTCTCCGCCTCGCGCCCTCGAAAGGACAATCAGAATCTCTCACCAAAAGAACTCCTCGCATCGGCAATCATGAGGCATCAACCCAACGAGCGCTGGTGGAGTCCCGGCAGATCCGAAGACTACGCCCTCATTGCCACCGACGGTGCGTGTCGGAACAACGGCCACGCAAACGCTATCGCAGGATGCGGTGTCTTCTGGGCCCACGAATCCATCCACAACAAATCCTTCCAGCTCCGTGACGGAGTCCACCCGACTAATCAGCGCGCCGAGCTTACCGCGGCCGTCCAGGCTCTCAAGGACTTCAAGAGAATCTTCACCAACGGCGGCTACAGGAATGCTGGCCCCGTTTACTACATTGTCATCAAGACCAACTCGTCGTACGTCGTTAACAGTATCACCAACTGGATCGTCGACTGGCGCAAACATGGCTGGTTCAACTTCAACGGGGAACCTGTCTCCAACCAAGACCTCATCACGGAACTTGACGGCCTCTGTCGCGACATTGATCGCGACCTCAATGTTTTACCATGCTTCTGGCAAGTTGGACGCGATGAGAACAAAGATGCCGATCGGCTGGCGAAAGCCGCCATCCGTGGATCCTCCATCCTTGAATCCAATTCGGGTACCGTGGTAGGATTTGTCGATTTTTTGACGATGTCAAGCCCGTTGTCCGCTGAGAATTGAGAGGGAATGGCGATTGCCAGCTGGTTTTGTTGTTCTGTCCGAGAAGATGTACCCGCCAACATTGGTATGAGGCAATGCCCTTTCAGACTTTTTGCAGACAGTGACAGCGATGCATGGCTTGTTGTCGGGAGGTGGCCGGTATGGTGTTGGGGTGACCGGGTTTTCTTGCACGCATGCATTCGGCATGCTCTTCGGTTTCTTACACATCCAGTATCTCCTTGCTCTAATTCAGACTTGCAGGCAGCCAAATGTATCATACCGTGCATCAACGCTACACCAGGCATGACGTTCGCTTTCACTGTGATCCAAGTGTTAACCGGCGGCCACGCCTTGTGTAACCCAGCCGCTGCAATCATCAATGGGAGAACTAGCGTGCGTGCAAACAGTGAAGTTGAGATATGCGACTTTCCGTGCACGCGACTATTCCACCTTCGCGTTTGTTCCCTAATAAATGCCAGATCTTCCTCTTCCGGTGTTCGTGCTGACCTCTGATCTCCACCACAACACTGATTCTACATCGACCGATACTCCATCAGAGATCTGATATTAACTCAGGCAATCCGCCCAACGTCGGATTGATCAACAAAAGCATGTCGAACACACGCCGCTACGTGCCCTCCGAGATTTGGGGTGACAGATTCCACAGCGACAAGTTCGAAAAACACGAGATCGCCGACTTCATGTTGACTCCATGTCCTTGCAGTGAGCTTTGCTCTGACTGCGGCTTCCATACGCCTCGCACAGATGGCATCATCATCGCAGTCGATGGTGCTTGCCGAGATAATGGCTACACGAATGCCAGAGCAGCCTACGGTGTTTACGTCAACATAGAGTCGAGGTTCAACAGAGCAGATCTCCTTGACGAGGGACCCATGACGAGCCAGCGTGCCGAGATCACTGCGGCAACCGAAGCGTGTAAGCTGTGCTACCAGATGCTGATCACGCCCAACTTTCCACAAATGATCAGGCACATTGTCATCAAATCGGATTCAGCATACCTTGTCAACAGCATGGTGACGTATATCGAGAAGTGGAGGCTCAACAACTACACGTCTTCTCGAGGCAGGCCCGTCGTCAACGCAGACTTATTGCGTGAACTCGACGGGTTTGTGGTGTGGCTGGAGGAGGAGAAGGACGTGGATGTGCGCTTCTGGCAGGTGCCACGCGCGCAGAACAAGCAGGCAGACAAGCTGGCCAACGCGTCTCTTGATGGAGTGGACTACAAGAAGTTCACTCGAGATGACCTCTTTGAGTGAAGGAGAATTTGGCGAGGGCTCAGGCGTCCAGTGACTCAAGAAGCTGGTTGAGAATTCTTTTGGTAGTCCTTCCACGAGGCGAGGTCGATTACCACAGAGGAAATAAGGATGACGGCGTGGTGGGAATGATGGTTGTTGTATGTTCTTGTCCTTCACAGTTTATGGTCGAGGGTTCCGAATCAACCATCGCACACGGCTTCTAGTGTGCGAGCCGCAGACGAACATCAGTCGGTGTGAACATGTAAAACAATTGAATACATAAAATTGCGGAATCTCATCGTGATCGTATTATATCTTTGTATGTCTTGCATGTCTTCCTCGTTCGGTGTCTCCCTCCTCCACGCGGACGTTTCTCGGATATCTCCGGGACTAGCCCCGACCTTGCACCTCCTCCAACAGAGAGAGCATCGCAAGACTGCGAAGGGAGCATGTAACTATCACGATGTCGACACCTACAGCGGCCAATGGCGCACCTCTCAATCCCGCGCGGAGGCCTCTTCCACTATCAGCCAGTCAGGAATCGCAAGTGCGCGAGCTATACCACAAGCGCGTGAGGAACAAGTGCGCGGAAGAAGTCAGAGGTATGTCCTCCTGGAAGCAACATCGTACGAAGCAATAGGCAATTGACGATGGTTCCTTAGATTTCGCCGCCTGCTGCTCCACCAAAACTTTCACAGCGACCTTCTCATGTCGGCCACAACAGAAGGCGATGAACAACTGCATGAACTCGCACGCCACTCGCGCGGAAGAGGATGCGGCTCGCGAGGAATGGTTTGCAACTATGGATTCAAGACGAGAGGAGAGACTTGCGAAAGAGAAGAAGCGTGTGGAAGATGAGAAGTTCTGGAAGGATTGGTGGGACAAGGACAAGAAGACCACTGAGCTGCCGGCGCCGAGACTTAGAGACGACGAGAAGAAGAAGTGAGGGGGTCACGGGTCATGAACAAAACAAGCGCAGGTTCGATGTCGGTCAGAATGTCCTACTCGTATGCCCGACAGAGCTTTCGCGCGAGGAGAGTGGTTCTCGCCCGTCTTGAGAGCTTCGACTTCTCGAGATCAGTTTTGGGTTAGAGAGGAAGTCCGCCCACGGGTGCGCAAGGCTTCTGCGACGAAACAACCATGTGTCTGCTCCTTGTGGCTGTGGCTGTCAGTGAAATGGTAAACAAGCTCCTTTGGTCGAAGAGCTGGGCAGACATGGGAAAGAAAGTGTATAAAACTTGTATAGTACGAAGCGAACAGCTTCCCAGGAGCAAATGTGAGCAAAATGCTCAGTATGGATCATTCGGCAAGACAAGGGTTCCTATCGACCTGAGCATTTTCATGGGTTCGTTATGTATGCTGGCCGGGCCTTCAGAGGGCCAATTCATACCATGTATGTATGCCAGACTGGTCACCTCCTATTTGGTAAGCTAAGGCATATGTTGGAGTGACGATGCTCTGCCCAGATTTACAGAACGCGAGGTACACGTCTGCCTGGTTCGCGTTGCATATGCAGCCGTAAACATGCGTTCATCCTAACAAAAGGCTTAGCGCGAACCCGAGACGTTGGCTATGCCTGTAAATGCGACCAGTCGTCTGCATACCTTATCGACCAAACATACAGGAAACGTCGAAGAGCTGTCACATGTCGGCTACCACCCGCATCTGGCCACCCGGCCCTCGTTTGGATTGCTTTGACAACACGGCTGTCTGCACTCGTTCCGACTGTTGCGCGGTTGTCAGCGTAACCTCAGTGACACGCAGCGTGCCGTTGGCGGAGGCAGAACAATCAACGATAACGCTTGGGTGAAAGTGAGGTGTAACAAGATCCATGCGCGTTGCTAGCGTTCACCACGTGTGATATCATATTGTCGCGTGAGGTTGCTACTGTTGTTCTGCACCTCGCTTTGGTTTGCACGACGACTCCACCTTCGCACACGGAGACCAAGTCTACAACCACACTTCACCGGGCTCTCCTACTCTGATCTCTACACTACAGACCAGTGCGACCGAACCTTACCTCATCCACGCATCTGGTCGACCGATTAGTCTCTGAACAAGAGCAATCACACTGCACAGCACCGTCAACTCTTCGATTTCTTCAGCGTTGTATGTACTGGAACCCACGAAGTAGTTTACAAGATTCTTCAGCTGACAACACAAGAGGAACATTACCAAGTGCATCCCTTGAACACTGTGGCGATCTAAACAACAATGGCTGAAGCTCGCTCGTGCGCTGCCTGCACTGCAACCGACGTTCCGCTCCTCCACTGTGCCCGCTGCAAGTCGGCCTGCTACTGCAACAAAGACTGTCAAAAGGCACACTGGAAGATCTACAAGCAGAGCTGCACGCAAGGTGGGAGCCAGTCTCAGTCCGGCACTCAACCTGACGTGAAGCCTCCGGCGGCCGCCGAACAAGACACCAAACCATTCACGGCCATCAGCAAGAACACATTCCTCCACAACCGCTCTCAAGAGCAGACCTTCCAGCTCCTCATCGATCTGATACGTATGCGTCAAGAGGACGAATACAACCTCGACGGCGAGACCATGGTCGGTACGATCTACAACCTCGAGCCATCGTGGGAGAAAGCCTTCCGCAGCTTCATCAGCAAGGCCAAGGGTGTTTCCGGACTCCTCCCACCGTGGTGGGATGACAAGTCTCTGAAGCAGTGTCTTGAGTACTCTCGCAAGTCTTCGGACTTTTCCCTTCGCAGCGCTCAAGAGAAGCATGACATCCAGAAGACCTGAAGCGACGACCGTATGCCGATGAAACTCCGTATGGTTGCGGAGCGCGTGTACGGTTACACGCCTGGCGGCTTCAAGAGCGACGCGATGCTGGCTCAAATGATGGGCGTCGAGAACGGCGACAGTGCTTATGCCAACATGTTCAGCTTGAATGTTGATCTTGCGGCGCTCATGAGAGGCATTGGGTTGAACTGAGGTTGAGTTTGGGTTTATATGGGAAGGCGTTGAGATTGACACACTTACAACTTATACATCCAGAGATGTAACTAGTTACAATAGTTTCGCTCAAATGGCACTAACCATACCCACGATGCCACCTTTCTGCGCCTCGTTCAACTTGATCCCAAAATGTCTCTCCAGAGCATCCACCCTCTCCTCTTCCTTCTCGAATGTTCCCAATTCTTCTTTCACACCTGCAACACGCTTGTGAGCACTGTTGCCGAACATCACAAGCGTCCCGATCACTTCCTCCCCAGCCTCATCAAGCAAGAACTTAGCCACAATAATTTTGTAAGTAAAGAAACTGATCCGGTGAGTCGACGTAAAATGGCTCATGACCATGTAATCCTGCGGCAAAAACTCCTGGTTGTCAGGAAAACAGTATGTCGGTATCCACGGCCCATCGGCCTTGTCCTGGCGCTCGAAGATCCACATCTTCGCGTCCTTGTTCTCAGCTTCGGCGATAGCGTCCCAACGGAGACGGACTTGCTGGCTCGGCTTGACGTTCATACTGGGAGAGCGATCCAGGAGTTCGAGCGGATGGGTGGATTGTCCTGTGCCAAAGCCGACGTCGACCATGTACCGTTTGCCCTGGATTGTGATGATGTTGACCATGTGGCTGAAGCCAGTAAATTTCTCCTCGGAGCCAGTGGCGCCGCTAGGAGAAACTGCCATGTTCACACGACCACCGGTGCTCATCACTGAGAATCCGAGGGAACGAAGTAAGGTTCCGAAGAACAGGTTGTTCTCCATGCAGTATCCGCCACGTCCAGTGTTCTGCGTTACGATCTTTTCGAAAAGGAGATTTGCATCGGCGTTGATCACTTTCGTAGGCGAGTAGTGCAATTCCAGATTCTCGAAAGGCACATTGGCGAGGTGGTGGCGCTGGAGAGCGGATAGGAATTTGAGTCCTTCATCGCCGCGAGCGATTGTTCTGCTTTCTTCGCCAGGATCGTGGCGATATGTTTTTGGCAGGTTAATCCGATCGTATATCTGATGGACTTGCTCTTTTGTGAACGTTTTCCGGGCCATTTTGATGTTGTTGTCGAGTGTAGAGTGCTTCGGCTCAAAAGTCTCGACGCGATTGTGACGTCGAACCGATTGTGGGCGGAGCGAATTCAATCATTTTGACTACGAAGCCGCTCTTACAAACCACTCGCGGAAGAACACCGCTGTCTTGATATGGTCACGATTACATGATGGTTACTGCTCTGCCAGATTGAGGCATGTCCGAGCGAGATCGCATGACTGGCCCCTTGGCATTTTTGGCTTTCGACAAGAAGCGAGAGCCAAGGTGCGGCTGTTTGCCCGAGAAAGATGGTTTCGTATAGCGTAATAGCCAATGGTATTGTACACACGGAGAGATTAATGCCCAGAATGTATCTGCAGCATGGATTTGGTTTGTACGGTGGCATAGAGATACTGATCGCCCACGAGAGCAAAGGAGCTATACGAGATAATGCATAGGGGCGTCTTTAGAGCATGCGGCCGATTCCTACCAGCTGTAAACTGAGCATCTTGCTATCCCATCAATTATCGTCACACAATATATCTCAAGACGACCGTTCCTCGTCATTCAAGGTAAAGTAAGATCGTATCCTCCAGTGCCTGGGTCCAGCCAACTTTGAACAAATCCATCCGCCTCATCACCAAGCCATGGTCCAAGACAATTCCAAAAGTCGTTCGGATCCGGAAACACATCGCCGGGCATCATGTAGTCTTGTTGAGAGCCAGATCCTGGCATCTCTGCAGCAAGTTCTTGCCACAGCAGCTCGGTTGTCATCTGTCCATCCACAGTCTCCGACGGGATTGAGCCAGTCGTCTGGTTGTGGCCGGCGCCGTTTGTTTGACCCTGATCGCCACGCTCAACTGTGAGACTCACCATCCGCTCAAATGCATCGCGGACTTTACGTGCCGCTGACCATCGCTCAGAGATAACGTACAACACCGTACTGCAAGCGCGGACATCGCTGCTAAATTGTGGACCGAAGATGGCGCGTTCTGAAGCCAAGAAACAATATATGAGCGTGAGTCCAGCGACGAACGTAGCGTGTAATGCTATGAGAGAATAAGAGAGCATGTCTTGATGGTCATGGAGCTGCTTGTAAAGCTGCGCAACCTGTCCTGCAGATGAAACGCAGATTTTGAAGTCGGGGTCCGTGGGTGCCATGCCTGTCAGGTTTGGCAAAAGTAGCAGCAACATCACACGATGGTAGTGTAGGGTATGATACCGGCGGTCCACGTAAGAGTTTGGTGATGTGAGTTCTTGATCAGATAGTAGTGGGACCGCCGCTGGTGTCTGAGTCTTCCATTCATCGAGTAGACGCCGGAGACGGGTGACTTTGGGTGTCAGATCCTTGTTGAGCGGGCGATCCACTCGATGAATGCTTGAGTAAATCTTTGACTCGAGCTGTGCAAGCCGGAAGATGTGTATCACTGCTGATATAGGTGATGCAGGCGGGTCCTGCAGTAGCGCAAGCGACATCTGATCCTCATCTTCGATTTCCTCCGGAACAACTGCTGGAAAAGCGACGTCGATATCCCGATCGCTGACAGATATAGGGAGGCCTAGAGTCCGAGCAATGGATCTCTCAAGCATATATGTAGTCCAGAATATGCGTTTTCGGCGTTGGTCTACGACCTTGGGCCCGTGAAACTTGCGATGTAGACCGAGACTGAGTGCATGTCTCATAGTCATTCCGATCAGAGACCAGATGCCAGGGCGAGAGGGCGATCGAAGTTGATATATCACGAGTAATAGCATGCCTTCCAAGCTTTCCAGCGTGCGTGCTTCGAATAAGCATTCCACGTCCTGAATTGCCTTAGCATAATAGCCCTGCGCAAGACACGGTACGTCAGCTGGATAAACAGGAAGATGAGTTGGTGAGCACCGACATCGGAGTTGCAATGATACTCATTCTGTGAAAGCTGCATATACCGAGCACCAATGGCGTAAACAAGGTGGATGATGAAAGAGTCTAATCTAGTGGATCCACGATTTCCATCGGCAGGTCTTGCAGACAAAGTCGATGATTGGCATACGTGATGTAAGTCCGAGATATGCCGTGGAGACATGAATGGGTGTTTTATGTGGACTTTACTGAGGTAAGTATTAATGAAATGCATGCCCTGCGCGCCGTTTGGGGACGCGGGTTTAGCATGGCTCATGCCTGCATTCTTTGTTGGCCGTGAGAAAGAAGCGCTCGGTGATCCAATGACGGCCTGGACTGTCCTGGCCAAGGGAAACCCACTCGAGGTGCCAAGATAAGTCATGGAGGAGAGCATCTCGAAGGCCGACCCGGCTTCATCGTTATCGTGTCCAGCAATTGTGTCGGCGGCTGCAGCAATTGTAGACCCAGTGACCGGAGTCTGGGGTGTATACTGCTGTTGATAAAAATCGTTACCTTGCTGTTGCTGCTGCTGCTGCTGCTGTTGTGCTTGCAGCTGACGCTCGAAGTCTGCTAAACGAGCTTCTAGATCTTGCACATATTCGGCTGGATACACTCGATTTTCGTAGAAACATGCTTCTCCTGCTGATTGGCAGGCGGCGCATGCAGGTATGCCATTGTCACATCGCTGCTTCCGATGCTTGCAACGGGTACATGCCGCAGCACTGCGTGCTCGCTTGTTGGGCCTCTCGTTCGACATCGCTTCGGCACATTTCTGATGGATTATGCAACATGAGAACGTGGTTGGCACTGTCGTAACGACAATTGTTTGATGTCTTAGCCTTGGTCCTTCCAAGCATCGGAAAGAAGCCGAAAGCAACGGAGAGGAGGTCAACATTGTGGCTGGCGTCATCGGCACACGCCGCGTGATTTCGGGTTTGCCGAAACATTCCAAATTATCGAGAAGCCTCCTTCAGACCTGCGTCATTCCATCAATCGCCTCTGACCAACAATGCAGTTGGTGCTGGATCCTGGTTGAGGATTCCACATCGACGTATCAGCGATACTGTACATGATTCTTGAAATGCGTGAGGTGTACATAATTTTGTGCTCAAGGGCTGTATCTACTGACGAGTTCCAGAGCTTCCGTCCAATTCAGCCCATGAGCCGATGCGCTGTTGAACTCGTGCATAGAGGGGAGTACGTCTTTTGCGTCGCCCATTGACCATGCAGCCTCACTTGCCCTCAAAGCAGCAGAGTATCCTAGCACATCCGAGACTTGGTCAAGAAACTTCTGCTTCAACTGCTCGTCTGTCATGGGCACTTCCAGCGACCCAATTGCATGCACAACATGCCTCTCAACTCGTTCATCCTGGAGCCTGACGTGCAAGTGAGCCTCATCCGCTCGGATCGAATCGCCAGCAGTGATTTCGACCTTATCGCGCAGTTTTGTCACGACGTCAGAAGTGACGACCTCGTCCTCATACTGCGCTGGGCCGGCTTTGCCATACAACAAGCCAACTGCGCACCCATGGAAGACCGAAAATTTGCCTTCCAGGCCATCTCGAGGATACTTCTTGCTTGTCAGCTCAACGACCAGTGGGTGCACTTTCAGTGACACTCCTTCAATTTGGCCGGGATCGACTCCGCGTTGAGCCAGCTCGTTGTGACATTGTATTGCTGCGTCGATCGCCGGATGACACACAATCCCACATGGGAATGGCTTGAACGAATTGGATTCGATCTCCCATCTTTCTCCCAGGCTGCCGAGGATGGCGTCTAGTCTTAGTGCTCCAGCGCCTCCTCCGGCGACAACGTTCGCCCATCCTCTCTTGGCTTCGAGCGCATGATCTGAGCTGGTATAGCCCTGTCGTGCTAGCAATGCCGCAACGATGCCGCTTGCTGCTGCCTGTCCAGGATGGAACGACTTGGTGTCACTCCCAAACATTTCGCGGAGACCTATTACATGGACTGCGGCAATCCCGATTGCGTGAGCCATCTGGCTTTCTGAAAGGTGCATGAGCTTGCCAACACCTACGGCAGCCCCAATAGCGCCGGTGGTAGATGTGATGTGCCAGCCAATATCGTAGTGCTCTGGCCACACAGCTAGTCCAAGCTTGCAGCTCGTCTCGATACCTGCCACCAGGGCAACTAAAAGCTCGTCACCGCCTAACACATTGCCTTGAAACTCCGCATAAGCGAGTAAAGCTGATGCCACAGGACCGGTCGGGTGGATGATCGTAGCGAGATGGGTATCGTCGTAATCGTGCACATGAGAGGCTATGCCGTTCAAGAGGGCAGCATTCTGCATGTCGATCTTAGAAGTTGTGCCGAGAAGACTGGAGCTTGGTTGGCCGAATAAGGGCGCAAGAGCGATGTAGGCTTTTTTCACAGTTGGGTGGCCAGATCCGCCGATTGCACAGCCGATGTAGTTGTAAAGAGAGCGCAATGCTGCATGACGAGTTGTTGTCGGAATAGTCTTGAGGCTGACTGCCCAGCAAGCAAGAGTCTTTGTCGCCATGATGAATGCAATGGATGTCGATGGCTGAAGGCTGATATGCAAGTACTTTGTGGAGAGCAACGATACCAGTGAACATGTCAAGGGAAGCCTCGTTGATTGACATACTTTATAGATACAGGCAAATCGGTGGAAGAGCTAGGAGGTACCTTCCAGTCTTGGTGAGTCTCCGAAGCATCGGCTGTGCCGACCATCGGTTCGGGCAATTCCGATGACTCGAGATGCCGTCTAGAGCTCCAGCGATCAGGCAATTGTGAAGTGAATGATATTTTAGACCGAAGCTGACGCTGATAGTTGCTGCACCTCTTGAGAATGCAGACGATTTACGCGGCAGATGCACAGGTGGGACGAAAGCCGTCGGTAGATCCGGTGAATCTGAGGGGACTTTCGAGTGGCAGTCATCAATAACGTTATCCCATCGGAGCAATGACAGTCGTTTGAATGGCAAATTCAGGCATATAAAGCATAGCTCCCTACCTGGCTTGTTGCTAACTGCGCCATAAGCCAACAGCAATCATGCAGAATACTCCAAGATATCTCTTCAACCTTAGGGGACCTGCCCTTCGCTCCGCTCAGACATGGGCCGCCATATTCCCAGCTTACATCCTCTTTGGCTGGAACAACGCTGTCGCAGGTCCTCTCCTAGACCTCCAGTCCTGGACTAAAACTTTTCCAGACATCGACACCGTCAACACCACCGGGGATACCAAAGAACACAATGCAAAAATCCAAGGCACAGTGGTTGCCATATACACACTGGGAGCTTTCTTCGGAGCTTGCTCATGTATCTACACTGGTGACAGGCTGGGCAGGATCAGGACAATGCAGCTCGGAGCCCTGGTTGATATTCTGGGGACGATCATCCAGGCGTCGTCGTTCTCACTCCCGCAACTTATAGTCGGCCGATTTGTGACTGGGCTTGGGCTCGGGACTCTTTCTGCCACGGCACCGAATTGGCAGAGCGAGTGCTCTCAATCGAATCATCGCGGTGCTGCGGTCGTGCTTGAAAGCGTGTTCATCAGTGCGGGTCTCGCTTTGTCAGCCTGGTTCAACCTTGGCATGGGCTTTGTTGCAGGTTCGATCAGCTGGCGGCTACCGTTAGCCATGTCGGCACTCTGGGCAGCTATAGTGCTTGTCGCTGTTGGGGTCCTCCCAGAGTCTCCAAGATGGCTACTGCTCGTGGGTCGCTCAGCTGAGGCCAAAGAAGTACTTGCTGCTCTGGAAGGAACGGACCCCGATGATACGCTTGTACGTGAGGCCGTGGCAGAGATTGCCAAATCAATCGAACTCACCGAGCGAGGTCGCTTCCTCGATATGTTCAAGAATGGAGAGCTCCGCTTGTTCAATCGCGCGTGTCTTGCGTGCGCTGGTCAAATGTTCCAGCAGCTTACCGGGATCAACGCAATTGCATTTTTCCAGACTACAATCTTCAGACAATATCTCGGACTACCCAGTACGACTGCGCGAATCTTGACCGCTTCGCTCTTCACCTTCCAAACTCTTTGCTCGCCCATCGGCGTTCTCACAGTCGACCGCTTCGGACGAAGGAGACTGATGCTGGTGTCGGCCTGCGGCATGGGAACATGCATGGCCATTGTCGCTGGAACTGCATCTCAAGCACCAACCGTCGCCTGTGTCTCCGTTGCTAGTGCATTTCTGTTCCTCTTCAGTCTGTTCTTCCCCGTCGGTTTCCTTGGCCTGACCTTCCTCTACGCCAGCGAGATCAGCCCGCTCATGGTCAGAGTTCCGATCACGGCAATGAGCACGGGGACTGCATGGTTATTCAAGTAGGTCCACTCTCAGCCTGCCGTGTTGTGTTATTTTCACTGACTCTCTGTAGTTTCATGGTAGCCGAAGTCACGCCTACCGCCTTCTCGACCATTGGGTGGCGGTACTTTCTGGTCTTCGCATGCACTAACTTTTTCCTGATATTGCCGTGTGAGTCGCTCGTTCCCGCGCTTGCCCTGATAGCAAACTGACTCCGTTTGTAGGTGTATATTTCTTCTTCCCAGAGACAAACGGGCTCCACCTAGAAGAAGTGGATCAGATCTTCAGAGAAAGCAAAAGCATTTTCCACCCCATAAAAGTCGCGCGAGGACTACCGAGAAGGGCACTTCTAGAAAGAGATGGGGAGCTGAACAAAGGTGCGATGGAAACGGTTGAGCATAGAGAGTAGGAATTATATAGTCTTCATCTCACGCAGTGACGAGCTTGACCAAGAGAGCGCGTCTCCGGCGCAAAAGCCATTAAACCTCCTGTACACAGAAACGAATTATTGCTGCATGTCTCAGATCGAACGCCGCGGAGCTTGTCTTGACACTTCTGTGTAAGCAACTCACGTTCCTTGTGATCGAGGAAAATGCCGCATTCCTCCAAGTATGACAGGCAAAAACGTCCATTGAAGCAACTCAAGATGGCAACGAACATGTCACAGACATCTTCGAATTCGCCATACACTCGCAAGGCTTCCAACGCAAACCGCACATGGGCGTCCTGGTCCTGACTTCCGTTGAGGAAGATGTGCACCCGGTGGCATGAGCAGCCATAATGGTGCATAGAGTCGTTGAGTAGATGCACAACTTGGAGACGACGCTGCTCGAGATTGTGGTCTTGGCTTCTTTGGGTCAGCCACCCCACCAGCCCGTGAGACTCTTGAGGGAATAGGAGCTTTGAGATGGAAGCGACCATGTGATCCTGGCTTGTTTCGATCGACAACAAAGGCATGATCTCAGAGCCGTGGAGGTTGTTAGACCAGAAGTCGAACAATCCAGAGGCTTTTGCGGCGTTCCAGTCGTAGAGATCGCTGTCGTCACGCACCCAGGATGCTTGGACAGGAAGTACAGGAAGTTGGACAACATGCATTTGATGCAAAACACCCGTGGTTGGTGGCGGTGGTGGTGGTGGAGTCTCAAGCCGCGTTTGCAGGGCTTGCTTTTCGAGAATCAACCGCATAATACGCATTGCTAAAGTAGCGTTGATATCGCGTGCTTTAGCCTCAGAGGTCTTCAGTTCCGCAATTGTTCTTGTGGCAGTGCACAACTCTTCCTTCGTCCTGGCGTGTGCGTCGTGGACACTTGCTAGTTGCTCGACCAACGACTCTTTGCGTGCTTGCAAGTTGTTGACTTCAGAGGACAGCAGCGCGTTGTCACGCTTGAGCTGGTCTGAGGCGGCCTTGTTTTTCAACAACGTGTCCACGGCATCTCTGCGCTTCGTCTCGGTTTGGGCTTGAACTTGGGCGGCATCTTTCAGCTGTCTCTTGTAATGTAGAGCGTCCTTTTCCAGAGCTTCGACAGTGCTCAGCAGTTCGGTCATCCGCTGATGTGTCGCAACCTTTGCAGCGTTTGCAGCTGTGATTTTCGCAAAAGCGTCTGCTGCGGTACGTCTGAGATTTTGGGTCATTGCAGCCAAATCATCGTCGACTCTAGCCGAGTTAGATTTGAGGTTGCTGTTCTCTTGCGCAAGACTCTCGGATTTTTCCTGAAGGTCGAGAATCTGAGCTTCTTTCGCTTCGACCTGAGTGGCGTGTCCATGCAGGAGATCTTGGAGGCGTCTCTGCTCGGCCTCGTGTTGCGCCTCGGACAAAGCAGCGGCATCTTCGGCATGGTTTAGATCACGTGTCTGTCTATTGAGAGCCTCCTGCAGGCCAGTTTCCGACTCCTTGAGATCGCTGCACTCTCTCGTGAGGCGTTCAATCGTGCCGTTGAGTTCCGTGATTTGTGATGACTTTTGTTCGAGCTCGGCGTTTCGTCCATGGAAAAGTGTTCGAAGATGACTAAGCTCTACTTCATGCTCTGTTGAAGCTGTGTGGGCTGCGTGAGTCGCGTCGTTGTGTTCCTTTGAAAGGTCCTTGATCTTGCTGTGGAGATCTAGGATCTCCGCGTCCTTGCGTTCAAGCTCAGTGATGCAGTCTCGGTGACGCTCTTTGAGGCGAGCATGCTCGGCCTCTTCTTGTGACAGTGCCGTTCGGGCAGTTCCAGCGGCGTGTTGCAGCTCCAGCTCCCTCTCGGTCGAGGCGGCTCGAGCCTTGGCCGCGGTCTCTTTCAGGTTGAGAATCGACATTTCTTTCTCTTCAAGTCGGACGACCAGGTCACGGTGAATCTCCTGAAGGCGAGTGTGCTCGGCGCTCTGTTGCGCCAGTGTCGAGATTGCCGCATCTTTTGCTGTTCTGGAAGCCAGGAATGCGGATTTGGTGGCTATTCTCAAGGCTAGAGGTTCGGGGTTGGGAGTTCCCTTCGGATGTCCGTGGCTGGTCATATTCGGAAGTTGTCTCTGCGGTGGTTCTTGTTGGGTTCAGAATGGTTGATGGTTGACGGTGTTGTTGAAGTTGACAGCCACAGATGAAGGATCCGGAGAACTTATAGCAACACTGCGCCTGTTGGTCGTAAACCGCCCAAAGGCTAGGCCATCGAGCCAGGAACGCCATGTTCTACTTCCATCATGCGTGTCTGATACCACTGTACAAGTTATCCGAGCCTGCAATCCGGGAAGCCGCATCTCGCATCACTAGTCTTGCCAAAAATACGTGACGAACGTCTCTGCAAGCCTGAATTCGCTTGACCGTGAGACACGAGTCGCCGTTCCTGATGCTCGTCGGGCATGTTGAAATGCAGCTTTCCGTGTGAGCCGCGAGCTTCAACCCAACGTTCCTGTTTGCGTCTGAGACTTGCACTTCGGCAACATGGTGGCGAAGATTTCCAGCTTCACCACTTGTCTCAGCTTGTCACGAAGCTTCGGCTCGTATTTCTTGATGTCTGACTGAACCTTTGGCGGCTGAGTATCCATGTGGCATACCGTAGTGGAGTGAAATGGCGGTGCGCATTTAGTTTCCATAAGTATGAGACAATTAATCTATGCAATAAGTATGCCCAGGCGTATCGACAGGAGACCTGCATAGTGGTGAGGAAGAAACGTAGCAGGAGTCTCGAAGAAAAGGGGTATGTACTCAATACTGGCTGTCAGTATGGATATGATACAATAACGAAATGCACGCTCGCTCTTGCGTACTTCCTCAACAGGATGATCGTAGCAGTCATTAGGTAGGAAACAATTAATAGAAACTTCAACTTGCGAGTCAGGCGAAAGCCGTGCCCACTGCCGTGACTTTGGCGCACTCCCAACTACAAGCTTTTCGCTTGAAAGGCAAGATCTTCTCCTCACTCAAGTCGTAATATTCGTGCCCATGGAACCAATATTCGAGCCACTCTGCTCGGGCAATGACAAAGCTTTTCGAGCAAGTCGAGCAACGCTCGTTGCCGTATTCAGCACCATGGGCAGCTTGCTCCAAAGCGCGGGCCACGGTGGATGGCGTGTCTTGAGGCAAATCCGACGACACATCGCGCAAGTCGTAGCTGAGTTGAGCAGACCGGAGAGCCAACTCAAAAAGCGAAGGTGCAGTCGAGCTGGCTCGAGTCATAGGTGGAGACTGTGTGTCCAGGACCGGCGCTTCCCATGCATTCTCATCTTCTGTGCCCTGGTTCAGCGCCGAACGTGCGACTGCTCCGTCACTTTCCCTGAAGACTATCCTCGAAGGTGCAAGAAAAATGAGCTGTTCCTTGCTGTTGCGCTTTTTCTTTGGGGTGGCGTCTGCATCACCACCATTCAAGGCTTGCCGGCCACGAATGAACCTCAATTCCAGCTGTCGAGATATTGTCGCACCAGCACTGCTGCTGTCGATCTGATTCTCGTCTTGTTCGCTGTGTGAAGGTGACTCGGCATCTATCGAGAGGCGTGGCACTCGAAACGGATTTGGCCGCAAGCTGACTTTGCAGGCGTCCTCCGTTGACCGCAGCATGTTCAGCAGCTCCCATGGCAGGTTTCCCAGTTGATTGCCGGCGATGTTGAGTTCCGATAGCTTGGAAAGTCGTGTGATGCTCGATGGTATCTCTTGAAGACTGTTGTTACGCAGACTCAGTACCGTGATGTTGGTCAAATTGAAAAGCTCGGAAGGCAACGACGTGAGCAGATTGCCGTAAAGGAACAATTGTATGTTAGGGGTCAGCGGGGCGAATAGATCTTCGCTCGGTGGTTGTGTAAGGTCGTCATGGGCATGCCTGATCATTTGGTGGAGCGGCCCGAGTGTGGCATTTGATATTGCTGTTAAGCCGATACCTGAGAGATCGATTGTCTCTCTGCCATTTTCCAGACAGCCCTGCACAACCCTGTCGGCAAAGGCTGCGGGATCGTTGCCCGCTTCTGGGCGCTGTTGTTGCAACCTGCTGCCTTCATCGCGAAACGCCAGCTTCATCCTAGGAGGATCCATGGGCAGACTCTCGTCGCTGCCATCGCTTCCCATCCAGACACCACTGTCGACATTCCTGAATCTTTCCTTCTTCATCATGTTCCTGCGCAGACTTTGCCTGGGTCTTCGACCAACGTCCCACCATGGCCCTTTGACCAGTCGCTTTCGCTTCGGCTGCTCTCCCTCATCTTTGAAGTCGAGTTCTGACGAGTCTTCCGAGAACAGAGGGTCGCTGCTCAAGCTGCCGTAATCCGAATGCAGGCGCTTACGCCCCGCATTGGCTGTGAAGGGTATATCGTTGAGGGTTGGTAACAATGGTGAGGATGGTGGTTCTTCACTGCTGAATCTTGGCGGCGACGAGGGCAGAGCCATCATGAGGGTGGGATTCTCAGATGCTCGCCGTGGTGTGTAGGAAAAGAAGATCAGACGAGTTCGTCGCGTGAATAGCACGCGATCTTAGCGTCGGCTGAAACAGCGCGAACGTCACCAGGGTCTACCTCGGTGCTTGTCTTGGTGGCAGGAAGAACAAGAAGAACGAGGTTTGACTGCAAGTTGAGCCGTGCGTATCTGAAGATAAATAAGACGATCTTGCGTTCTTAATTTGTCAAAGATTCGGAGTGTGCATTCAGACGAGGAGCTTGTATGATGCAGCTTTGGTACATTTTGCAACGTAGCAGGAAATCATGTCTCAGTGTATGTTCGCTTTGGACACAGCAGCAGTTCGTCTATTCTAGCATCGTGGAATAGTTGAATGTATCTGTATCTTTGAATTGCTACACATGTTCCAGCTATACGTCGATGGAATTCCAGACTTCACTGACAGCAACATCATGTGCATTTCCGAATATGCACGCCCACCCTGCCGGAAGGAGTTAACCGTTCTTGCAATGATACTACATTTACAGGAGTGTATGTATTTATTTTTCGAGGAAAATTCATGTACATGTCCACATATAGAATGTAAATGCACATGCGTGTAAATGTGCATGTGGATGGGGTTGCTAGGGTTGCTAGGGTATCCAGCATCACCGCCTCCGAGACGAAACTCACACCGTTTGCGGTCTGTGGTCTCGATCGACGCAAACAACCTCCATATTCATCATACAAATACGTCCGTCTCCCTGTCATTGAATTGAGGAGTTTGTCATTTCACGGGAATGTAATCACGCAAACTGTCAGCCACGAGATTGATTTCTAAATCACATTGTCTCGACTACTTCTCGCCATTGAAACACCCCTCCAGAGGAACGTTCGTACACGGAATCTCTCACGCCAGGGCTCAAGGAAGTTACATGAGCACTTACCGGACCTACAAGGCCGGTACCAAGCGCTTGACCACATGGCTTGTCCAGGCTGCTAAGCTCTGTGGTGTCGACTCAACATCCTTTGCAACAGACAGGTATCAGATCCCCCTCGGGGAATTCGTCGAACTGGCACAAACCAAACCAAACCATCACGAGCTAACATCACGATACTACTCAAAGCCACCATGGAGTACAAATACCAAACGCACGGTATCCAAGTTCAACAAAGCCACCTGTCTTTGAGATGCTTGACCACTAGAGAAATTTACTGCGGTTGTGATTGTCAAGTTGGCATTCTGTTATTCTTTCGATCCAGAGACACTCCTTCCGCTAAAGGAACACATCCTCGTCAACATGCTTCGTGCAACTAGCCCAGAACTCGTCCAAGGTCGGCTTACCTTCAAACTCATGGAACGCATTCCTCCTCTCATCCGCCCTGTCGACAACACGATCCCATCGATCCGGTCTTTCCGTCATTGCCTGATCTCCTCTGGTCTGAATAGCTTCTATGCGCCGACGCTGCCTCTCTTCTTCGCCAAGGCACATGCGCCTACCTTTTGGAGGAACGGAGACGTTTTCACGCGCGCCGTAATGCTTCTTGTTATACTTCACCTTACCTCCACGAAGCCAGAGCTTCTTGAAAGCTCCTTCAGGCAGGTGCGTATCGTCCCAGAAGCGCTGTTCAAAAAGACGCATCCACACGGCATCCTCAACCACATGCACCACCTCCAACGGCAGCGCCCCTCTGCCAAAAGCACAGAGATGGAGGTCCTTGCCACTTTCCGCATAGTCCTTCCAGATTCTCTCATCCGGCCACGGAGCGACGCAGAACCCGCCATTGTTGTCACTGCACAGCCTACCTCCGAAGACGAAATGCTCCCACGAGAATCCCGTCTCGATGACCATTTCTTCGTTCAGATTGGGTACCCCTTGCCCGTTCTGCGTGATATCTGCCATGGCGTGCGCGAACTCGTGGCCGAGCGTCGTTGCAAATTGGAGCATGGAGCTTCGCAGATCGGACACTTTCACGTCGTCCCAGTCGTCCTCGGCCACATCAGGAGACACGAGTTCGTCTACGTTCAGCCACACGTGGGCGAAGCAGTCTTTGTGGAAAGCTGGTTTGCCGTCTTTGAAGCCGTAGGTGGCTTCTGGCTGGCGCGGATCGCAGTTGTAGGGATCTTCCCAGTAGTCGAAATACGTGGTATAGCCGTATCCAGCCTCTATCTCTACCTCGAGTCCTGCTTCGCTGAATGACTTGAGGTGGAATCGGATCCTACTGGCTGCGTGGTTTAGGTATTCCAGGACTTCCTTCTTCTTTGCGGCGTTGAGTCGCTTCCGTGCGCGGACATTGAAATCCTTACTCTTACCGTCTTTGTCGGGACGTTGGAAATCCATCAGGCCAGCCCAGAAAGGCAAGGTATCTTCATGGGTAATCATGCGGGTAGCGAGTTGCATCGCTGAGCGGATCATGAAATTCCCCAAACCATGATCCCAGTGCGGCTCCAGGGCGCCTTTGATCTCGTCAGTAGCCGATTCCAGCTCGGCGATCTTGTCGGGCATGAAACAATACCTTATATCAGCGTTCTTGCAGACGCAGATGTTCTGCTCGTGGAAGAGTGGGTGGAGGTCGTTCGTCAGTCCGCAGATTTGGGATTTGATCTCTTCGAGAGTGCCGCCAGCGGCCATTACTTCTCCGAGAGTGGGCTCTTCGTCACGATTGATGTTAGCACCAGCAGCAGCAGCTTTCGACCCGGCAACAGCCCTGCTGTTGCGGGTTGTGGGTCGCTTGCTGGGTCGCGCGGCAAAATCAGAGAACGAGCGCTTGCACATGACTGAGATTTGATATCTGCGGAAGTTAGTGTCATGAGCTTGGAACGTATCTTTGGGTAATAGTAGAATCGGAGCAGAGGTCCGTGTACCATCCGAATCATTGTTCGAGAACAATGTAACAATGGGTTCTTTCATGATTTTTATATATCCCAACTGCCGCACAAGTAGCCTTTGTCTGTATGTAAGATGATCATATCGCTGGGAAAAGTTCGAGACAAAGACGACTTGCGCTACGAGAGGACTGACTCGTGATTACCGGCTATACCGCGAGCACTAGACATTCGCGTTGGAAATACATGGCAGCTAAAATGTCATGCTTGGGTTTAACCTCTGAGTTTCGTTTCATGCGATCGTACTTGAACCTACTCTGATCACCCCTCGAATGCCTCCCAAACTCCCTGCAGTCGTCCCCTAACATCAGCAGAAACACACATGCCAGCATCTAGCTCCTTGATCCCATCCGTCTCGCGCTCGGCAGCCGTAGAAACCAAGCTCAGCGCTGCCAGTCCCAAGTAGCTATGGTACAAGTCCGCCCATTTGTCGCCAGGGAACTTGCTGAAACCGCCCATGATCGGGTGCTGTGTCAGGGAGAGCAAGTAGTGGCGCAGGGCAGGAGTAGAGGAGAGGTGTGAGGAGGAGAGGAGGGAGAGAGAGGCGCCGGCCCAGAAGGCATAGCAGGTGTCGGCGGGTTTGCAAGGGCGTCCGCACATGCCGGATTGAGGTGCGGGGTGGCTGGCGTTTGCGGGAGGTTGAGTTGAGGTTGTGGCGGCTATGAGGGTTGCATCGAGGGTGCCAGTGGCCCACATTGTGGATTTATCAGGAGATTGATGGAGAGTCGCGGCGGCGGCGGAGTTTTTATTTTCGTCTTGTGGTTTTTGGAATTCGCTGGTAGATGCAGCTTCGTTGTCGACTTCTTCTGAGTCGTCATCGGAGAGGTCTGTCGGGTTTGGCAGTGGGATGCTGAGGTCTGTTGTAGGAGGCGTGTCGGGGTCTATGAAGGTTGTTTGAAGGGATAGGAGCCATCGCACGACGTCCGGCGGAGAGGATGGACCGTGGCGAGGACGTGCTTCGTTGGTATGTCCAGGCTCGAGACGAGAAAGAAATGCGAGAGAACCAAGTGAGCAGAATGTGTAGCCGGCTTGGGGTTCGTGGAAAGGTGCATCAGCGATACCGCCGTCGAAGGACTAGCCACTAATGTCAGTACGAGTAACATCGAAACTGTGCTGGTGCCAAACATACCTCGGCGCGCCTGAGGCACTCGATATACTTGTCAAAGTCAATATCTTCAACCAACTCGCCCTTAACTTTGATGAGACCTGGCTCAGTGGCGCCTCGCAGGATATACCTGACACCAGTAGCACAATAACCCAGCCGAGGATCGCGACCACCTTCCTGTTTGCCATCTACAAGTGTTTCACCAAAGGAGCCGTCGTCTCTCTGCATCTTGTGGACCCAGCGGAGCGTGTGTTTCCGATTGACACGCTTCAGGTCATCTCCCAAGATCAGTAATGAGGTCAAAGCAAAATACGTGGCGTTAATGTTGGCCGGATCCCATTTGGCATTTTCGGTACTCGCTCGCTCGCCAAAATCCGTGCCAGGCCACATACGAAAGCCGCCATTTGGGTGTTGGCAGTGATATACCCAGTCGATCCAGTCTTGCCTTTCGGCGGATGTCGTTGAGGTGGTGATGATGTTGAGGAGGTCGCAAGCTGAGAGGATGAAGTAGGCCAGATACATGCGGTTGGAATCGTTGGATGTGTACATGCTCGGGAGAAGTGTTTTGAGACACCTTAGCCAGTATTTCACATGGCGTCCCTGGTTCAGGGATCAGCGATACGCTCGCTCAATGAGCTTTGGGGAGTTGTAATTACCTTGTCGAGGCGAGGGGCGTCTTCGGATATCTTGTTTTGAGTCATGCCTGCGTATACTGGCACGAGATGTTGGCGACAATGATATGTCTGATGAGGTCCAAAAGCTAGTCCGTCGCTATGCTAGAGGTATAATCAAGCACCCGATTACTTTGTCATGCCTCCCTGCAAGAATTCGAAGTTGCAGCCTTGCAAGCGCTCAGCCCGGGATATGTGTGCTATGAGCGACAATGCCACGGAATTCACCAGCACACTCGACTCGCATTATGTCTATCGCATATACGTCAACGCCAACGAGTCGATGATGTACTTCATCACCCACGCTACCCTTATATCGTCGTCACGGAGTGCTCCTGACCCGAATGCCACGAGTGGGAGTGAGGTGGAGCCGTGCGGGACGCGCCTGCTGCCTCTTCCGTTATCTTAGCGTTATCGCCTTATCTAATCGCCGAGGTCCTTGTCATCGAGTCGCAAGTCGCAAACCAAACCTAACTTTTGATCATCCACAACCACTTTCCTTTCTACTCAGTCGGGGATCTGGGCGCCATCTGCATCATGGCCCCAGTCAATTCCCATGCGGTCGCTAATGCCGTGTCGATGCAAGTCCTCTCGCACGATGAGACGTCTATCCTTGTCGAGGCTGGTGGCTTTACACCAATGCGCTGGTTCCTCGAGCGTGGCGCACACCATATGCAGGCGGCCGAAGACGACATCGAGAGTGAGCAACCGCCGAAGAAACGTACAAAGGTCTCGCGGTCCAGTAAACCACGGGCCAAGCCTGTCATTGCCCCGACCACTGCCACCATCCCTCTGGCTCGAGTAACAGTTGACATTCACTTCCCGGAGACACTTGCTGCAAAGTTACCCAAACCAGAGACGATCGATCGAGATGTAGACTTCGGAGAATCAAACGGCATTCCAGTCATTCTGTACGATATCACCGACGACGATCTAGGCGTTCAGATCCAAATATCTCATCCAACCCACGAAGGTGCAGTACTCAAGGCTGACCTGAGCCATGTGCCACCAAATGTACTAGAAGATCTCCGAATGATCGCGTCGCCAGATCGACAAAAAGTCTCTATCAATCTAAATCCCACCAACGATCACCCTGCCTCAATCACTCGATGTCTGTTGAAACGTTCAATGGGAGAATTGTACAACGTGGTCAGATTGGAGGCTTCAATAGCATGGAGAGATGGCACATCTGCTTTCCCGGCTGGTGCGCCGGTCGGAAAAGCTCGTGTATACCCGGACTATGAGTTGAAAGCTCGTTTCTTCCCAGACAGCTCAAGGAACGAGGAAGAGCACACCCAGGCGTGGAGTCCTCAGGGTTTCTACGACAGTGTGCACGTACCTGATAAGGACCAACAGTGTGACCTGGGAGATGTACTGGAAAGCCAGCTGTACCCATTTCAAGAGAGGGCGGTAACATGGATGCTTCGGCGTGAGGGCGTGGGTTTCGAAGATGGACATGCTGCGGCTATCCCTCAAGCTGACCTCAAAAACTCCGATACGATTCAATACCAAAAGGTGCATGACGCAGACGGCAAAATTTGCTACGTCAATCATCTTCAAGCAGCAATTTCACGATACAAACCCGAGTCGAGCACGCATCGCATGTCTGGAGGACTTCTTGCAGAGGAGATGGGTCTCGGAAAGACAGTTGAACTCATGGCATTGATCTCACTCCATCGACGACCTCAGTCACTAGGTGAAAGTCTCTTCGATGTCCCATCTGGGACAGATGTACTTCCATCCAAAGCAACGTTGATCGTGACACCAACATCCATTCTTCCTCAATGGCAGTCAGAACTCAAGAAACACGCACCAAAACTGAAAGTCATGCACTACGAGGGAATACCACCAGCAACGAAGAAACACGACGAAAAGAAGACCCTTGAGGATTTGACGACCAACTACGATGTGATACTGACGACTTACCAAGTTTTGACTCGCGAGGTCCACTTTGCTGAAGATCCGCCCGCTCGCAACATGCGCCAGGAACGCAAATTTGAACGCAAGCGCAGCCCGCTGATCCAAGTGCAGTTCTGGCGCGCTGTTATGGACGAGGCTCAGATGATCGAGACTAGCGTCACTGCAGCTGCACGAGTGGCGTGTCGGATACCTCGAGTGCACTCATGGGCTGTGTCGGGTACCCCTTTGCGCAAAGACGTGGGTGACTTGCACGGATTACTCATTTTCCTACGATTCAAGCCCCTCGATGGAGACCTCCGGTTGTGGAATCACATAATCACGAACCACAGGCACGTCTTCCGCAGAATATTCGGCGACATAGCTTTGAGACACACCAAAAGTCAGATTCGAGACGAGCTACATTTGCCTGCCCAGAAACGCATTGTCATAACCATGCCTTTCACAGCTGTGGAACACCAACATTACGATAATATCTTCAATGAGATGTGCGAGGAGCTGGAATTACAGACTGACGGTTCTCCGAAACATGGACATTGGGACCCTGAGAATCCTGGCACAGTAGAAGCAATGCGCAGGTGGCTCGTTCGAATGAGGCAGACATGCTTGCATCCGCAAGTCGGCGGAAGGAACAGGAAAGCGTTGGGACGTGGTCAAGGTCAAGCACCATTGCGTACTGTTGCAGAAGTCCTTGAAGTCATGATTGATCAGAACGAGACAGCAACGAGGATTGACGAACGTGCTGCGGTACAAACCCAACTTCTTCGAGCCCACGTCTTGGGCAACAATGGAGAAGACGAACAACGCAGCCTGAAAGCGCTCGAGATCTACAGATCAGCCATGGAGAAAAGTAGCATCATGGTCAAGGAAGCACGTCAACGATTGGAGAATGCCAAGGCTGACCGGAGCAAGCTTGAAGAAGAGTCTTCCTCCGATGATGAGGAGTCGTCAAACGAATCGACACCACTTCTTGGTAACCTTCGTACCGCACTTCGAACAGCGTTGGAGTTGCAGCACGTGTGCACATTCTTTGCTGCGACCGCCTGCTATCAGATCAAGGTCAATGAGACGCTTACCCAGCCTGAGTCCGAGGACTTCCAAAAGCTCGAAGAACAGGAGGTTGAGCTGTACGAACGAGCCAAGGCGATCCGTCGTGAGATCTTACAAGACGCCTCGCGCAAGGCGGAAATTCTCATGAAAAAGATGAAAATCCTGGAAAAGGAGGGAATGCACGCTCAGCTACCCAAGATTCGGGATCTCAAGGATTTGGGAGGAATCGAGAACCGGCGAATCATCGAAAAAAGTGACGACCTGTTCGATCTACTCCGTGAACAGAGCGCCGTCATCGTCGAATGGCGCGCAAAGATGGCAGACTCTCTCACGAAGCCTCTTGTTGACGAAGACGACGTTGGTAATGAGATCACTGGAGAGGAGTACGAAGAGTCGACAAAGCAGCAAGACGAACTCTACGTCTATTTCGACGCTTTGAAGGCGATGCAAGCAGATCTCAATACCTTCGTCACCGGCGAGGATGCAGCGCTCATAGATCATGAAGCGAAAACACTTACAAAGCTCGCGAAACGCACATTGGACCCCGAAGATGTCGATGAGCTTCTCGCACCCTGTCACGCACCAGAAAGGCTTCTTGCGTTGTTTGAGGTCCGCAACAAGTTCAGGTCTCGCAAGGAGGAAGTTGGTTCTGTGCGTGGGCTCATTCGCGAAGCTCGTGCTCTCCTGGATTCAATGCAATGGCAAGGCGGAAACTCTCGCGCTGGCACCGAATCGACTATCTTGCAGCAACACATTGCAGCCCTACAGCTAGTCTTCAACAACTTCACGAAAGTGCTCGCCGGCCTCGAGAAAGACATTGACATCTTCCGCTCTACTCAGAACCAGAGGCTTCAGTTCTACAAACAGCTTCAGGAGGTCTCTGACGCAGTGGCGCCGTACAAGGAAGAGCTGGATGAACAGCTTGACTTACCTGCACTGGAAATCGTAATGGCCAGGGAAGAGCATCAGAACACGTCGCTCGCCCAGCTTCGAACCAAGCACCGCTTCCTCATGCACCTTCGCGACGAAACAGGAGCAGAAGGTCCCAGGATCTGCGTCATCTGCCAATGTTCTTTCGAAAACGGCGTACTCACCGTTTGTGGCCATCAATACTGCAAGGAGTGTATTGGCCACTGGTGGCGAGCACACCGAACGTGCCCAGTCTGCAAGCGAGGCTTGTCACTCGTCGACTTCCACAATATCACGTACAAGCCACAGGAGCTTCGAGCCAAAGAGGAAGTAAGCGGCAGCTCTTCTACACCCAACGACAGTCGGACATCAGCAACCGAATCGTCTCCACGCCAGCAGTCAGCCATCTACTCCGAAGTAGACAACAAGCTCATGAACGAGCTAAAAGCCATCGATCTGCCCGCCAGCTTCGGCACCAAAATCGACACTCTCGGCCGCCATCTCCTCTGGATCCGCTCGCACGACCCAGGCGCCAAAGCAATCGTCTTCTCGCAATACCGCGACTTCCTCGACGTCCTCGGCCGCGCCTTCACCACTTTCAAAATCGGCTACAGCCGCCTCGGCCGCCCCGGCGCCGTCGAAAAATTCCGCCACGACGCCAGCGTCGACTGTCTACTCCTCGACGCCAAAACCGACTCCTCGGGCCTCACCCTCGTCAACGCAACGCACGTCTTCATTTGCGAACCCCTCATCCAAACCGCCGTCGAGCTACAAGCCATCGCGCGCGTCCATCGTATCGGCCAGACCCGGCAGACAACTGTCTGGATGTACCTCATCAGCGACACGGTCGAAGAAAGCATCTACGAAATCTCCGTTGCGCGTCGCCTAGCCCACGTGCAGTCTCGCGAGCAACAACAAGAGAGGAGGAAGAACCAGAAGTCTCGAGCCACGACTCCGGCTCCTATTGGGGATATGGCGATCGAAGCCGCGGACACGGAGGAGATGCAGAGCGCGCCGATTCAGAAGCTGCTTTCGAGTGCGAAGACGGGCGGCGAGTTGGTGGGGCAGGACGATTTGTGGAAGTGTCTTTTCGGCAAGGCTGGCAACAAGGTCTCGAGTCAACTGGATGCGGACGCGGACGCGGATGCGGATGTCGAGGCGGAGTTTGGGAGGAATTTGAGAGGGCATGCTGCTGAGATGAGACAGCTTGGTCAGCAACGGCAATGAAAGGCCCAACAGGGACCATGGGGACTTGTTGCTGACAGTTAGAGTGGCGGATGATGGATGAAGATGGGAATCAAACAGTACATGATGTAAAGATACCCAGTAGTTAGAAGTTGAAAGAAACCGGCAGCCAAGCCTCGCCGAATACAACATTCCTGTACGCGATATCGAAAGACCAACTTTCTAGCGGGCCAGTTGCTTTTTTCTGGGTGCGTGATGTTGTGACGCCAACACATTCCTTGGAGGTCACAGTTCAATTCAAACGTTCATGTTGCCAATTGCCTCGAAGGAAGACACCTGCCAGAGCAAGCAGTTCTGGCTTGCAACAAGAGTCTCAGCCACATTTACCCTCGTCGTCCGGTCTGCCGCAGAAAAGTCGCTTGCCATGTCGTGAGAACTTAATGAACACGTGCCTGGCGGAAATTTGTTCGAGACATTCATAAAACTAGAAGAAAGAGACGAACCACGGCTCGCGAGATGATATTATACAGAATTTCATCTGTACTTCTTTGGATACCACAGATTATGCCCATCTCTTTCCAGAACAAACCTGCCCGTTACGTCTCGTCATCCTCCAAGCTAAATTCTCGTGCAAATTAAACACCCCGACTCCGACTCCCAAAACCCTCATCATGCCTTCGATCAAAAATGCTTTTCAAATAAGCGTCAAATAGCTCCGTATGCGCCTTTCATCGTTCATTCTCGTCTCATGCGTTTGGTATCTGCTGAATGCAAAAGGCAAGCCATAAGAATCAGAAAAACAAAATCATGCAAAACCACTACAAGATAAACGATCCGTCCGGATCTTCAAGAAGTCATACCGTGCTCATCATTCTCCGCGCCCGCTTCAGAAGTCCTGCTAGCCGTTCGCACTCTCCCAGTAGCAGATTTCGCCGCCAACGCTGCTTTAGCTTTAGGGACCTCTTGATCGCTGCCTCGCGGGCTGAGGCTAAGTCTGTGGTTTCGGCCGTGGAACATGTGGATGCCGACGTCGGTGGCGTAGTCGGCGTAGCCTGAACCCGGAACACCTGGCAAGGGCATGCGCATGCTGCCATCCTGTGTGAAATCGGCCGCTTTCATGAGGTCGAAGAAGACGGCTTCGCTGTCGTGGCGGGTTTTGGTGGAGACGACGATGACTGCTTTGGGGCTGCGTTTGACTAGTGCTTTTAGAGTGTCGACTAGGGGTTGGAGGGTGTCGGTGTTGTAGGTGCATTCGGAGACGATGATGAGGTCGTGGTTTCGGGAGTGCACGGCTTTGGGTAGGGGCGCTTCCCAGTCGAGGGAGTGGAAGGAGACTTTTGAGTTGATGGCTGGGTTTAGGCGAGCGATGTTGGCTGCGACGAGAGAGTCGACTTCTGGGAGGTCGGTGAGAAGAACGTCGCAGTCAGGGATGCTCTGGGCGAGAGCGATGCCGACGGTACCGCATCCACAACCAAGCTCGATGGCGTTGAGGCGACGATATGTAGCAGAGACTAGGACGTATTCTAGAAGAGGAAGTGGTGTGATGGCGGTCTCCAGTGAGATGGTTTCGTCGATAATCTGGGCAAGAGCCTGGCTGCCATCCCATAGGTGGCGAGCGATACTGTCACCAGCATCCTCAATGAGAGCTACTGGCCGTTCACTCGAGGGAACAAAGCGACGCTCTACACGCCATCCACTATCAACACGACCATTAGGAGGGTCGAGCTCGCCACTCCATGCATCTACGATAGGCGGCAGGAAGCCATGGCCCTTGAAGACGGATGTCTTGATGCCGATGTGCAGACACGCCGGCCAGTCAATGTCGGTGCGAGAGAGATCGAAGACAACCGGTAATGATCGAGCGTTGGCAGGCCACTTTAACTTTCTGCGGACAAATACTTCGCCATCGTGGGCGGTTTCACGGATGGTAGCGATCAGGTCGGCGTCATCTGGGTAGAAAGTCTCGCCTAGGTCGGTGGTCACTGTGATTGTCGCTTTGAGCTGGATGCTGTTTTTGTCGACATGCACCTTGGGAGGGCGGAGGAAGCGGACTGCATCGATATCAGCAGGCGTATATTATCATTATCGGTGGGGATGTGGTGCGGCAGGTCCAGACGATCGGCGCGAGGATGGCTTGCGCTATGGCACTACCTCCTACGCCCACGAGAGTAGACAGAGACATTGTTCTGGACACTTACCGTAGTGCATCTTGATTTCTTTGGTAGCCGTGCAGAAGGCGGCGGTGGCGAATAATTAGCAAGGCTCCTCGAGGGCGTGTAGGGTTGGTTCAATTAGACTAGCCGTTGCAGACGTTCGGCAGGAAAGGTTGGTGAAGAAATTGGGAGAAACCTCCAAGCAAGAAGACGCCTTCGCCTGCAGTGGGGCGGCAACACGCCAGAGCGGCGACAGATCGTGATCTCTGGATCTCGACGTAGCGACGATGTTGGATGTAGCTGAGATGCTGATGTGCCGTGCGTGTTTGTCGAGTCTAGAACCGGCTCTGGCCCTGCTGCAGGGCTAGGCCTTCGAGCTGTTTTTGTAGCGCTGTGGACGCCCGCTTCCGCCGCCTGTTCTATAGAGACATGCAGATA
>Ga0265797_10002620_pt1 | contig 29956 bp, 25 predicted proteins | sample P2T30metagenome_FD_192433 | JGI IMG/M metagenome (GOLD analysis project Ga0265797, IMG submission 192433) | Plant litter microbial communities from East Loma Ridge, Irvine, California - P2 T30 | ecosystem: Environmental > Terrestrial > Plant litter > Unclassified | place: USA: California...
GTGCTGGTGTTCCTGCCGCAGATCCTGATCCTGTTCTTCTTCATCCTGATCCTCGAGGATTGCGGCTACCTGCCGCGCGCCGCTTTCCTGCTCGACCGCATGATGGGCGGCGTCGGCCTGTCCGGACGCGCCTTCATTCCGCTGCTGTCCTCGTTTGCCTGCGCGATTCCCGGCGTGATGGCGGCGCGCACCATCCAGAACCCGCGCGACCGCCTGGTGACGATCATGATCGCGCCGCTGATGACCTGCTCGGCGCGCCTGCCGGTGTACGCACTGGTCATTGCCGCCTTCATCCCGAACCGCCAGATGGGCGTCGGCATCAATTTGCAGGGCCTGGTGTTGTTCATCCTGTACGCGGCCGGCATCGTCAGCGCCATGGCCGTGGCCTGGTTCTTCAAGCGCAGCATCGGCAGCAAGGGCCAGCATCCGCTGATGATGGAACTGCCGGCCTACCACTGGCCGCACCTGCAGAACCTGGCGCTGGGCCTGTGGGAACGCGCCAAGATCTTCCTGATGCGCGTCGGTACCATCATCCTGACCCTGATGATCCTGGTCTGGTTCCTGTCCAGCTTCCCGGGCGCGCCGGAAGGGGCGACCCACCCGCCGATCTATTACAGCGTGGCCGGCATGCTGGGCCGCGCGCTGGCCGTGATCTTCGAGCCGATCGGCTTCGGCTGGCAGATCTGCATCGCGCTGGTGCCGGGCATGGCCGCGCGCGAAGTGGCGGTGGGCGCGCTGGGCACCGTGTACGCGCTGTCCGCCAGCGGCGACGACATCGCGACCTCGCTGCAACCGCTGATCGCCGCTTCCTGGAGCCTGCCGACCGCGCTGTCGCTGCTGGCCTGGTACGTGTTCGCGCCGCAGTGCCTGTCGACCCTGTCGGTGGTGCGCCGCGAAACCGGCAGCTCGCGCTATGCCTTCCTGATGGCGGGCTACATGTTCGCGCTGGCGTATGTGGCGTCGTTCATTACCTTCCACGTGGCGCGGGCGTTCGTCAGCTGATCATGGTCCAGTATCTCGTCGTCGCCCTGATCGTGCTGCTGGCTGCGTTCTACGCCGGCGGCAAGTACCTGCCGGTGGCGTGGCGGCGCAAGCTGGTTTATAAACTGCGTGACCGTGGGCAGGGTAATGGCAGGCTGGCGCAGTGGTTGGACAAGGATGGCAGTTGCGGCAGCGGGTGCGATACCTGCGGGAGTTGCGAGACCGAGCCGCTGCCGGAGAAGGATGCGAAGGGTAGAAAAGTCATTCAGCTGCACGTGAAGCGCTAACACCGTCGTCCCCGCGAAGGCGGGGACGACGGTGAGGCGCGCGGGGACGACGGTAGTGCGCGAGGCGGCGGTGCTAGGCCACGGGTCTCCACTCCAGATCCAGCAAAGCCATCAAACGCTTCGCATCGAACGGCGCCCGCACCTTGATGTCGTTGTCGAAGTAGCAGTACACATCCCGGCGCTCTGCCCGTGGCGGCGCCACCGTTGAAATCAGCCGTGCATCCGCTGGCTGCCCGCCCTCGCTCCACACACGGATACTGTCGGCCCAGCGCGCCAGCGAATCGTCTTCGTAGCCGCTCGCATACAGCTCATGCTCGCCGTGCAGGCGGATGTACATGAAGTCCGCGGTCACGTCTTCGTCGTTCGGAAACTTGCCGGCGGTGTCGGCCACCACCAAAGCCACGTTATATTTGCGCAGCAGGGCGATGAAGGCTTCGTCGCGGAAGCTCTCGTGGCGGATTTCGATCGCGTGGCGCAGCGGGCGCACCGCGTCGATCTCGAGGTATTCGCGGCCGTTCATCTTGTCGTCGTGGCCGCGTGCCAGGGCCAGCGCCTGGCCGGTGTCCTGCGGCAGCATGGCGAGGAAGGCTTCGATCTTGTCCGGCTCGAAGCGCAGCTGCGGCGGGAATTGCCACAGGATCGGGCCGAGCTTGTCGCGCAGCGCGAGCATGCCCGAGGCCAGTACGTTGGCCAGCGGCTTGTCGATGCCGCGCAACTTGAGCATGTGGGTGATGAAGCGGTTGCCCTTGACGGCAAAGATGAACCCCGGCGGCGCGGCCGCGTACCAGGCCGCGTAGCTCGACGGCTTCTGCAGCGAATAAAAGGCACCGTTGATCTCGATGGTAGGCAAAAAGCGCGACGCGTAATCCAGCTCGCGCGCCTGGACCAGGCCCGGTGGATAGAACACGCCGCGCCACGGTGCGTAGCGCCAGCCGGAGATGCCGATGTGGATTGCCATGCCCCGATCTTAGTCAGGCGCCCGGCATGGCTCGGTGCGCTGACGAACCGTGTCCCCGATCGGGGCTCAGCGCCGGCGCCGCCACAGCCCGATGCCGGCCAGGCCCAGTGCCAGCATGGTCCAGGTGGCCGGTTCCGGCACCGCCGCCGCCTGCGCCTGTCCGCCCCCGGACTGCGCGCCGGTCTGCGCGCCGGTCTGCGTGTCGGCGGCCACCGCCGGCAGCATCGAAGTCATGTCCAGGCGCGTCTCCGCGGTCCAGTACAGGTAATGGTCGGTGCTGCCGCCCGGGTTGAACCCGTAGTCGTGGCGCATGTTGCCGGACTCGATCAGGTGGCCGCCGCCGGCCCAGCCTTCCGGATCGCTGCCGAAGGCGCCGAGGCTGAACGACAGCCCGTGCGCCGGCGAATACAGGAAGCTGTCGGCACCGCAGCGATAGTATGCGTTGCTGGCGGCGGCGCAGGCCACGTAGTCCATGTCGCCGATCGTCAGCGAATGCAGTTCCTCGCGTTCGAGCATGCCGTCGCCATCGGCATCGTCGCCGGCAAAGTCGCCGGACAGCGCCATGGCGGGCATGAAGGCGCCGGCTTCCTGGTCGTAGAAGCCGGTATAGCTGAAGGCCCAGTGGACCGGTTGGGCATGGGCGCGTGCGCTGCTGAATGACAAGGCGAGCAGGACGGCAGTGGAAAGCAGGGACTTCATGAGGGACCTCGTTGACCGGAGTGAGCTGGTTCGTGCCTGAGTCAACCTACGCTTGTCTTTGATGAAAGTCCGCTCTGTGTAAAATGCTTGTCGCCGGCATGCCACAGTTCAAGAAGCATGCCGGCGTGTTCGATTTCTACAGCGAAATCAACGGCTTGCGTTCACGTTCGTCGTGCCGTTTGGCGCCACCACCGGCAGCTCGATCGCGCTCTCCATGCCCGGCGCGTGGTAGACGCGCTGGTTGGCCTTGCGGTAATCGCCCGGCTTGGCAAAGAAGATGTTCGGCACGAAGGTCTGCGGGTTGCGGTCGTACAGCGGGAACCAGCTCGACTGGATCTGCACCATCACGCGGTGGCCCGGCAGGAACACGTGGTCGACATTCGGCAGGGCAAAGCGGTAGCGCTCGGCCTTGTTGGCCGGGATCGCGAGCGGCTTGTCCAGGCCCTGGCGGTAGCGGCCGCGGAAGATGTCCATCGCGATCGGCAGCTGGTAGCCACCCAGTTCCGGCTGGGCCGCAACTTCGTCCGGATAGACGTCGATCAGTTTCACGACCCAGTCGCTGTCGGTGCCGCTGGTCGAGGCGAACAGGTTGACCATTGGCTGGCCGGCCAGCTGCAGCGGGGCGCTCAAGGGAGCGGTCACGTAGGTCAGCACGTCCGGGCGGTCCGAGTAGGAACGCTGGTCGGTCACCAGCCACGGCTTCCACACGGTGCCTTCGCCCATGCGCACCGGCCGCGGCACGAAGGGCACCGGCTTTGCAGGATCGGACACGTATTCGTCGTAGGCCGCGGCTTTGTCGGCGGATTTATCGAAGCCGAGACCGAAACCGGCCTTCAGGTACAGCGGCGTGGATGCCTGCGCCAGCGGCCATTGGTCGAGACGGCGCCAGCGGTTGGTGCCGGTCTGGTAAGACCATACCGGCGGCGTGTCGAAGCCAGGTGCGCCATCTTTCAGGTACTGGTTAAAGAAGGGCAGCATGACGTCGCGGCGGAACTGCTGGGCGGTGTCGCCGCTGAATTTCAGGGCCCCCAGCGACGAACCTTCGTAGTTGACGCCGCTGTGGCGCCACGGACCCACCACCAGCGAGTTGAGCTTGTTCTGGGTATCCTTCGGCTCCACCGAGGCATAGGTGGCGTAGGCGCCGTAGATGTCTTCCTGGTCCCAGCGGCCGACCACGCTCATGGTCGGTACCGTCAGCGGGCGCTTGGCCAGGATGCGGTCGAGCGCCTGCTCCTGCCAGAAGCTGTCGTAGGCCGGGTGCTCGAACAGTTTCTTGGTGAAGTTCAGCCCATCGACGCCATAGCTATGCGCATAGTCGGCGGTCGAGCCGGCGCGCAAGAAGGCGTCGTAGTCGTCCCAGGTGCCGGTGACGATGGTTTCGCCTTCGCCGCGCGCCGAGTTCTGGCTGGCGATGTAGGCCAGGTTGGGGTTGCGGAAGGCGCCGTTGTGGAACCAGTCGTCGCCGCGCCAGCCGTCGACCATGGGGCTCATCGGCACCGCCGCCTTCAGGGCCGGGTGCGGGTCCACCAGCGCCATCAGTACCGTAAAACCTTCGTAGGAAGAGCCGACCATGCCGACCTTGCCGTTCGATTGCGGGATGTTTTTCACCAGCCAGTCGATGGTGTCGTACGCGTCGGTGACGTGGTCGACCTGCGTGTTGTTGAGCGGGCCGCGCACCGGGCGCGTCATCACGTAGTCGCCTTCCGAGCCGTACTTGCCGCGCACGTCCTGGAACACGCGGATGTAGCCGTTTTCGATAAAGGCGTCGTCGCCGTCGCCCAGCATCGAGGTGATGTGCGGGCTCTTCATGCGGCCGGCGCGGCGCGAGGCGTTATAGGGGGTGCGGGTCAGCATGATCGGCGCCTTGTTTGTTCCAACCACGGCGCTCTTTGGAATGACGACCACGGTGTGCAGCTTGACGCCGTCGCGCATCGGGATCATGAACTCCTGCTTCACATAGTCCGCGTTCGGGACCGTGGTGGCGAATTTCGTGCTGGGGATGTCGGGTGCCATCGGCGCCGTCTGGGCCGCGGCTGTGCCGTAGAGGGTAAATAAAGCAAGGGAAAGGGCGGATACGGACAACAGGCGCGGCATCGGGGATCTCCAAGGCGGTTGAGCAAGCTGCAACATTGTTAAAAGTTGCAACAAGGCATAGTACCGCTGCTGGAGATCGGGTGCAATCAGCGCCTGCCCAGGCGCGCCACGGGCAGGCTGGCACCGTTCAGGCAGAAATCAGCGCCCGCGCGCGCTTGGGCTGTTGCACCTCGCCGCCATGCACCTTGAACACGCTGAACACTTCGCCCAGGTGGCGCGCCTGCTCGTTCATCGAGGCCGCCGCCGCCGCCGCTTCTTCCACCAGCGCGGCATTCTGCTGGGTGGCACTGTCCATCTCGGCGATGGCCTGGTTGACCTGGGCGATGCCGGCCTGCTGCTGCTCGCCGGCGTTGGCGATGTCGCCGATGATGTCGTTGACGCGGGTGACACTGGCGACGATCTCGCGCATCGTGCCGCCGGCCTGGTGCACCAGCCTGGAGCCGGCGCCGACCTTGCTCACCGAATCGTCGATCAGGCCGCGTACTTCCCTGGCGGCGGTGGCCGAGCGCTGCGCCAGGTTGCGCACCTCGGACGCCACCACCGCAAAGCCGCGGCCCTGCTCGCCGGCGCGGGCCGCTTCCACGGCGGCGTTCAGGGCCAGGATATTGGTCTGGAAGGCGATGCCGTCGATCACGCCGATGATGTCGGCGATGCGCCGCGCCGAAGCATCGATCGCATCCATGGTGCTGACCACTTCGTCGACCACGGCGCCGCCGCGCTGGGCCACCGCGGCCGCTTCCGACGCCAGGCTGCTGGCGTGGCGTGCATTGCTGGCGTTCTGCTGCACCGCGCCGGTCAGTTCTTCCAGCGTGGCCGCGGTCTCTTCGAGCGAGCCGGCCTGCTGTTCGGTGCGGCTGGACAAGTCCTGGTTGCCGCTGGCGATCTGGCTGGAAGCGCTGGCGATGGTGCGGATGCCGCTATCGACTTCGCCGACGATGCCGGACAGGCTGTCGTTCATGGCGCGCAGCGCGCGCAGCAGGCGCGCCGTTTCATCGTCGCCCTGGGCGTCGATGGTGGTGGTCAGGTCGCCCGCCGCGACCTGGCCGGCCAGGCGCACGGCGCTCGACAGCGGTCCCTGGATGCTGCGCGAGATCAGGTGGCCGAACAGCATCAGCACGCCGGACAGCAGCACGGCCGCACCCGAGAACATCCATACGCGCGGCCAGAACACGGCGTCCAGCGCATCCATATAAACGCCCGACCCGAGCACCCAGCCCCATTCGGGCACGCCTTTGACGTAAGACAGCTTGGGCACCGGATGGTCGCTGCCCGGTTTCGGCCACATGTACGACAGGAAGCCGGCGCCCTGGCTGCGCACCAGGTCGACCATGGCGACGAACAGGTGCAGGCCGTTGGGATCGGTCTTGCCGCTCAGGTCCTGGCCTTCCAGCTTGGGCGAGGTCGGGTGCATCAGCATGCGCTGCTGCATGTCGTTGACCCAGAAGTATTCCTGGCCGTCGTAGCGCAGGCTGCGCAGCGCTTCCAATGCCTCGCGCTTGGCCTGCGCTTCGGGCAAGGCGCCGCTGGCGGCCAGCTGCTGGTAGCGCGCCACCACGCCGCTCGCGACTTCGACGGTCTGGCGCACGGTGCGGCCGCGCTCGTCTTCGATCAGCTGCCGTTCCGACAGCAGGAAGACGGCGGCGACGGCGAGGATGCCGATACCGGTGATCAGGGTCAGCAGGCCCAGTTTCTTGGAAATGTTAAGTCGGGATAGGAGCATGGCGGCGTAGGGGCGCGAGTTATCGACAGTTCAATGATGATTAAACTGAAATGGATGAGAAATCATGAAAGTTGGCGAGTATAACAATAAGTTGCCATTGCACAATATAAATTGTCAGATTTACCGATGCCTTTGGGTAATTGCACAACAGTGCTAAGCTAACGCCAATTTCCGAACCCAATCTGATCATGATCATCGTCCATCACCTGAACAATTCCCGCTCCCAGCGCATCCTGTGGCTGCTGGAGGAACTCGGCCTGGCCTACGAGATCAAAAAATACCAGCGCGACCCGAAGACGATGCTGGCGCCGTCCGAATTGCGCGCCGTGCACCCGCTCGGGAAATCGCCGGTGATCAGCGATGGCGAGACGGTGGTGGCCGAGTCGGGCGCGATCGTCGAGTACCTGATCGAACGCCACGGTGTGGGTGCGGATGGGACGGCGTTGGCCCCGGCCGCGGGCACGCCCGAGCGCCTGCTGTATACGTATTTCCTGCATTACGCCGAAGGCTCGCTGATGCCGCCGCTGCTGCTCAAGCTGGTGTTCGACCGCGTGGCGAACGGCCCGGCGCCGTTCTTCGTGCGCCCGATCGCGCGCGGCATCGCCGATAAAGTCGTGGGCAGCTTCGTCCAGCCGCAGATCGACCGCCACCTGGATTACCTGGAAGCGGAGCTGGGCAAGCGCACCTGGTTCACCGGCAGCCAGTTCTCGGCCGCCGACATCCAGATGAGCTTCCCGCTGGAAGCGGCCGCCTCGCGCGGCGGGCTGGATGGTCGCTACCCGAACCTGGTCGCCTTCCTCGAGCGCATCCATGCGCGTCCGGCCTACAAGCGGGCGCTCGAACGCGGCGGTAAATACGATTTCGTCAAATAAGTGATCAAGTAACCGAGCAAGGAGCATCACCCCGCCATGGCCAAGCTGCTCGCCATCGACGGCCTGAACATCGTGCGCCGCGTGTACGAAGCCAGTCCGGAACCGGACTCGGACCTGAAGGCCAGCATCGCGCTGCGCCACGCGCTGTCCTCGTTCCGCAACGTGCTGGAAGCGCACGCGCCGACCCACGTGCTGGCCGCCTTCGACTACGGTGGCCCCAACTGGCGCCACGCGCTCTACCCGCGCTACCGCGAGGGGCGCGCGCCGATGCCCTCGTTTTTACGCGATGCGCTGCCGGGTTTCCACCAGCGCCTGCGCGAGGTCGGGCTGCACGTGGTGACGATCCCGGAAGTCGAGGCCGACGACGTGATCGCCACCGGCGTCACGCGCTGGCTGGCGGAAGGCAGAGGCGAGGCGATCGTCGCCACCACCGACAAGGACTTGCATTGCCTGATCGCCGATGGCGCGCTGGTATGGGATCATTTCAAGAGCGAGTGGCACGACGACGCCTGGGTACGGGCGCGCTTCGGCGTCGCCCCCGAGCGCATGCTCGACCTGCTGGCGCTGATGGGCGACCCGACCGACGGCGTGCCCGGGGTCGACAAGGTCGGCATGAAGACCGCGGCGCGCCTGCTGAATGCCTACGGCGACCTGGATGCGGTCATGGCCGGCGCCGGCATCCTCAAGACGCCGCTCGGCGAACGCCTGCGCGCCGGGCGCGAGGTCCTGGCCGTGTCGCGCCAGCTGGTACAACTGAAGACCGACGTGCGGCTGGGCGTGACCTGGAAGATGCTGGCGTACGAGGCTGATTGAAGGGGACACTATGCTGAAGGCCATCATTATCGACGCCAGCGCGGTTTCGCGCGGCCTGCTCAACACCGTGCTGACCGAGGGCGGCTACGAAGTCGCCGGCCAGGGCCACACCAGCGCGCTCGCCTATGCGCTGGCGCTCAAGCACCGCCCCCATTTCGTCTGCATCGCGCGCGAGCAGGTCGAGGATGGCGGCGACATCGTCGAACAGCTGCGCGCCAACCTGCCCAAGACCCTGGTGTTCATGGTGTCGGGCACGCTGGACGCAGCGGCGATCCAGGCCGCGCTGGCACGCGGGGTGCACGGCTTCATCGTCAAGCCGTTCAAGGCCGATACGGTGTTGCGGACGGTGCGCAATACGATCATCTCGATCGTCAAGAAGCACCAGGCCACTTGATCGTCATCCCCGCCTGCGCGGGGACGACGTATCACGTCCGGCGAACCAGCTCCTCGGAAGCAATCGCCGCCAGTTCTTCCAGCGCCTTCAGTTCGCGGTCGCGCAGGCGCCGCGGTTCGCGGTCCAGCACGCACAGGGTGCCAAGCGGCTGGCCGCCGGCGTCGCGCAGCGTGATGCCCCCATAAAAACGGATCTGAGCAGTGCCGGTCACCAGCGGGTTGTCGGCGAAGCGCGGGTCGTTTTGCGCATCCTCCACCATGAACGGCTGGTCCTGCAGGATCGCGTGGTTGCAGAAGGCCCAGTCGCGCGGGGTCTCGGCAAAGTCCACGCCGATGCGCGACTTGAACCACTGGCGCTGTGCACCCAGCACGGTGAGCAGGGCGATCGGGCATTCGGTGACCTGGGTGGCGAGCCAGGTCAGACGGTCGAACACGTCTTCCGGCGGCGAATCGAGCAGGCCGCTGGCCTCGACCGCGGCCAGGCGCGCCGTCTCGTCGAGCGGCAGAGGGTGGGGACGCGATGGCGCCGCCGGTGCTGCCGCCTGCGCCATCGGGCCGGATGCCGGCACCGCCTTGTGCGGTCCGGAACGGGGCCCGGTCTGGCGTTCGCGGGCGCGTTCTTCGAGCAGGTGCAGGACCGCGCTGAGCCGGACGCGGCGATGGCCGCCCGGCGTTTTCCAGGAGGGCAGGGCGCCGCTTTCCAGCCACAGCTGGGTGGTACTGACGGCAACGCCCAGCAGCCGCGCTGCGGCGGCCGTCGTCAACACGGGGTCTTCGGTGTTGTCTTGTGCGAGGGAAGGCATGATGAAGCTGAACAGGAAAGAGAGGATATTTTACTTCCAATCAATATTCGTTATCAATTAAATTGATGAATTTGATTGTGAGTACCATCATGACAAGGTGTGTGTTTTTAGTGAATTCACCGAAACATCGATGTCGAAAGCAAACTACGGTTGACTAAAGGCAATTATAAGGGCAAAATCTGCTCAAATTCAATCATTTAATCAAATCCGTCAATTAACTGTCTGGTCGCCATGAACCTCCCTCTACCCCGCCCACATTGCGAGGCAAGCCGGCTCGAAGCGTTGCGCAAACTGAACCTGCTCGACACCCCGCCGAGCGAAGCGTTCGACCGCATCACACGCATGGCGGCGCAGATGTTCAGGCTGCCGATCGCGGCGATTTCGCTGACCGACAGCGACCGCCAGTGGTTCAAGTCGCGCGTCGGCGTCGAGCACGATTCGATCCCGCGCATGAAGGCGCCTTGCGGCCAGGTGGCGGACGAAGCCGAGATGCTGGTGATCCCCGACCTGCTGCAAGACTGCGAATACCGCGACAGCCTGCTGGCCGCATCCGGCGTGCGCTTTTACGCGGGCGCGCCCCTGATCACGCAGGAAGGCTACTGTCTGGGCGCGATGTGCGTGCTCGGCACCGAGCCGCGCACGATCAGCGAGGCCGAGGGCCAGGCGCTGCGCGACCTGGCGGCGATGGTGATGGCGCAGATCGAACTGCGCCATGCGCTCGGCCGCACCGACCCGTTCAGCGGCCTGCCCAACCGCAGCCAGTTCGTCGAAGACTTCGAGGACCTGACGGCCGACCGCCTGCGCGGCGAGGGAAGGCTGGCGGCACTGGTCAACCTGGCCAGTCCGGAACAGCTCAGCAACGCCGTGCGCGCGATGGGACCGGCCTACCTGGACGAGATCGTGGGCGAAGCGGTGCGCATGCTGAAGGCGACCATCGGCCTGGAAAGCACGGTCTATCACATCTCGCCGACCGAATTCGTGTTCGTGGCGCGCCCGGGCACCGACGCCGTCGAATTCTCCGTCGAGCTCGAAAACTGGCTGCGCCGCCGCGCCGCCTCGCTGACCTCGCGCTTCGTGACCACCGCGCGCATCGGCGTGGCGCCGTTCACGGTCGGCGTCACCGGCTATGCCGACCTGCTGCGCAACCTGCATTCGGCCGTGCAGCATGGCCTCGACCAGGAATGCGGCGTCTCGATGTTCTCGCAGGAGCAGGACGCGCTGTACCAGCGCCGCTTCTGGCTGGTCAACGAATTCGGTGCCACGCTCGACGGCGCCATCCCCGGCCGCGAAGGCCAGCTGCGCCTGGTGTTCCAGCCGAAGGTCGACCTGGCCAGCGGCGCCTGCATCGGTGCCGAAGCGCTGCTGCGCTGGACCCATCCGCAATCCGGCGAGGTCTCGCCGGGCGAATTCATCCCCCTCATCGAGCAGACCTCGATGGTGCGCGGCATTACCAACTGGGTGCTGGAAACCGCCATGTACCAGCTGGCCGAATGGCATATGGAAGGGCTGGACCTGGAACTGGCGGTGAACGTCTCGGCGGTCAATCTGCTGGAACCGGATTTCTGCATCCGCGTGGTCGACGGCCTGCACCGCCATGGCCTGCCGCCCTCCAGCCTGGCGCTGGAAATCACCGAGAGCGCGCTGATGCAGAACCCGAAGATGGCGCAGGCCACGCTGCGCGGGCTGCATGCCGCCGGCGTGCGCCTGGCGATCGACGATTTCGGCACCGGCTACAGCAGCCTGACTTATCTGCAAAGCCTGCCGGTGCAGGTGGTCAAGATCGACCAGGGCTTCATCCGCGGCATCGAGCGCGACACGCGCAAGCGTTCGCTGGTGGCGGCCATGGTCAAGCTGGCCCACGACCTCGGACACCGCGTGGTGGCCGAAGGCGTCGAGACGCAGGACGTGGTGCACGTACTGGAACAAATCGACTGCGACGAAGCCCAGGGCTACCTGTACGCGCGGCCGATGCCGGCGCAAGCCTTCGTGCAGTGGTTCGCCGAGCGCCGCGACGAGGTTCTGGCCCTTGCCTGAGTTGATCGCCGAGTTGATTGCTTAGTTGATTAAATACGTGCACGGTTGGAACTATTAGTTGACCTTTGGAAATAACCTGAGCAAAATCGGTTGGACCAGACCGACCGACTCTACATTCGGACGCCCATGAGCCCATCCACTTCCCGCCCAGCCAGCGAAGCCAGCCGGCTCGACGCCCTTCACCGCCTGAACCTGCTGGACACGCCGTCCAACGCCTCCTTCGACCGTATCACCCGCATGGCGTCGCGCCTGTTCAACCTACCGCTGGCCGCGGTGTCGCTGAGCGACGTCAACCGCCAGTGGTTCAAGTCGCGTGTCGGCATCGTGCAGGACGCGGTCCCGCGCCTGAAGGCGCCCTGCGCCCGCATCACCGAAACCAGCCAGATGCTGGTCGTGAACGACCTCCACAGCGACAGCTTCTATGCCGACAGCCCGCTGGCCAGCGCCGGCGTTCGCTTCTATGCCGGTGCGCCGCTGCTGACCAACGACGGCTATTGCCTGGGGTCGATGTGCGTGCTCGGCACCGAGCCGCGCGACGTCACCGAGGCCGAATGCGCGGCCCTGCGCGACATGGCCGACATGGTGATGGCGCAGATCGAGCTGCAGCATGCGCTGGGACGGGTCGATCCGGCCAGCGGGCTGCCCAACCGCACCCAGTTCGTCGACGATTTCAACGACCTGAATCAGGACCGCCCGGCCGGCGAGGAACGCGTGGCCGGCCTGCTCAACCTGGCCAGCCCGGAGCAGTTCAGCAGCGCGCTGCGCGCCATGGGCGCGACCTGGCTCGACGAAGTCGTCGGCGAAGCCGTGCGCATGCTGGGCGAGACCATCGGCGCCGGCCGCACCGTGTACCACGTCACGCCGACCGAATTCGCTTTCGTCACGCCGCCCGGCACCGACATCGGCGCCTTCTGCAGCGAGATGGAAACCTGGCTGGAACGGCGCGCCGCATCGGTCACCTCGCGCTTCGTGACCACTGCGCGCATCGGCGTGGCGCCGTTCACCATCGGCGTGACTGGCTCGGCCGACCTGCTGCGCAACCTCCATTCGGCGGCCCAGCACGCGTTCGACCAGGACCGCGGCGTGTCGGTATTCTCGCAGGAGCAGGATGCGGCGCACCGGCGCAGCTTCTGGCTGATCAACGAGTTCGGCGCTGCATTGGACGGCGCAGCCAGCGCCTTGGTGGACGGCGCCGCCGGTGCCCTGGTGGACGGGGCAGCCGATCCGGCCGTGAGCCAGCTGCGCCTGGTGTTCCAGCCCAAGGTCGACCTGGCCAGCGGCGCCTGCATCGGTGCCGAGGCGCTGCTGCGCTGGCGCCATCCCGAATTCGGCGAGGTCTCGCCGGGCGAATTCATCCCGATCATCGAGCGGACCTCGATGGTGCGCGCCACCACCGACTGGGTGCTGCGCAGCGCCATGCGCCAACTGGCGGCCTGGCGCGCCGAGGGCCTGGAACTGGAACTGGCGGTGAACGTCTCGGCAGTCAATCTGCTGGAGCCGGACTTCTGCGAACGCGTGGTCGCCCACCTGCGCAGCCACGGCCTGCCGGCGTCCAGCCTGGCGCTGGAAATCACGGAAAGCGCGCTGATGAAGAACCCGAAGGTGGCCGAAGCCACGCTGCGCGCCCTGCACGGCGCCGGCGTGCGCGTGGCGATCGACGATTTCGGCACCGGCTACAGCAGCCTGGCCTACCTGCAAAGCCTGCCGGCGCAGGTGGTCAAGATCGACCAGAGTTTCGTGCGCGGCATCGAGAACGACGAGCGCAAGCGCTCGCTGGTGTCGGCGATGATCAAACTGTCGCACGACCTGGGGCACCGCGTGGTGGCCGAAGGCGTGGAAACGGCCGAGGTAGCCGGTGTGCTGAAGGGCGCCGATTGCGACGAGGCGCAGGGCTACTGGTATGCGAAGCCGCTGGCGCCGGAAGTGTTTGTGGCGTGGTTGGCGGGACGGGATCGCGAAGCCGCGCAGGTGGCTTGACCGGTACCCCAAAACACGTCGTCCCCGCGCAGGCGGGGACCCAAGCTTGCGATGAACAGTGGCATACGTTTGCACTGAGCGCCGAACTTGGGTCCCCGCCTTCGCGGGGACGACGTTGACAAGGTACGGGCGCTTTTTAGCGCCCGTAATTCTTTAAGCAGCCGCGCGCGCAGCCGCCAGCAAACCCATCTCTTCCGAACCCAGCAGGCGATCGATGTCCAGCAGGATCAGCATGCGTTCGCCCACCGTGCCCAGTCCCTGCAGGTAATCCGACGACACGCTGGCGCCCAGGTCCGGTGCCGGCTTGATCTGGTCCGGGGTCAGGGTCACGACGTCGGACACGCTGTCGACCACCATGCCGATCGTGTGGCCGTTGATGTTCAGGACGATGACGACGGTGAAGGAATCGTAGGTCGCCTGGCCGACATTGAACTTGATGCGCATGTCGACGATCGGCACGATGATGCCGCGCAGGTTGATCACGCCCTTCAGGTAGTCCGGCGCGCTGGCGATGCGGGTGACGGCGTCGTAGCCGCGGATTTCCTGCACCTTCAGGATGCTGATGGCGTACTCTTCGCCGCCCAGCCGGAACGACAGGACTTCATTGGTGTTGTTGACGATATCTTCGGCCATGGAACCTCCCTAAAATTTTCCTAACGGCAATATATGAGGAGGTTACGGCATTTTTCTGCCGAGTTCGATGGAGAAATGGCAAGAATCCAGAAAAATGCTGCACTTGCGGGGTTGTTGCAACAACAGCCCCGTAAGTGCTTTCGTTTATGACATTATCAAACGGCCGAGGCCGAATCGATGATGCCGCCGCCCAGGCAGACATCGCCGTCGTACAGCACGGCCGACTGGCCCGGGGTCACCGCCCATTGCGGCTCGGTAAAGGTCAGCGCGAAGCGGTCGGGGCCTTCCGGCATGACCGCGCAGGCGACGTCGGCCTGGCGGTAGCGGGTCTTGGCCGACAGCGAACGGGGAGCAGGGGGCTCGCCGGCGATCCAGCTGGCCTGGCCGGCGCCGAGTTCGCCAGACAGCAGCCACGGATGGTCGTGACCCTGCACGATGTACAGCGTGTTGCTGGCGATGTCCTTGCGCGCCACGAACCATGGCTCGCCGGTGCCGTCCGCGTTCTTGTGCGACTTCAGGCCGCCGATGCCGATGCCTTTCCTCTGGCCCAGCGTGTAGAACGACAGGCCGACGTGCTCGCCGACCGTCTGGCCGTTGTCCAGCTTGATCGGGCCCGGCTTGTGCTGCAGGTAGCGACCCAGGAATTCGCGGAACGGGCGCTCACCGATGAAGCAGATGCCGGTCGAATCCTTTTTGGCCGCATTCGGCAGCTGCAGCTTCTCGGCGATCTTGCGCACTTCGGTCTTGGCGATCTCGCCCAGCGGGAACAGCGACTTGGAGAGCTGCGCCTGGTTCAGGCGGTGCAGGAAGTAGCTCTGGTCCTTGGTCGCATCGAATGCTTTCAGCAGCTCGAATTTGCCGCTGCCGGTGTTCTGGCGCACGCGCGCATAGTGGCCGGTCGCGATCAGGTCGGCACCCAGCTTCATCGCGTGGTCGAGGAAGGCCTTGAACTTGATTTCGGCGTTGCACAGCACGTCGGGGTTCGGCGTGCGGCCGGCCTGGTACTCGCGCAGGAATTCGGCGAACACGCGGTCCTTGTATTCGGCGGCGAAATTCACCGCCTCGATGTCGACGCCGACCACGTCGGCCACGCTGGCCGCGTCGATCCAGTCCTGGCGCGTCGAACAGTATTCGGAATCGTCGTCGTCTTCCCAGTTCTTCATGAACAGGCCGATGACTTCATAACCCTGTTCTTTCAGCATCCAGGCCGCGACCGAGGAGTCGACGCCGCCCGACATCCCGATCACGACTTTTTTCTTGCTCATCTTGTTTACTCTTTATGTAACGTCTGGTTCCGTCGAGAGTCCGCCCTCGAAGACCGTATGGTCGGTGTACAACAGTTCCAGGGGCGTGCGCTTGCCGGCCAGGTAATCGTCCACGCATTTCAGCACGGTCGGGCTGCGGTGGCGCTCCTGGCAGGCCGCCAGCTCGTCGCGCGTCAGCCACAGCGTGCGCAGGATGCCGTGGTCGAGCGGCTGGTCGAACTGCCTGCCCGCCTTGCCGCAGAAGGTAAAGCGCAGGTAGGTCACGTCGGTGTTGCGCGACTTCGAGTGGTAGCGCGACATGTACATGCCGACCAGGGCTTCCGGGAAGAACTCGTGCGCGGTCTCTTCCAGCGCCTCGCGCACCACCGCCTGTTCCAGCGATTCGTGGGGGTCGAGGTGGCCGGCCGGCTGGTTCAGGCGGATGCCGTCGCTGGTCTCTTCTTCGATCACCAGGAAGCGGCCATCGCGTTCGATGATCGCGGCCACGGTGACTGACGGTCTGAAGGTATGGGTCATGCGCGTCCTTGGAAATGAGCCGACATTCTACCTTGATGGAACAGGCGTTGCTCGGCCGCACGCTGCAATGCAACAGGTTCTGTCGGTTTCAGATGTTGATCTGATACAAAAAGTAAGGGCATATGCCTAAGCGTGTATCACGTCGTCCAGCAAAACAGCCGAGTTGTTTACGAAAAACCACGCATCAGTATTTACTATGAATCCCGGTATGGGAACGTGCTAGATTGTAGACAGTTTATCAATTTTGCGAGGGAATCGTGAAGATTGGTGTACCGGCAGAATCGAAACCGGGTGAAACGCGCGTCGCCGCCACCCCCGAAACCATCAAGAAGCTGGCCGCCAGCCACGAGCTCATCGTGGAATCCGGCGCCGGCCTGCATGCTTCCATCACCGACGAGGCCTACGTGGCCGCCGGCGCCCGCATCGGCACCGCCGCCGACGCGCTGGGTGCCGACCTGGTGCTCAAGGTGCGCGCCCCGGTGGCCGAGGAACGCGCGCTGATGAAGCCCGGCGCGGCGCTGGTCGGCATGCTGAATCCCTTCGACAGCGACAACCTGGCCGCCATGGCCGGGCGCCAGTTGACCGCCTTCGCGCTGGAAGCGGCACCGCGCATCTCGCGCGCACAGTCGATGGACGTGCTGTCCTCGCAAGCCAATATCGCCGGCTACAAGGCCGTCATCATGGCCGCCAACGCTTACGGCCGCTTCATGCCGATGCTGATGACGGCCGCCGGCACGGTCAAGGCGGCGCGCGTGCTGATCATGGGCGTCGGCGTGGCCGGCCTGCAGGCGATCGCCACCGCCAAGCGCCTCGGCGCCGTGATCGAAGCGTCCGACGTGCGCCCACCGGTCAAGGAACAGGTGGAGTCGCTGGGCGCCAAGTTCATCGACGTGCCTTTCATTACCGACGAGGAGCGCGAGATTGCGGTAGGAGCAGGCGGTTACGCGCGCCCGATGCCGGCCGACTGGATGCGGCGCCAGGGCGAGCTGGTGCACGAGCGGGCGAAGCTGGCCGACATCATCGTCACCACCGCGCTGATCCCGGGCCGCAAGGCGCCGGTGCTGATCTCGGAGGACACCGTGCGCGCCATGAAGCCCGGCTCGGTGATCGTCGACATGGCGATCGAGCAGGGCGGCAACTGCCCACTCACGGAGCTGGGCAAGACCGTGGTCAAGCACGGCGTGACCCTGATCGGCGAACCGAATCTGCCTGCGCTGGTGGCGGCCGATGCCTCGGCGCTGTATGCGCGCAATGTGCTGGACTTTTTAAAACTGGTCATCGACAAGGAGGGCAGGCTGATCATCGACCGCGAGGATGAGATCGTGCGCGCGGTGCTGGTCTGCCTGGATGGCCAGGTTTTGCGCAAATAAATAAAATTGTGAGGAGACGCTCATGGAAATCAGTCACACGATCATCAACCTGATCATCTTCGTGCTGGCGATCTACGTCGGCTACCACGTGGTCTGGACCGTCACGCCTGCGCTGCACACGCCGCTGATGGCGGTGACGAATGCGGTGTCGGCCATCATCATCGTCGGCGCCATGCTGGCGGCGGGCCTCACCGAAGGCCTGACCGGGCAGGTCGCCGGTACGCTGGCCGTGGCGCTGGCGGCCGTCAACGTGTTCGGCGGCTTCCTGGTCACCCAGCGCATGCTGGAGATGTTCAAGAAGAAGGAGCCCAAGACTGCGGCCAAGGTCCCCGCTGTCGGCACCACGTCCGAGGCGGTCAAGGCCAGGGAGGCCGCATGAGCGCCATCAGCATGAACATGGTCACCCTGCTGTACCTGGTGGCCTCGGTGTGCTTCATCCAGGCTTTAAAAGGCTTGTCGTCGCCGTCGACGGCGCGCGTCGGCAACGTGTTCGGCATGAGCGGGATGGCGATCGCGGTGCTGACCACGATTGCGCTGATGTTCAAATTGCGCGAACAGCTGAACAGCGGCGGCATGGGTTTTGGATTGGTACTGCTGGGCGTGGTGGTCGGCGGTGCGATCGGTGCGGTGGCGGCGCGCCGGGTCGAGATGACCAAGATGCCGGAACTGGTGGCGGCCATGCACTCCCTCATCGGCCTGGCCGCGGTGTGCATCGCGATTGCTGCCGTGTCCGAGCCCTGGGCCTTCAATATCGCCGTGCGCGGCGAGGCGCTGCCCTTCGGTAACCGGCTCGAACTCTTCATCGGTACCTTCGTCGGCGCGGTGACGTTTTCCGGCTCCGTGATCGCCTTCGGCAAGCTGGCCGGCAAGTACAAATTCCGCCTGTTCCAGGGGGCGCCGGTGCGCTATCCGGGCCAGCACATCATCAACCTGGTGGTGGCCATCGCCATCGTCGCGCTGGGGCTGGTGTTCTGCTTCTCGAGCGGTGCGGCGCCGGCGTGGACACCGTTCATCGTCATGACCGTATTGGCATTTTTGCTGGGCGTGTTGATCATCATCCCGATCGGCGGCGCCGACATGCCGGTGGTGGTGTCGATGCTGAACTCCTACTCCGGCTGGGCGGCCGCGGGCATCGGCTTCTCGCTGAACAATTCGATGCTGATCATCGCCGGTTCGCTGGTGGGATCGAGCGGCGCGATCCTGTCGTACATCATGTGCAAGGCGATGAACCGCTCGTTCTTCAACGTGATCCTGGGCGGCTTCGGCGGCGAGGCCGTCAGCGCCGGCGGCGGCGGGGCGCAGGAACAGCGTCCCGTAAAATCCGGCTCGGCCGAAGACGCCGCCTTCATCCTGCAGAACGCCGAATCCGTGATCATCGTGCCCGGCTACGGCCTGGCGGTGGCGCGCGCCCAGCACACGGTCAAGGAACTGGTCGACAAGCTGACCGCACACGGCGTGACCGTGCGCTACGCGATCCATCCGGTGGCCGGCCGCATGCCGGGCCACATGAACGTGCTGCTGGCCGAAGCCGAGGTGCCCTACGACCAGGTCGCGGAAATGGAAGACATCAACAGCGAATTCGGCCAGACCGACGTGGTGCTGGTGCTGGGCGCGAACGACGTGGTGAACCCGGCCGCCAAGGACCCGAAATCGCCGATCGCCGGGATGCCGATTTTGGAGGCCTACAAGGCCAAGAGCATCATCGTCAACAAGCGCTCGATGGCGTCGGGATATGCGGGGCTGGACAACGATTTGTTTTATCAGCCGAACACGATGATGGTGTTCGGGGATGCGAAGAAGGTGATCGAGTCGATGGTGAAAGCGGTGGAATGACCGTGATTGCATGATGGTCGTAGGGTGGGCGTTACGTGATTAACGCCGCCCGAACATCATGAACTCGGCCAGCAGCATGCGCGCCGGCTTGACCGTGTCCAAAGCCGCCAGCGCCAGCCCGAACAGCGGCTGCAACGGCCCCGTATCCGCAAACACCCGCGCCATGGTATCGGTGGCCCGGATCACCATCCCGCGATCACGCTCGCGCGCCGCGGTAAATTGGGCAATCGCGGACTGGCCGCCGTCATCGCTCAAGGAGCGTGCCAGCAAACGCGCCAGCACCGCCGCATCGCGCAGGCCCAGATTCAAACCCTGGCCCGCCACCGGGTGCAGGGTCTGCGCCGCATTCCCGATCGCCACCGTGCGCGCGGTGGCGCGTGGATCCGCGTTCAGGCCGAGCGGGAAGGCCACGCGTTCCGACACCCGGGTAAACGCACCCAGACGCTCGCCGAATGCCTCGCCCAACTCACGCAGGAATGCATCAGTGCCCAGGTCCAGCAACTGCTGCGCACGTTCCGGCCGCACGCACCACACCAGCGCGTACTGGTGGCCGTCGGCGCCGTCCTGCGGCAGCAGGGCCAGCGGGCCCTCGTCGGTAAAACGCTCGAACGCGCGGTGCGGGATCGCCGCGTCGGTGGAGACGCGCGCGATCACCGCGGTCTGGCCGTAGTCGTGCGAGCGCGCGGCCGCGGCCTGCTCGCCGAACACGCCGCCTTCGGCCTGCACCGCCACCTTGGCGTGCAGCGTGCGGCCATCGTCCAGCTGCAACACGACGCCGTCGCCATGCTCGTCGAGCGAGGCCACGCGCAGCGGCCGCAGCACCTGCACGCCGGCCTGTTCGCAGGCGCGCGACAGGGCGTCGACCACGTCGCCGTAGCGCGCCACGTAGCCCAGCGCTTCCAGATCGTGCTCGCTGCGGTCCATGATGCTGCGGCCCAGGTGGCCGCGGCGGGACACGTGGATTTCATGGATGGCGGTTGCCGGCAATGGCCAAGCGCCGACATCCTGCAGCAGCAGGCGGCTGCCCCAGGCCAGCGCGATCGAGCGCGGGTCCGAGATCGCCTGGCCGAGCGACTTGCCGTCGATGAGGGCGATGCGCTCGCCCGCGATGCCGCGCGCCGCCATCAGCGCCGCCAGCGCCATGCCCACCGGACCGGCGCCGCAGATTGCCACATCCACGTCCAGCCGCGCATCCAGCTGCCCATTTACCTGCGCATCCATCCTCACTGCATCCGTCATGCGTTTCCTTTGCCCTGTTCTTTGCCCATGAGCGCTTCGATCTCGGCCACCGTCTTCGGCGCGGCGCCGGTCAGAATCCGATAGCCGTCTTCGGTGACGACCACGTCATCCTCGATGCGGATGCCGATGTTCCAGAATTGTTCGGGCACACCCTCGCCCGGGCGCACGTAGATGCCGGGTTCCACGGTCAGCGTCATGCCCGGCACCAGCGGGCGCGAGGGCTTGCCGGGCGCCGCCAGGTCGCGGTAGCTGCCGACGTCGTGCACGTCCATGCCCAGCCAGTGGCCGGTGCCGTGCATGTAGAAGGGCACGTGGGCTTTCTCGGCAATCGCATCGTCGGCATTGCTGAATCGGGAACGGGCGATCAGCCCGAGGTCCAGCATGCCCTCGACCAGCACCCGCAGCGCCGCCTCGTGGAAGGCGCTGTAGGGCTGGCCGGGCGCGATCGCCGCAAACGCCGCGTCCTGCGCCGCCAGCACCAGTTCATACAGCGCGCGCTGCGGCGGCGTGAAGCGGCCGTTCACCGGGAAGGTACGGGTGATGTCGGACGCGTAGCCATCCAGTTCGCAGCCGGCGTCGATCAGTACCAGTTCGCCGTCCTGCATGCGCCGGTTGTTGGCGTTGTAGTGCAGCACGCAGGCGTTCGGGCCGGAAGCGACGATCGAGGTGTAGGCCGGGAACTGGGCGCCGTTGCGGCGGAATTCATACAGCAGCTCGGCCTCCAGTTCGTACTCGACCATGCCGGGACGGGCGGCGCGCATGGCGCGTGCGTGGGCCTGGCCCGAGATGACACCGGCGCGCAGCATGAGCGCCTGTTCTTCGTCGTCCTTCACCAGGCGCATCTCGTCCAGCAGTGGCAGCAGGTGCTGGAAGCCGGCGGGTGCCGTCACGCCGCTGCGCGATTGCGCGCGCACGGCCTTGATCCAGCCGGTCACCTGCGCGTCCAGCGCGGGGCTGGCGCCCACCGCGTAATACAGGGCCGGCACGTTGGCGAGCAACTTCGCCATCTGCGCATCCAGCGCGTCGACCGGATGGGCTTCGTCGACACCGAGTTCGGCGCGTGCCGCTTCGGGGCCGTAGCGGTAGCCGTCCCAGATCTCGCGTTCCAGGTTCTTCTCGCGGCAGAACAGGATCGAACGCGCCGGCGTGTCGCCGGATGCCGCTATCACCACCAGCACGCTCTCCGGCTCGGTAAAACCGCTCAGGTAATAGAAATAGCTGTCGTGGCGGTAGGGGTAGTCGCTGTCGCTGTTGCGCGCGACTTCGGGGGCGGTCGGCAGCACGGCCACCGCGCCCGGCTGCATCTGCGCGGCCAGGCGCGCACGGCGTGCTGCGTACACAGTCATTTTTTGGCCCGGGAGAGTGGTGCGTTCAATTCATCCAGCTGCTGCATGGTACCGACATTCACCCACGGGCCGTCGTACAGTTCGCCGCCGACCCGCCCCAGGTCGATGTACTTGCGCATCAAGGGGCCGAGTTTGGCGAATTCGCCCGGCTCGATTCCCGCGAACATCTCGGGCCGGTACACGCCGATGTTGGCGAAGTTCCACTTCGGCGTGCCCTCGTTGGACAGGGTGTACATGGTCATGCCGAAGTCGCCGTCCGGGTTGTGCCACGGGTTCGGCGTCAGGTACAGCCAGGCGATGTCGCGCTTGTCGAGCGGGTAGGGCTGGCCGACGGCGTCGATGTCCTTCAATGCGTCCTTGCACTGTTCGAAGTCGAAGTAGGGCGCGTAGATGTCGCCCGACAGCGCGACGAAAGGTTCGTCGCCCAGCAGGTGCAGGGCCTTGGCAATGCCGCCCGCGGTTTCCAGCGGCGCCGGTTCGTGCGAATACACGATGCGCGCGCCGTAGCGGCTGCCGTCGCCCAGCGCTGCCTCGATCATGTGGCCGAGGTGCGAGTGGTTGATCACGATGTCGGTGATCCCGGCGCGCACCAGGTTCAGCACGTGGTAGACGATCAGCGGCTTGCCGCGCACCGGGACCAGGGGTTTCGGGAGGGTGTCGGTCAGCGGGCGCATCCGCTCGCCGCGGCCGGCCGCGAAGATCATGGCTTTCATGGGCGCTTTCAGAAGGTGTAGCCGACCTGCGGGCCCTTGTCCTCGAGCGTGTCGAGCAGGCGGGCCAGCGGTTTCAGTTCGATGTAGCGGTTGGCGGTCTTGCGCACGTAATCGATCACGGTCGGCAGGTCGCCCATGTAGACCGGCTTGCCGTCGCGGTAGTTCAGGCGGCAGAACAGGCCCAGGATCTTCAGATGGCGCTGCAGGGCCATGTATTCGAAGTCGCGGTAGAAGGCGTCGATGTCCGGGTTGACCGGCAGGCCGGCGCCCTTGGCGCTCTGCCAGTAGCGCACCACCCAGTCCAGCACGAATTCCTCGTCCCACTGGATATAGGCGTCGCGCAACAGCGAGGCCAGGTCGTAGGTGATCGGGCCGAACACCGCATCCTGGAAATCCAGCACGCCCGGGTTGCCCTGGTCGAGGAACATCAGGTTGCGCGAGTGGAAATCGCGGTGCATGAAGACCTGCTGCTGAGCCAGCACGTTGGCGGTGATCGCTTCGAACACTTTGTCGAGCTGGGCCTGCTGGATGTCGTTCAGGGTCGCGTTCAGGTGGCGCCCGATGAACCATTCCGGGAACAGGTTCATCTCGCGCAGCACGAAGGCGCGGTCGAATTCCGGCAGCACGCCCGGCTGGCTGGCGCTCTGGAACTTGAGCAGGGCATCGACCGCGTCCGAGTACATGAAGGAAGCGTTGTCGACGTCGAGGCGCTGCAGGTAAGTGGTGGTGCCGAGGTCGGACAGCAGCAGGAAGCCGCTGTCGACGTCGCGCGCGACGATCGCCGGCACGGTCACGCCGGCGTCGAACAGCAGCTCGGCCACCTTGATAAAGGCCGGCACGTTTTCGCGCTCGGGCGGGGCATCCATGGCAACCAGGGTGGCGCCGAGTTTATCCTGCAGCGCCGGCACGACGTCGAAGCGGAAGTAGCGGCGGAAGCTGGCATCGGACGAGGCCGGGCGCAGGCTCGCGACCTCGACCAGGTCCAGGGTGCCCAGCCAGGCGGTCAATCGGGCCAGACGGGCATCTTTGTCGGTGTCGGAAGGAGAGGTGTGGGGCAGAGAAGACATGAAGCGTCCCGGGGATCCGGTCGGTGATGATGATTAAGCAGGAGCGCGCGCCGGCGCGCATGGCGCACGGGGGCTGGATTGTAACGGTGAAGTGTAGAGCATGCTCCTGAGCATGGCAATCGGGACACCCTTTGCGTCCGGTCAATCCATGCAGCCGAACCGTCCTCAGCGGGCACGCACAATCTTGCCGGTTGTAACATTTGTATCCGGCGCTTCCCGGCGCGCCTTTTAAAATCAAGGGCTTACGATTGCCGGGCCGGGCCGGGCGCGGCGCCGCACTCAGGCGTTTTTGCGACCCCGGCACGGATATTCCCATATAATAAGGAATTCATTAGCAAAAATCGCCCTCCATGGTGCAACGCGACCTTTCATGAGCTGGATTTCGGCCCTACCTTTCCCGCCGCGGCGCGCCGTCGCCTTGTCCGCCCTCGTCTCCGTGGCCACGGGGCCGCTGCACGCGCAAACGGCGCCCGCTGTCGCGTCGGCCTTTGCGCCGCCTGCCACGTCCGCACCGGCCGCCAACGTACCGGCCGCCAACGCCCCGATCTCGCGTGCCGATGAGCAAGGCTTGCCGGTCACCATGATGGCCGAGGAATTCACCGGCCGTCCGGACCGCGAACTGAACCTGTACCGCAACGTCGAGATCACGCGCGGCGCCACCGGCATCACCGCCGACACCGCCTGCTACCGGCGCGTGGAAGACGAGGTCACGGCCGAGGGCAACATCAATATGTGGCGCTTCGGCGACCGCTACAAGGGCGACGCCCTGCAGCTGAACCTGGAAACCGGGCGCGGCTGGGTGCGCAACCCTGCTTACCACCTGCACCTGAACAATGCCCAGGGCACCGCCCAGCGCATCGACTTCCTGGGCGAGGACCAGGCGGTGGTGGTCGACGGCACCTACAGCACCTGCGAAGGGCCGAACCCGGCCTGGTACCTGAAATCGAGCTCGCTGCGCCTGGACCAGGGCCGCGACATCGGCACCGCGGGCAAGACCGTGGTCTATTTCAAGGACGTGCCGATCCTGGGCACCCCGGCGCTGTCGTTCTCGCTGTCCGGCGCGCGCCGATCGGGCTGGCTGCCGCCGACGGTCGGCTTCGGCTCCAAGGGCTCGGGCGGCGTGATGGTGCCGTATTACTTCAACATCGCCCCCAACCGCGACCTGACCGTGTTCCCGCGCTACATCTTCGAACGCGGCCTGCAGCTGGGCGCGACCGGGCGCTACATCGGCGAAACGGCGGCCGGCCTGTACAACGGCGAGACCCACATCGAGGTCTTGCCGAACGACCGCCTGGCGCACCGCGACCGCTGGTGGATCGACACCCTGCACAGCCAGCAGCTGGCGCCGGGCTGGACCTTCGGCTGGAATGCGCACGCCGCGTCCGACGACGAATACCCGTACGACTTTTCGCGCACCGTGGCGGCCAGCGCCGAACGCCAGCTGCTGCGCGAACTGCGCACCGATTACTTCGGCCAGTACTGGAGCCTGACCACACGCGTGCAGAGCTACCAGGTGCTGCAGGATCCGGCGTCGAGCACCAGGCCGGAACTGACCGTGCCGCGGCCCTACGACCGCCTGCCGCAGGTAAACTTCCACACCGGCCGCTACGACGTGCTGGGCGGCTTCGACTGGTCGCTGGATGCCGAGGCGGTGCGCTTCTCGCATCCGACCGACACCGTCGTGCAGGGCAACCGTGCCAACCTGGTCGGCCAGGTCAGCTATCCGATCGTGCGCCCGGGCTGGTTCTTCACGCCCAAGCTGCTGATGCACGCGACCAAGTACAACCTCGACAACAACTTCGACAGCGACGGCAACGTGCGCAACAACATCTCGCGCGTGCTGCCCACGGTGTCGCTGGACAGCGGCCTGGTGTTCGAACGCGCATCCTCGCTGTTCGGCCGCGCCGCCACCCAGACCCTGGAGCCGCGCCTGTTCTACGTGCGCACGCCGTACAAGGACCAGAGCGACATCCCGAACTTCGACACCGCGGTCGCCGGTTTCAACTACGCCCAGCTGTTCACCGAGAACCGCTTCGTCGGCGCCGACAAGGTGTCCGACGCCAACCAGCTGACCGCGGCGCTGGTGTCGCGCTTCATCGAGGCCGACGGCATCGAGCGCCTGCGCCTGGTGGTCGGCAACCGGTATTATTTCAGCGACCCGCGGGTGCGCCTGGACCCGACCGAAAAGCCGAACGTGACCCGTTCGGATGCGCTGCTGGCCGCCTCCGGCCGCATTTCCGAGGCCTGGAGCTTCGACAGCGGCGTACAATACGATGCGCAGGCACGCAGCCTGTACAGCATGAACTACGGCGCGCAATGGAATCCGGCGCCGATGAAGGTGCTGAACGCCGAATACCGCTACCAGCGCGACACCATCGGCACCGCCAGCGGCTTCCGCAACGTCGACGTGTCGGGCCAGTGGCCGCTGTCGGACCGCTGGTACGGCGTCACGCGGGTCAGCTATTCGATGCGCGACCGCAAGCTGCTCGAGAGCCTGGTCGGGCTCGAGTACAAGGCCGATTGCTGGGTATTCCGCCTGGGCGCGCAGCGCTTCGTGACCGCGTCCCAGACGACCTCGACGTCGGGCTTCTTCCAGCTCGAACTGAGCGGCCTGTCGGGGCTCGGTCTGGGCAACAATCCGCTTGAGATGTTTAAAAGGAGCATTCCGGGCTACACCCGGCTGAACTCCAACGTAGGCCGCCCCTGAGCGGGGCTATGGACAACTAGAACCCTGAATGAGTGCTTCCCTGACTATGCGTACCACCCAAATCAAGCTGGCGGCAGCCCTGCTGTGCGCCATCGCGGCCAACGATGTCCTGGCCCAGGCCGCCAAGCCGGCCGCACCTGCCGCCGCCAAATCGGGCGCCGCCGCTCCCGCTGCCGGAGCAGCGGCCGCCAAACCGTCGACGGGCTTCCTGCCGCCGGCGGCCAGCAGCGCCCACGTGATCGACTCGGTCTACGTGATCGTCAACGACGAAGTCATCACCAACCGCGAACTCGACCAGCGCGTCAACGAATACACCCAGCGCGCGCGCGCCGCCAGCATGCAGCTGCCGGCACCGGAAGACCTGCGCCGCCAGGCGGTCGAAGCGATGATCAGCGAACGCGCCCAGCTGCAGCTGGCCAAGGAAATGGGCGTGCGCGTCTCCGACACCGAGCTCGACCGCGCCATCGGCCGCATCGCCGAAAGCCAGAAGATGAGCGTGCAGGAGCTGCGCAACCAGGCGGAAAAGGAAGGCATGACCTATGCCGGCTTCCGCGAGCAGATCCGTACCGAGATCATGATGAGCCGCCTGACCGAGCACGAAGTCGACAGCAAGATCCAGGTGTCGGAAGCGGAAATCGATACCTACCTGGCCGCCGAAAAGGCTGCCGCCGCCGAGCGCGTCGACATGGACATCGCCCAGATCATGGTGCGCATCCCGGAAAACGCCTCGCCCGAGCAGATCGCCGCCCGCAAGGCGCGTGCCGACGAAGTGGCGCGCCAGCTGCGCACCGGCGCCGACTTCGCCAAGATGGCCGCCACCTATTCCGACGCGCCGGACGCGCTGAAGGGCGGCGCGATCGGCTGGCGTGACCCGGCCTCGCTGCCGACCCCGATCGCCAACGAACTGCGCAAGCTGAAACCGGGCCAGTCGACCTCGGTCATCCGCGCCAACTTCGGTTTCCTGATCCTCAAATTGAACGACGTGCGCAAGCAGGCCGTCGCCGCGGACGCGCAGACCCCGGCCGCGGTGGCCCAGACTCACGCCCGCCACATCATGCTGAAAGTGACGCCGACCCTGACCGAAGCCGACGCGCGCAAGCGCCTGGCCGAGTACAAGGCCAAAATCGACAGCAAGCAGGCGACCATGGAAGACCTGGCGCGCCAGTTCTCGCAGGACAGCTCGGCCGCCAAGGGCGGCGACATGGGCTGGCTGGAGCCGGAAGACACCGTGCCGGAACTGACGGCCGCGATGGCTGCGCTGCAGCCGGGCCAGGTGTCCGACGTAGTCAAATCGCCGTTCGGCCTGCACATCGTGCAAGTCATCGAGCGCAAGACCCAGGACGCCGCCAAGGAACGCGAACGCACGGTCGCACGCCAGGTCCTGACCGAGCGCAAGCGCGGCGAAGCGCTGGAAGACTGGGCACGCCAGGTGCGCGACCGCGCCTACGTCGAGTTCCGCGAGGAGAAGTAATTAATGGGTGAAACTGCGATGGGCACGCCGGCATCGCGTCCCTCGCTGGCGCTCACGGTCGGGGAACCGGCCGGCATCGGCCCGGAAATCTCGATCCGCGCGGCCTGGGCGCTGCGCCGGCAGGCGCGCTGCGTGCTGGTCGGCGATGCCGCCTTTCTCTCGCTCACGGCCAGCCTGATCGACCCGGCGATCCGCCTGTCGGCGATCTCGACGCTGGCGCTGCGCCACAGCGGCCTGCCGCATTTCCGCCCGGACGTGATTCCGGTGATCGACGTGCCGCTGGCCGCCCACGTGGTGCCGGGCCAGCTGGACGCCAACAACGGCCGCGCGGTGCTGGCCACGCTCGACCTGGCCATCGAAGGCGCGGTTGGTACCGGTGGGGCAGGGTGGTTCGACGCCATCGTCACCGCGCCGCTGCAGAAAAGCACCATCAACGATGCCGGCATCGCGTTTTCCGGCCACACCGAATACCTGGCCGACAAGACCGGCACGGCCAAGGTGGTCATGATGCTGGCCGGTTCGCCCGGAGCAAATGAACCCTATTTGCGGGTGGCGCTGGCCACCACCCACCTGCCGCTGAAGGACGTGTCCGCGGCAATCACCGCCGACAGCCTGACCCAGGTGCTCGACATCCTGCACGCCGACCTGGTCGCCAAGTTCGGCCTGGCTTCGCCGCGCATCCTGGTGACCGGCCTGAATCCGCACGCCGGCGAAAACGGCTACCTGGGCCGCGAAGAGATCGACGTGATCGAGCCGGTGCTGGAAGCCGCGCGCGCACGCGGCATCGACGCCCGCGGCCCGTATCCGGCCGACACCCTGTTCCAGCCCAAGTACCTGCGCGACGCCGACGCCGTGCTGGCCATGTACCACGACCAGGGCCTGCCGGTGCTCAAGCACGCGACCTTCGGGCGCGGCGTCAACATCACCCTCGGCCTGCCCCTGATCCGCACCTCGGTCGACCACGGCACCGCGCTCGATCTCGCCGCGCAGGGCCTGGGCCTGGCCGACTGCGGCAGCATGGAAGAGGCGATCCGCGTCGCTTTATCCATGGTGCAGGCCCAAAACAACAAATAAGAACTTCATGAAACACGTAGCCCGCAAGCGCTTTGGCCAGAACTTCCTGACCGATGCCCACGTCCTCAACGACATCATCGACGCGATCGGCCCGCGCCAGGGCGACACCATGGTCGAAATCGGCCCCGGCCTGGCCGCCATGACCGCGCTGCTCCTGAAAGAGCTCGACCACATGCACGTGGTCGAACTCGACCGCGACCTCGTCACGCGCCTGGAGAAAGCCTATCCGCGCGAGCGCTTGACGGTGAATTCCGGCGATGCGCTGAAATTCGACTTCGGCAGCATTCCGGTCCCGGAAGGCAAGAAGCTGCGCGTGGTCGGCAACCTGCCGTACAACATCTCGAGCCCGCTGCTGTTCCACTTGGCCGAGTTCGCGCACCTGGTCGAGGACCAGCACTTCATGCTGCAGAAGGAAGTGGTCGAGCGCATGGTGGCCGAACCCGGCACCAAGGCCTACAGCCGCCTGTCCGTGATGCTGCAATGGCGCTACGACATGGCGCTGCTGTTCGTGGTGCCGCCGACCGCCTTCGATCCGCCGCCGCGGGTCGACTCCGCCATCGTGCGCATGGTCCCGACCAGGCACCAGCTCCCGGCCGACGCCGCCACGCTGGAAGCGGTGGTCGCCAAGGCATTCTCGCAGCGGCGCAAGGTGATCCGCAATTGCGTGGCAGGCATGTTCACCGAACAGCAACTGGTCGAGGCCGGCATCGATCCGGGCGCGCGGCCGGAAGCGGTGGGGCTGGCGCAGTACGTGGCGCTGGCGAATCTGCTGAAGCCCGTGGCCTGAAACATCGTCGCCGCCCCGTTTGACGCCGCCTGCGCGCAGGCGGGGCGGCACGTCGACGCAGTACCCTGCCGCAGTACCTCTGCCGCACCGCAGCATCCCCGATTTTCCGCGTTTTCCGCCCCTTCAATCCACGTTTTCGACCGTCCGTCGCAGCCCGATGGCACCCCGGCGCGCGCACGCCTACAGTGACACCATCGAACAACGCAACACAGTCCCGAACCCGAAAACGACCCTGAAGGAGAGCAACATGAACGTCCTCAAGAACATGGAAGCGATTTTCCTGGCCACCGCCTTCCTGGCTGGC
>Ga0265797_10002621_pt1 | contig 29955 bp, 22 predicted proteins | sample P2T30metagenome_FD_192433 | JGI IMG/M metagenome (GOLD analysis project Ga0265797, IMG submission 192433) | Plant litter microbial communities from East Loma Ridge, Irvine, California - P2 T30 | ecosystem: Environmental > Terrestrial > Plant litter > Unclassified | place: USA: California...
CGGGCGGGTCTGCGATTCAAATCTGATAAGCCGTCATTATCCGCCAAAACGAACACGCGCGCGGCCTGACGCGCGGCTTGATCCAGCGCAAGCCAAGCGCGATTTGGCTCAGCCGTATGGGGCGTACGTGTCCGAGATAACAGACGGCTTGTCTCGGCACTGGTGTACTGTCGGCTTTACTGCTTATTCACTGCTCATTTGACTGCTTACTGAGCCCAGGAGGCCGAAATGAACGAGTTGATAGCGCCGCTGATCTTTGCCGCCCTGATGTCAGCCGGGGATAGCTTGCAGACCCGCCCAGCTGCGCCGCCCGAGACTGCGGCGAACATCAGTGCCGAACCGGCCAATACGGGCGCCGCAAAACTGCAGGCGGGACCCTACCGTATCGTCGAATCGAGCGGCGAATTGCGCCGCGGCGAGCGCTTGCCGGCGCGCTACCAGCCCCATAATTACGTGGTCGAGAACTGGCGTTCGCTGCGCCTGTCCAAGCCGCCGCGCGGGCACCAGTGGGTGCAGGCCGATGGCAGTTATGCGCTGGTGGCAATTGCTACCGGGCGGGTAGCGCAGGTGGTGCTGGGGCGCTGAGCCCGCAGCAGGCAGACGAAAAAAATGCCGTGGCGCGCCACGGCATTTTTTATTGCTCAGCTCAAACGTCTAGCGGTTTTCCTGGATGAAACCGGTGATCTTCGGACACACGATCTCGCGCCAGCGGCGGCCCGAGAAGATGCCGTAGTGGCCGGCTTTCGGCACCACGAAGTCATGCTTCTTTTGTTGCGGGATGCTGCTGCACAGATCGTGCGCGGCGCTGGTCTGGCCAATGCCCGAGATGTCGTCCAGTTCGCCTTCGACGGTGAGCAGGGCGACGCTTTTGATGTCTTGCGGACGCACCAGCTGGCCGCCGACTTCCCAGGTGCCTTTCGGCAAACTGAAATCCTGGAACACGGTCTTGATCGTGTCGAGGTAATACTCGGCCGGCATGTCCAGCACGGCGTTGTATTCATCGTAGAACTGGCGGTGCGATTCGGCCGAATCGTCGTCGCCGCGCAGCAGGTGCTGGTAGAACTCGCGGTGGCTCTGGGCGTGCCGGCCCGGATTCATGGCAATGAAACCGGCGTGCTGCAGGAAACCGGGGTAAACCTTGCGCCCGAAGCCCGGGTAATTGCCCGGCACCGCATAGATCACGGTGTTCTCGAACCACGAAAACGGCTTTTCGATCGCCAGGTCGTTGACCGCGGTAGGCGACTTGCGCGGGTCGATCGGGCCGCCCATCATGGTCATCGACTTCGGCAGTTTCGGGTCGTCATTGCTCGCCATCAGGGCGATCGCGGCCAGCACCGGCACGGTTGGCTGGCACACCGAGATCACGTGCACATCCGGGCCCAGGTGGCGGATGAAGTCCTGTACATAGAAGATGTAATCGTCCAGGTGGAAGGCGCCGTCGGCCAGCGGCACCATGCGCGCGTCGGTCCAGTCGGTGATATATACATCATGGTCGACCAGCAGCGCGCGCACGGTGTCGCGCAGCAGCGTCGAATGGTGGCCCGACAGCGGCGCCACCAGCAGCACGGTTGGCTGGTCGAGGGCGGCAAAGTCGGCTTCTTTCATGTCCTTCTTGAAATGCAGCAGACGGCAAAAGGGTTTTTCGACCACGACCTGCTCGTTGATCGCGACTTCATTGCCCTTGATGCTCGTGCTGTCCAGGCCGAATGCCGGCTTCTGGTATTCCTTGCCGAGACGATACATCAGCTCGTAACCGGCGGCGATACGCTGGGAAAACGGGGTGTGCGCAAAGGGCGACACCGGATTCGAAAACATTTTGGAAGACGCCTCGGCCCACTGCATCAGCGGGGTCAGGAAGGAGCGTTGCATCTCGTGCAGTTGATAAAGCATTGGGTATCCTTCGGGGTGGCAGCATGCCGTAAACAAGTGCGACTTGCTTCAAATCATTATAGGGGAATTATATTGGTCCGTGGAAACAAGGACTTAGGCTTCCCTTAGATATGCAGCACTTGTAGCATATTTGATAGATTGCCGTTGGTGAGGCGCACCACATAAGCAAGAATGCCCCGCTGGGCGGGGCATTCAAGGGGGCTGCGTCGTACCGAAGTTACTGAACGATGCTGCGGTCGGCCAATTCTGGATCAGTCGAACACCGGGGTTTCGACGCCCAGGATCTTGTGCAGTTTCGGCGACGTGGTCGTGTACTGCATGTGGATCTTCTTGTCCGGGAAGATGTACGGCGCGGCGCCGAAAGCGGCCAGCGCGGCTTCGTGGAAGCCCGACAGGATCAGCTTCTTCTTGCCCGGATAGGTGTTGATGTCGCCCACCGCGAAGATGCCCGGGACATTGGTCTCGAACTTCTCGGTGTCGACCACCTTCAGTTGCTTGCGTTCGATGTCCAGGCCCCATTCGGCGATCGGACCGAGCTTTGGCGACAGGCCGAAGAACACCAGCAGCATGTCGAGTGGCACGCGGCGGGTAACGCCGTCGGCGCCGGTGACTTTGACTTCGCTCAGCTGGCCGTCTTTTTCGTCGAAGCCGGTGACCTGGCCGGTGATCAATTGCATCTCGTATTCGTCGCACAGCGCCTTCATCTTGGCCACCGACGCCGGGGCCGCGCGGAAGTCGTCACGGCGGTGCACCAGCACCACCGATTCTGCCTTGCCGACGAAGTTCAGCGCCCAGTCGAGGGCCGAATCGCCGCCGCCGCAGATGACCAGGTTCTTGCCTTCGAAGCGCGCCGGATCCTTGACGCGGTAGAACAGCTGTTCGTTGTCGAACCGGTCGATACCGTCGACCTTGATCGTGCGCGCTTGGAACGAACCGACGCCGGCGGCGATGAAGATGGTCTTGGTGATGAAACGCGTGCCCAGCGTGGTCTCGACGTTGAAGCGCTGGTCTTCGCGGCGCTGCACGGTCGTTACTTCCTGGTTCAGGTGGAAGGTCGGCTCGAACGGCTCGATCTGCTTGAGCAGGTTGTCGGTCAGTTCCTGGCCGGTGCACACCGGCACCGCCGGAATGTCATAGATCGGCTTGTCGGGATACAGTTCCACGCACTGGCCGCCGACGGCCGGCAGCGAATCGATGACGTGGGCCTTGATTTCGAGCAGGCCGAGTTCGAAGACCTGGAACAGGCCGACCGGACCGGCGCCGATGATGACGGCGTCCGCTTCGATGGCGCCGGCGAAGGAACTGTTGGGAGCGATGCTGCCCGCTTCCTGAGTGGCATTGATAGTCATGCGCTAAGCTTCCTGAATATTTTGATGGGTAAGGCGATGGCAGGGATGCCACGCAAAACGGCCCCCGTGCCGGCGCTGCCCGAGTCGCCGTGAGCAGCGCCCACTACGATCAGCGGGCCAGTTGGTCGAGCTTGTTCGTAACGTCTTTCCACTCTTCTGCGTCTGGCAGGGCCGGCTTGGTCTTGGTAATCGACGGCCAAAAGCGCGACAGGTCGGCGTTGATCTTGATGAACTGCTGCTGATCGCCCGGCACGTCTTCCTCGGCATAGATCGCGTTCACCGGGCACTCGGCCACGCAGACGGCGCAGTCGATGCACTCGTCAGGATCGATGGTGAGGAAATTCGGGCCTTCCCGGAAACAATCTACCGGGCATACATCGACGCAGTCGGTGTAACGACAGCGGATGCACGATTCGGTGACAACGTGGGTCATAACAGTCCTATCAATTGGTGGGGATGTCGCGTCGCCGGGCGCAGATACGTGATTAGGCCGGCCGGACATGGCAAAGCACTGTATTTTAGGGCAATTCAGGGTTTCCCACAAATTCGCCTATATATACATTCCACATAAGCAAATGATGGCTCAGGCGCACGAGCGTGCGCCGATTGCGGGAGTTTGGCGGGGCGAACTGCGCGCCAGCGCAGCGGCAAGGATTCAGGCCAGCAGCGGATCGTCGAGCGCCGAGGCGGCAGTCGGCAGGCCGGGGGTGGGCGAGATGCCCGGCAGGGCCGGACCGTGGCGGCCATGCTCGGCGCACCAGCACGCCAGCAGGCGCGCTTCGCCGGCCACGATGTGTTCGGCGTGGCTGCGCCCGCCGCGGTCGTACTCGGGCAATTGCATGGTGCCGCAGCAGGTGCGCCGGTCCTGGCGCGCGCCCGGCGCGTCGCATACCTTGGCCGCCAGCGGCACGCAGGTCAGGAAGGCGCTGGCGCCGATCTCGAGGCCGATGTCGAGGCCGACGCCGGCGCCGACCGCGGCCTCGAGCGCCGCGCCATGGCTGGCCTCGACCACGTCACGGCGGCTGAACTGGTTGCGGATGAAGCCGCTATATGCGCCCGGTTTGCCGTCTTCGGTCACGGCCTGGATCATGCCATTGACCACGTCGACGAAGGTGGCCGCCTGTTCGGGCGCGTTGATCAGGGCGCGCAGCAGCACCCCGGCCAGGTAGGCGGCCACGCGGTGCAGCAGGGCGGCATCGTCTTCGCGCTCGGGCGCGCGTTCGTAGGCGAACATGTCGGCCAGGACGTCGTACACGGCGCCGGTAAAGACCTGCGAAATGGCATGCACCTGGGTGCCGACCTGGCCCAGGCGCAGGTCGTTGTCGGCGTTGCGCAGGCTGCTGCCATTGCCAAGCGCCACGCCGAACTGCTCGGCGATGTCGGCCAGATACGATTTGTCGTGCAGGCTGGCCTTGGTCTGGGCCACGATCGCCTCGCACTGGTCGAGCTGCGACAGCGCCAGGAAGATCGCGGTGAGGTCGCCAAACGACTCGTGCAGGCCGCCGGTCTGGGGCGGGGCGTCGGCCTGCAGCCAGCGCGGCTGGATGCCGTCGAGCACCGCATGCGCGGTCTCGTGGGCGACGATGTCAAACGAGCGGCAGGTGTACACCCGTTCGGCCGCTGCGTCGTCGCCCGGAATGAAGTCGCCGAAGCGCAGGCAGCCCTGGGTGCGGCTGTAGAAGGCGTTCATGACATTCGGCAGCCCATGCGGGAATACGCGCAGTGGACTGGTGTCGACGCTGCTGTTCCAGTTCCAGGGCAGCGGCATGGAGATGCCGGCCGCGCCCAGTGCGCGCTGGTACATGGTCAGGGTCTGGCGCACCACGGCGAACGTATGCACGGCGTCGAACGCGGGCGTGTCGGGCTGGGCGATGAAGTCGCCGGCAGCGTTCGGCTCGACCGCCGCAATGCCGGGTTCGCCCGGCGCGATGCGGGCGTCGCGCGGACCGGCCAGCACCACGCCGGGCAGATACGCCTTGCGGGTGCCGATCTCGTCCACCGATGGATCTTGTTTCCACATCGATACGCGGGCGCCGAACGCATGCGGCAGCGGTTCGGCCTCGACCGGCGCGCCATCTTCGGCCGGGTCGCCTGGCAGCAGAGCGTGTGGGTCCATGTCGCCTCCTTGCGTAATGACGGATTCATGGTCGCGCTCCCGGCGAGCTGCGCCTTGAGACTCATCAATTGATGCCGCTCGACTGCGTCAAATGTAGCGGGCTCTGGCATACACCGGCTGTGAGTGGCATCATGGCGGATTGTTGGAATCGAATCAGGAAGGAATGTTTAGATGGCGGAAATCAGTATCGTCCAGCAGCATGGCCTGAGCCCGGATGCGGCGCGCTCGGCGGCCGATCAGGTGGCGCAGCGCATCGCTGCCGAATATGGACTGGATTGCAAGTGGGAAGGCGACGTATTGCGTTTCGAGCGCAGCGGCGTGGAAGGGGCGCTGACGCTGGAGGGGCAGAATGCCGCGATGCGGATCAAGCTGGGATTCCTGATGGGCGCTTTCGCGCCGGCGATCGAGGCCAAGGTGGCTGACAAGATGCGCCGTGTGTTTGCGCCGGCGTGACGGTGCTGGTCTGGTTGGTACGCAGCTGAGCGCATAGCTTATTGCCGCGAACTTAGCCCGTCATTGCTGCCAGTGGCAGGAATGACGGGGTGGCGCAAGAATAGTGTTGGCGCTGCGTAATTGCGCCGCAGGGCATCAGCCCTTGAGTTCTTCGATCAGATCGATGTACTGCTGCTGCGCGTCTTCTTGCGAAGTGCCCTGCAGGTTGGCCCAGGCGTCGTATTTGGCGCGTGCCACGAAATCGGTCATGCCCGGACGCTCGCCGCTGGCGTCGCCGCTCGAACCCTGCTTGAACAGCGCGTAGATCTTCAGCAAGGTCATGTTGTCCGGACGCTCGGACAGGTTTTTCGAATCGGCCTGGGCCTGGGTGAACTGGTCTTGCAAGCTCATGAATACTCCTGGTGGTTGCGATATTGTCGCTTGGACAAAGTGGCAGGCATCTTAGCGCAGGAGCCGGGCGCGGGCAGGTGAAACGGCCGCGTTTTAGAGGGGAAGTTCAAATGCGCGCGCCGGGCGAAACGCCGGCGCGTGCATTCGCAGTCTTTAGACGCCCAGCAGGTCGACGTCGAAGATCAGGGTGGCGTTCGGCGGAATCACGCCGCCGGCGCCGCGCGCGCCGTAGCCCAGGCTGGCCGGGATGGTCAGGCGACGCGAGCCGCCGACTTTCATGCCCTGCACGCCTTCGTCCCAGCCGCGGATCACTTGACCGGCGCCCAGTGCGAACTGGAACGGATCATTGCGGTCCTTGCTCGAATCGAACTTGGCGCCGAGGCTGCCGTCGTCGTTGCGCAGCCAGCCGGTGTAGTGCACGGTGACGTGCTGGCCAGCCTTGGCTTCGTCGCCGTCGCCGGCGATCAGTTCTTCGTATTGCAGACCAGAATCGGTAGTGGTGGTGGACATGGTGCTCCTTGTTGTTCAGATTGAACGGCGATTGTAGTCCATGGGTCTGGAAAGCGCTATGCGGGCCCGGTTCATCGGTGCGTCACAACGCCTTAGAGCGACGACGATGTGCGTAAAATGCCAAGTTCGACATCCGAACCGGAGCTTCCATGCCCATCATCGCCAGCCAGTTTGCGACCGCCCTGAAGGCCGCGCCATGAATGGCGTCCTCACCGCCTGGCGGCGCGCGCTGCGCGCGCAGTTCAGCCGCCGCATGCTGCTGCTGTCGCTGGCGCCGCTGCTGTTGTCGCTGACGCTATGGGGCGGTTTGCTGTGGTTCGGCGCGCAGCCGCTGCTCGACTGGCTGCAGGGCTTGTTCGCCGAGTACGAAGCGTTCCAGACCAGCGGCAGCGTGCTGGCCATGCTCGGCCTGGGTATGCTCAAGGTGATGGTGGTGCCGCTGCTGGCGATCGCGCTGCTGCTGCCGTTGATGATCGCGTCGAACCTGTTGTTCATGGGCATCGTGGCGATGCCGGCAATCGAGCATCACGTCGGCGCGCGCCAGTTTCCCAAGCTCGAGAAGAAAGAGGGCGGCAGCTTTGCCGGCAGCATTGCCATCAACCTTGGCAGCAGCATCGTGTTCGCATTGCTGTGGCTGCTCACATTGCCGTTGTACGCAGTGCCGCCACTGGCCTGGCTGGTGCAGGCGGCGCTGTGGGCCTGGGTCACCTCGCGCGTGATGAGCTACGACGCGCTGGCCGCGCACGCCAGCGCGGGTGAGCGCCAGCGCCTGATGCGGCGCCACCGCAAGGCGCTGCTGACGATCGGCTTCGCCAGCGGCCTGGCCGGTGCGCTGCCCGGCATCGCCTGGATGGGCGGGGCGGTGCTGTCGTTCGTGCTGTTCCCGGTGCTGGCGATGCTGTCGGTGTGGCTGTACATCATGATCTTCCTGTTTGCAGGACTATGGTTCCAGTACTACTGCCTGCAAGCCCTGGAAGAACAGCGCGCGCACGACCTCGACGCAGCGGTGCTGTAATTTCGCCATCGATAGGCGCTGCCGCGTGCACCGAAGCGTGCGCTGGCGCGTTGATCCGGTTAACGGCATGCGTCCAAACCCAATTGTCCGAATCAAAATGGCGTCTTTGCAAGAAGGCGTGTCACCCAGTTAAGACCTGTCGTCGAGCCCGTTGTTTTTTTGCGAAAATATTCTGCGTTCGGCAAATTTGTTAAACGGCGTCTCGCGCATGTCGTATTGATGTGGTGGAATATTGCCTACGGAGGCCAAGATCTGGAGTCGGATCTGTCCCACCGATTGTGCGAACTAAAAAGACCACAATCACTCGAACGGACCAGCAGCAAGTCGATGGCAAGCAGGTTGGCGGGGATTGCTCGTAATTTGATTCAGACCGGTTAAGCCATCATGCAAAGTATTCGCCGTCTCGCACGGCCCAGTAATGTTTTCGGCAAGCGCGCACAAGCTGCGCGACGTGAACCGTCGATCGACGCTGCCGATGGCGCAGGCGCAGATGCGCCCGCGCTCGCTGCCTCGTCGGCCGCCGCCATGGCCCCTTCGTCGCCGGCAACTTCCGGCAACGACGTCCCCATGCATGAAGCGTTCCCGCATCTGGCGCCGGGCGGCGGCGATCCGGGCGGACCATCCGACCCGTCCGGTTCGCCCGGCGAACCGGAACCGCGTCCGCGCCGCCGCCGTTTCAAGCTGTGGCTGACCATCGGCCTGTTGCTGCTGCTGCTGATCCTGGCGGCTTGGGCCGTGCTCGAGACGCGCACCTCCCGGATGCAGGCAAAGATCTTCTCTGACATGGCCAGCGAGCTGACCTATCGCATGGGCAATGGCCCCAGCGATTCGATCCGCTTCCCGGCCGCCAGTCCCTACGATACCCGGCTCGGCTACGCCGGCTTGCCGAACTATCTCGAGCGCCTCAAGTCACGCGACTACGCGGTCGCGGCGCAGGCGCGCATTTCGCCGCAGATGGTCAAGATGCACGATCTCGGCCTGTACGCGACCTACCACGAGAAAACCAAGGTCGGCCTCGAGATCCTCTATTGCCGTTCGCAGCCCCTGTTCACGTCGCGCTTCCCCGAGCGCTTCTACCACGACTTCAATGCCGCACCGCCGTTGCTGGTGCAGAGCCTGCTATTCATCGAAAACCGCGAACTGCTCGATCCGGGCAATGTGCGCCGCAACCCGGCCGTCGAATGGGACCGCTTCTCGAAAGCCGTCTTCGACAAGACCTTGTCCAGCGTCGGCCTCGGCGGCCAGGGCCGGGTGGCCGGCGGCAGCACGCTGGCGACCCAGATCGAAAAATACCGCCACTCGGCCGAAGGGCGCACCGGCTCGCTGACCGACAAGATCATCCAGATGTCGTCGGCCACGCTGCGCGCCTACCAGGACGGCGAAGACACCACCGGCGCGCGGCGCCAGATCGTGCTCGACTACCTGAATACGGTGCCGCTGTCGGCCAAGGGCGGCTATGGCGAAGTCAACGGCATTGGCGACGGCCTGTGGGTCTGGTACGGGCGCGACTTCAACAAGGTCAACGGCATGCTCAAGGGCCCGATGACCAATTCTGACGCAGTGCTGGCCTACAAGGAAGCGCTGTCCCTGATGATCGCCCAGCGCCGTCCGGCCTATTACCTGGGCGCCGGCGAAAACGACCTCGAAACCCTGACCAACAGCCACCTGCGCGTACTGGCCCAGGCCGGCGTCATTTCGCCGCAGCTGCGCGACGCCGCGCTCAACGCCAAGTTGCAACCGGCGCTGCACAGCGGCGTCGCGGCGCCGCCGGCCGACGCTTTTGTCTCGCGCAAGGCCGCCAATGCGGTGCGCAACCACCTCGGTTATCTGATCGGCGACTCGCGCCTGTACAACGTCGACCGGCTCGACCTGTCGGTGGTCTCGACCCTGGACGGCAACGCCCAGCAGGCGGTGACGGCAGCGCTGCGCAGCCTGACCGACGCCGAACACGCCAAAGAAGCCGGCCTGACCGGCAAGGGCCTGCTCGGCAACGGCGACCCGGCCCAGGTGGTGTACAGCTTCACACTGATGGAGCGTGGCGAACACGTCAACTACCTGCGGGTGCAGACTGACAACTACGACCAGCCGCTCGACATCAACGAAGGCGCCAAGCTCGATCTTGGCTCGACCGCCAAGCTGCGCACGCTGGTGACCTATCTCGACATCGTCGACCAGCTGCACAAGCGTTTCGAGCCGATGGACAAGATCGGCCTGATGGGCGTCGAGGTTGACGCCAAGGACCGCATGTCGCAGTGGGCGCTGGAGTATTTCCGGGCGCTGCCCGACGGCGCCGACCGTGGCTTGAACCCGATGCTGCACGCGGCCATGGATCGCAAGTACTCGGCCAATCCGGGCGAGCGCTTCATGACCGGTGGCGGCCTGCACACCTTCGGCAACTTCAGCAAGCTCGACAACAGCCGGATCATGGACGTCAACCAGGCGCTGCGCAATTCCACCAACCTGGTGTTCGTGCGCATGATGCGCGACGTGGTGCGCTACTACATGTTCCAGTTGCCGGGCTCGTCGGCCCAGCTGCTGGCCGACGCCAACGATCCGCGCCGTGCGGCCTACCTGGCGCGCTTCGCCGACAGCGAAGGCAAGGATTTCCTGGCCAAGTTCTGGAACAAATACAAGGGCAAGAGCCCGGCCGAAGTCGATACGCTGCTGTTCTCGGGCGTGCGCCCGCTGGCCTCGAAGCTGGCGGCGGCGCACCGCACCGTGGTGCCGAACGCCACGCTGGACCAGTTCGGCGCCTTCATCAACGCCACGCTGCCGTCGGCCAACGAAGTCGACCCCGAGCGCATCCCGAAGATGTACGAGATGTACGACGCGCGCAATATGTCGCTGGCCGACCGCGGCTATGTGGCCTCGGTGCACCCGCTCGAATTGTGGCTGGTGAGCTATCTGCGGGTCCATCCAAAGGCGGGCTGGTCCGAAGTCACGGCGGCCAGCGTCAAGGAGCGCCAGGAGGTCTACCAGTGGCTGTTCAAGACCAGCCGCAAGAACGCCCAGGACAAGCGCATCGCCGGCCTGCTCGAAGTCGAAGCCTTCCTCAAGATCCACGCCCAATGGAAGAAGATGGGCTACCCGTTCGATTCGCTGGTGCCGTCGTTCGCCACCACGCTGGGCGCCTCGGCCGACCGGCCCGCCGCGCTGGCCGAGCTGATGGGCATCATCGTCAATGGCGGGGTGCGCAAACCCATCGAGCGCATCGATTCGCTGCACTTCGCCAAGGACACGCCGTACGAAACGCTGGTGCGCCGTAACAAGGGCAATGGCAAGGAGCAAGTATTGGCGCCGGAAGTGGCGCGCGTGGTGGCCGACGCGATCCAGGGCGTGGTCTCGGACGGCACCGCCAAGCGCGTCAAGACCGCCTTCGTGCAGGCCGATGGCCAGGTGATTGCGCTGGGCGGCAAGACCGGTACCGGCGACCAGCGCTTCGACGTCTACGCCCGCGGCGGGCGCCTGATCGAGTCGCGCTACGTGAACCGCTCGGCGACGTTCGTGTTCAATATCGGCGAACGCTTCTACGGCAGCATGACGGCCTACGTGCACGGTCCGCAGTCCGAGAACTACGACTTCACCAGTGCGTTGCCAGTGCAGCTGTTGGTGACGCTGGCGCCGAGCCTGATGCCGATGATCGAGCCGCCGGCGCCGGTGGCGGGCGCGCCGGCGCCGCGCCAGTGCGTGCGTTGAACGACGAGCAGGCGCAGGCGGGGCAGGGCAAGGTCGGTGGGGCTTCGCGCTATGCGCGCAGCGCCCGCCGCGCGGTCTCGCGTCGCCTGCAGAACTTCAGCATCGTGTCGCTGCGCGACCTGGTGCTGGCGTCCGGCCCCACGATCGTGCTGGTGCTGGGCGCCGTGCTGCTGGCCTACTGGTGGGTCGATCCGGCCCCGCCGCGCACGCTGCGCATGGCGACCGGCCAGGAAAACTCGGCCTACGAACAGTTCGGCAAGCGCTACGCGACGCTGCTGGCGCAGGACGACATCAAGGTCACGCTGGAGTCCTCGCTCGGCTCGCGCGACAATCTCGAACGCCTGCGCCGCGGCCAAGCCGACGTCGCGTTCGTCCAGAGCGGCTCGACCGATCCGGACGTCGCCGGTCGTGACGACAGCGACAGCAATGGCCTGGTCTCGCTCGGCAGCCTGTTTACCGAGCCGGTCTGGCTGTTCGTGCGCGAAGGCGCCGGGGTTCGGCAATTGCCCGACCTGCGCGGCAAGCGCATCAACCTGGGGCCGGAAGGCACCGGCGTGCCGCGCCTGATCCGCCAGGTGCTCGACGCCAACGGCATCGAGCCGGCGCAACTGCATATCGGCGACCTGGCCGACACACCGGCCACGGTTGAACTGCTGGCCGGCCGCATCGACGGTCTTGTGTTCAGCTCGGCGCCGGAAGCGCCGCTGATCCAGATGCTGCTGCAAACGCCCGGCATCCGCCTGTTCGATTTTTCCCAGGCCGAAGCCTACACCCGGCGCCTGCCATTCCTGACCCACGTCGTGCTGCCGCGCGGGATCGTCGACCTGGGGCGCAACATCCCGGCCCAGGATTACCACCTGATCGCGCCCACCGCAACGCTGGTGGCGCGCGCCGAACTGCATCCGGCGCTGGTGGGCCTGCTGGTCAGGTCGGCGGCCCAGATCCACGGCGGCGCCGGCTGGTTCCAGCAGCAGGGGCAGTTCCCGTCGCCCAAATACACCGAGATCCCGGTCGCGCCCGAAGCGGCGCGCTACTACCGCGACGGTCCGCCGCTGCTGCAGCGCTATATGCGCTTCTGGCTGGCCAACCTGGCCGAGCGCTTGTGGGTGGTGGTGGTGGCGCTGACCGCGCTGCTGATTCCGCTGTCCAAGATCGTGCCTCCGATCTATGTCTGGCGCGTACGCTCGCGCGTGTATCGCTGGTATGGCGAATTGCGCGCCATCGAGCAGGCCTATGAAGACAGCGGCGCCGCGCCCGGCGAAGCCGAACGCCAGGACCTGGGACGGCGCCTCGATGGCCTCGAAGACCGGGTCAACCATATCTCGGTGCCGCTCGCCTACGCGGACGAGTTGTACCGCTTGCGCAGCCACATTCACCTGGTGCGCGAACGCGTGCGCGGCGCCCATCAGGCCGACGGCGCCCCACAAGCTGGCGTTGTGCCAGCCGAGTCGTCGCCAGCGGCCGGGTAGTTGCCGGGTAGTTGCCGGGGAGGGCGAGCAGAGCGTTGTATTCCTCCCACGCATCCGGCAAAGTACGCAAATCCGGCAATCTCATATGGTAAAGTGCGATCTTGCTGTTTGGAAATGATGGTGTCCGCTTGGTTTGACCGACGATCGTTGTCGGCCGGCGCCGGGCCTTTCCTCTCTCAACCGACCGCGCCCATGCTAGATTTTTCGCAATCCCATATCGATCGTCTCGACCAGCTGTGCAAGCCGCTGGTCAAGCGCACGATCGTCCTGCTGATCGGCATCTGCCTGCTGCTGGTCGGGCTGCACCTGTGGAGCCTGTTCGCTGCGCGTGCGTCCGAGATCGACAGCACTGGCGTAAGCACCGCGAATATGGCGCGCGCGCTGGCCTCGCATGCGGAGCGCACGGTGGCCCTGGGCGACACGGTGCTCGACGAAATGGTCGAACGCGCCGAGCACGGCGAAGTCTGGGGCCGCTTCGGCGTCGAGGGCGCAGCCCACCTGCACACGCGCCTGAAGCACATCGCCGCGGTAACGCCGCAGATCCAGGAACTGTTCATCTATGGCGCCGGCGGCGAACGGCTGGCCACGTCGCTGCCGCACAAGCTCGAGGGCAATAACGCCGACCGCGAATACTTCCGCTATCACCAGGCGAACACCGGCCGCGGCACCTATATCGGCAAGCCGATCCGCAGCCGCTCGACCGGCATCCTCACCATTCCGCTGTCGCGCCGCATCAACCGCCCGGACGGCAGCTTTGGCGGCGTGGCGATGGCCTCGCTCAAGCTGCGTTTCTTCGGCGACTTCTATGACAGCTTCGATGTCGGCCAGACCGGCACCATCGTGCTGGCGATCGACGACGGCACGCTGCTGTACCGGCGCCCGTTCAAGGAGTCGATGGTCGGCACCAATGTCAGCGACATCGCGATCTTCCAGCTCTACCGCACGCTGGGTCCGGTCGGCACCGCCATGCGCGTGGCGAAGATCGACGGCGTCGAGCGCCTGTACAGCTACCGCCGCGTCGACGGTTTCCCGCTGATCGTGGCCATCGCCATCTCGCGCGAGGAGATCCTGCATGAGTGGTGGATCGTGGTCATCAAGATGAGCGGCGTGGTGCTGGCTGCGCTGTCGCTGCTGGGCTGGGGCGCGCTGCGCATGATCCGCCAACTGAAGGTGCGCGAAGCGCTGGAAGACCAGTTGCGGCGCGCCCGCGTCATGCTCGAGGCGCAGAACGAAGAGCTGCAGGTGCTGGCCGACAGCGACGGCCTGACCGGCATGGCCAACCGGCGCCACTTCGAAACCACGCTCAGTGCCGAGCGCGAGCGGGCGCGCCGCAATGGGCAACCGTGCTCGCTGATCCTGCTCGACGTCGACCATTTCAAGAAGTACAACGACCGCTACGGCCACGTCGCTGGCGACGAGTGCCTGCGCCTGGTGGCGCGCGCGATCGACGGCGGCACGCGCCGCCCGACCGATCTGGCGGCGCGCTACGGCGGCGAGGAATTCGCGGTGATCCTGCCCGACACCGACCTGGATGGCGCGCGCCTGGTGGCCGAGAATATCCGCAGCGCGATCGCCCGCCTCGGCATCGAGCATGCCGACAGCGCGTTCGGCCACGTCAGCGTCAGTCTCGGCGTGTTCACCTCGCGCCCGGCGCAGGACGAGTGTGACGCCTCCAGCTGGGTCAGATCGGCCGATGCCTTGTTGTACCAGGCCAAGACGGCCGGGCGCAACCGTATGGCCTGGGCCGCGGCCGAATCCTGCGCGGCGTAAACCTCGGCGCGCAGATCGCCGCCATCGTCATTGCTCGGGAATCGGATTACACTGACGCCCCGTCTGCGTTCCGAAGGAAGCCATGATCCGCCGTTCGTTCCCCGCGTTTGTCCTCGCCAGCCTGCTGGCATGCTCAGCCTTACCCTGGTGCGCTGCCGTCGCTGGCGAGGCCGATGCGCCCGCCGTCAAGCGCAGCCCGCGCGAACACTACACCAAGTACGAATACCGGATCCCGATGCGTGACGGTGTGCACCTGTTCACCACGGTCTATGTGCCGAAAGACAGCACGCGCAGCTACCCGTTCCTGATGGAACGCACGCCGTACAGCGCCGGCACCCACGCGCAAGGCGAGCTGCGCTACGGCGTCGACTGGATGCCCGAGTCGCTCGGCCCTTCGCCCGAATTCGAGCAGGCCGGCTACATCTTCGTCGAGCAGGACGTGCGCGGGCGCTATATGTCCGAAGGCGTGTGGCAGGAAATGACCCCGCATGGCAAGGCGCCGCTGGCACGAGGCGAGGGCCGCGAAAGCGAGGACATGCACGATAGCGTGGCCTGGCTGCTGAAAAACGTCCCCAACAACAACGGCAAGGTCGGCATCCTCGGCATCAGCTATCCCGGCTTCTACACCGCCGCCAGCATCATCGATTCGCACCCGGCGATCAAGGCCGCCTCGCCCCAGGCGCCGATCGCCGACCTGTATATGGGCGACGATTCCTACCACGGCGGCGCCTTCAAACTGGCGGGCAACTTCGACTTCTACGCCGCCTTTACCTCGGTCAGCAACCCGACCCCGCTACCCAAGAGCTGGACCGGTTTCGACTACGGCGAAGCGGACGCCTACGACTTCTTTCTGAAACGCCTGACGCTGTCGAACATCGCGGCCAGCATGAGCGAGAACCAGCGCGAACTGTTCATGCCGAACATCGAGCACGACACCTACGATGGGTTCTGGCAAGCGCGCGCCATCGGCCCGCACATGAAGAACGTGAAGGCGGCGGTGCTGACGGTGGGCGGCTGGTACGACGCCGAAGACTTCCAGGGCCCGTTCTCGGTCTACCGCGCCATCGCGCGCCATAACCCGGACACCAGCAACGCGCTGGTGATCGGACCCTGGGTGCACGGCGGCTGGGCGCGGGGCGACGGTGCGCGCCTGGGCCATGTGCGCTTCGATGCCAACACCAGTGACTATTTCCGGCGCGAGATCCAGTTCCCGTTCTTCGAGCAGCACCTGAAGGGCGTCAAGCCAGCCACCAGGCTGGCGCCGGTAACCGTGTTCGAGACCGGCACCAATGTCTGGCGCAGCTACGCGGCCTGGCCACCGGCGCCGGCCAGGCCGCGCACGCTGTACTTCGGCGCCAACGGCGCCCTGAGCTGGCAGCAGCCGTCAATTGGCGGCGCGTATGACGAATATGTGGCCGACCCGCGCCGCCCGGTGCCCTACATCGGCTATCCGGCGACCGGCGTGCCGAAAGAATATATGGTGTCCGACCAGCGCTTTGCCGCCAGCCGTCCCGACGTGCTGGTGTACCAGAGCGAAGTGCTGGAAGACGACGTCACCGTCGCCGGCGACGTCACCCCCAGGCTGTTCGTCTCGACCAGCGGCACGGACGCCGACTGGGTGGTCAAGCTGATCGATGTGTATCCGGCCGCCTACCCGAACGCGGCGCCGGCGCCTGGCGGCAAGGATGTCGGCGCGCCGGCAGTGACCATGGGCGGCTTCCAGCAACTGGTGCGTGGCAACCCGCTGCGGGGCAAATTCCGCAACAGTTTCGAGAAACCCGAACCGTTCACGCCAGGCAAGGTCGAAGCCATCAGCTACGGCCTGGGCGATGTGAACCATACCTTCCGGCGCGGCCACCGGATCATGGTGCAGGTGCAGAGTTCGTGGTTCCCGCTGATCGACCTGAATCCACAGACCTTCATGCGCATTCCCGAGGCCAGGCCGGAAGACTTCCGCAAGGCGACCCAGCGCGTCTACCGCGCGCCTGGGTCTGCCTCGGGCCTGCAACTGATGGTCTTGCCGCGTAATTAAGCGGTGTTGCTGGTGCAGGCTCAGGCGCCGATCCAGGGCAGGCCGGCCTTGCACCAGCCACCGATCGTCTTGCGATGGCCATCGCCGTCGCGGTCGCCTTCGAAACCTTCCAGGATATCGAAGGCGTTCGCATAGCCGAGCTCGGTCGCCACGCGCGCGCTGTGGCGCGAGCGCACCCCCGAACGGCACAAGAACAGCAGCGTCCGGTCCTTGGCGGCCACGCTTTCGAGCTGCGCACCAAACGCGGCATTCGGCACGCCGCCCGGATAGGTCGCCCATTCCACCGCCTTGTGCTGGCTTTCGTCCAGCGTCACCCGTCCCACCCAGTCGCGTTCGGCATTGGTGCGCACATCGACCAGCAGCACGCCCGGATCGGCCTGGAGCAGGGCAAACGCTTCTTGCGGCGTCACCGCCCCGGCATAGGGCAGGCCGGCACCACGTTCGCGCGCCGTTTGTAAAATCGTTTCTTTGGTCATGGCTTCTGTTCCGTTTTCGAGCACTCGCCGGCGGTGCACCATCGTGGATCAGTGTATCCTGCGCTGCGATGGTGCGCTGGCATTCAATTGCACCAAACAGGTGCATTCAGGCGGGCTCAGCAAAAATCTGCCGCCACGCCCCGGTTGGCCCGATTTTATGGGTAAACTGGTTTGTTTCCCAAGAATGATTTGTGCATGCTCTCATGCGCGATCCATCACAGGTCGCGCCCGCAGAGTTGGCATACTTCCTGCTTCAACATGCTGTAAGTTGTCGAACCGCATGGCTCGACATCCCTTTTTCAATTAGGAGATTCCGAATGGCAAAGTCCGCTGCAGATGTAATGCAAATGGTTAAGGACAACGAAGTCAAGTTCGTTGATTTACGCTTCGCCGATACCCGCGGCAAGGAACAGCACGTCACGGTGCCGGTGTCGCACTTCGACCTGGACAAATTCGAATCGGGCCACGCCTTCGACGGCTCGTCGATCGCCGGCTGGAAGGGCATTGAAGCATCGGACATGCTCTTGATGCCAGACCCGAACACCGCCAACCTCGACCCGTTCATGGAAGAGACCACGATGTTCATGCAGTGCGACGTGATCGAACCGTCGGACGGCAAGGGCTACGACCGCGACCCGCGCTCGATCGCGAAACGCGCTGAAGCCTACCTGAAGTCGTCGGGCATCGGCGACACCGCCTATTTCGGCCCTGAGCCAGAATTCTTCATCTTCGACGCCATCCGCTGGAAGATCGACATGTCCGGCTGCATGGTCAAGATCGATTCCGAAGAAGCCTCCTGGTCGACCGACAAGGAAATCGAAGGCGGCAACAGCGGCCACCGTCCAACCGTCAAGGGCGGTTACTTCCCGGTGCCGCCAGTGGACAGCTTCCAGGACATGCGTTCGGAAATGTCGCTGATCCTCGAATCGATGGGCATCCCGGTCGAAGTGCACCACCACGAAGTCGCCGGCGCCGGCCAGAATGAAATCGGCACCCGGTTCTCGACCCTGGTCGAGCGCGCCGACTGGACCCAGAACATGAAGTACGTGATCTGGAACGTGGCCCACAGCTATGGCAAGACCGCAACCTTCATGCCGAAGCCGATCAACGGCGACAACGGCTCGGGCATGCACGTGCACCAGTCGATCTGGAAAGACGGCAAGAACCTGTTCGCCGGCGACGGCTATGCCGGCCTGTCCGAGACCGCACTGTTCTACATCGGCGGCATCATCAAGCACGCGCGCGCCCTGAACGCGATCACCAACCCGGGCACCAACTCGTACAAGCGCCTGGTGCCAGGCTACGAAGCCCCGGTCAAGCTGGCCTACTCGGCGCGCAACCGTTCGGCCTCGATCCGCATCCCGCACGTGGCGAACCCGAAAGGCCGCCGCATCGAGACCCGTTTCCCGGATCCACTGGCCAACGTCTACCTGTGCTTCGCTGCGCTGATGATGGCCGGCCTGGACGGTATCCAGAACAAGATCCACCCGGGCGAAGCCGCCACCAAGGATCTGTACCATCTGCCGCCTGAAGAAGACAAGCTGATCCCGACGGTGTGCGCATCGCTCGAAGAAGCACTCGAAGCGCTGGACAAGGACCGCGAGTTCCTGACCCGCGGCGGCGTCTTCAGCGACAGCATGATCGATGCCTACATCGAGCTGAAGATGAACGAAGTGCAGCGTCTGCGCATGACCCCGCACCCGGCTGAATTCGACATGTACTACTCGTCGTAACTGCTTGATAACGCGGACGTTGTTTCAGAACGTCGTTCGCGTTGCACGGGCCAGATCAAAGCGGAGAAAGCGAAGGCTTTCCCCGCTTTTTTTATTGCTTCGGGTATAGTCGGGCGCGACTACAATCCCTGTGGCTGCGTGTGCAGTGACTCGAATGATGCGAATGAACCCTACCGTTTACCGCCATGGACTGACCCTGCTGCTGGCCGCAATCGCCCTGCAGTTTTCAAGCGCCGTCCAGGCCCAGATCTACCGCTGCGTCGACGCCAACGGCCGTCCGCTGTACACCGACGTCAAGGTCGGCAAGTGCCAGTTGCTCGACACCGGCCCGTCGCAGCCCGCCGCCTCGGCGCCGATTCCGGCCCCGCGCGCGCCGAGCGTGGCGGCGCAGCCGGCGCCGGCGCCTGGCAGCGCCCAGGCCAATTTCCCGCGCGTCGACAATGCGCAGCAGCGCGCGCGCGACAACGACCGGCGCGAGATCCTGAACGAAGAACTGCGCATCGAAGAGAAGCGACTGGCCGACCTCAGGCGCGACTTCAACAATGGCGAACCGGAGCGCCAGGGCAACGAGCGCAACTACGCCAAGTACCAGGAGCGGGTGGCCGCGATGCGCGAAGAGATCGGCCGCACCGAACGCAATCTCGAAGCGCTGCGGCGCGAGATCGGCAACATCCGCTGAACCCTGCACCGACCCTATTTTTATGATCGAACCCGCCATGAACGTCCCGCCCAACGTCAATGTATCGGCCCGCGAGCGCGGCGATCCGGCCCGCTTCGCCGGCCTCGACTTGCTGGCTTCGGCCGTGCTGCTGCTCGATGCCGACGGCCAGGTGCACTACGCCAACCCGGCGGCCGAGAACATGATGGAGCTGTCGCTCAAATCCTTGCAGCGTCATTGCCTGTACGAGCTGTTTACCAACGGCGCCGAACTGGCCTCGCTCGGCACCCAGGCGCTGGCGCACCAGTACGCCGACCTGCGCCAGGACCTGACCCTGCTGCGCGGCGGGCGCGAGCCGCTGCACGTCAATGCCATCATCAGCGCGCTGGGCGACACCACCTTGCTGATCGAGCTGCGCGAGAACGTGCAGCAGTTGAAGCTCGACCGCGAAGAGCGCCTGCTCGACCAGAGCCAGGCCAACAAGGAACTGATCCGCAACCTGGCGCACGAGATCAAGAACCCGCTGGGCGGCATCCGCGGCGCCGCCCAGCTGCTCGAACTCGAGCTGCCGCCGCACCACCTGGCCGACCTGCAGGAATACACCCAGGTCATCATCAAGGAATGCGACCGCCTGCAGACCCTGGTCGACCGGCTGCTGGCGCCGCATCGCAAGCCGCACATCGTGGGCGATGTGAATATCCACGAAGTGTGCGAGCGGGTGCGCAGCCTGATCCTGGCCGAATTCCCGCAGGGCCTGACCATCCGGCGCGACTACGACGCCTCGATCCCCGAGTTTCGCGGCGACTTCGAGCAGCTGATCCAGGTGGTGCTCAACATCGCCCATAACGCGGCGCAGGCGCTGGCGGGACGCATCGCCGAGGGCGGCGCCGAGATCGTTTTGCGCACCAGGGTGGCGCGCCAGGTCACCCTGGCCAAGGTCCGTTACGGGCTGGCACTAGACTTGCATATCATTGACAATGGACCGGGTATCGCACCCGACATCCGCGACCGCATTTTCTATCCGCTCGTATCCGGGCGTGACGGCGGAAGCGGCCTGGGGCTGACGCTGGCGCAAACATTTGTGCAGCAGCACCAAGGCGTGATCGAGTGCGAAAGCCGGCCTGGACTGACCGATTTCCGGATTCTGCTGCCGCTGCCATAAGCGCCGGGGCAAGCCGGAACGCCAGTCGATTATTGAATCCATGTTGCGGGAAGCACGAAACCATGAAACCAATCTGGATTGTCGACGACGATGCATCGATCCGCTGGGTGCTTGAAAAAGCCCTGGCCCGCGAAAGCCTGGAAACCCGCAGCTTCGCCAATGCGCGCGAAGCGCTGACCGCGTTTGAAACCGATACCCCGCAAGTGCTGGTGTCGGATATCCGGATGCCGGGCGAATCCGGCATCGACCTGCTGCAGGCGGTCAAGGCGCGCCATCCGGGCCTGCCGGTGATCATCATCACCGCGTTCTCCGACCTCGATTCCGCGGTCTCCTCGTTCCAGGGCGGGGCATTCGACTACCTGGCCAAGCCGTTCGACATCGACAAGGCGGTGTCGCTGATCCGGCGCGCGCTCGAGGAAAGCCTGCGCGAAGCCAGTGTCGAGGCGGCGCCGGCCGAAACGCCCGAGATCCTGGGCCACGCGCCGGCGATGCAGGAAGTGTTCCGCGCCATCGGCCGCCTGTCGCAGTCGAACGTGACGGTGCTCATCACCGGCGAATCGGGCACCGGCAAGGAACTGGTGGCGCGCGCCCTGCACAAGCACAGTCCGCGCGCACAGCAGCCGTTCATCGCCCTCAATACCGCGGCGATCCCGAAAGACCTGCTCGAATCGGAACTGTTCGGCCATGAACGGGGCGCCTTCACCGGCGCCCAGGCCATGCGGCGCGGCCGCTTCGAGCAGGCCGAGGACGGCACCCTGTTCCTGGACGAGATCGGCGACATGCCGTTCGACCTGCAGACGCGCCTGCTGCGGGTGCTGTCCGACGGCCACTTCTACCGCGTCGGCGGTCACCAGCCGGTGAAGGCGAATGTGCGGGTGATCGCGGCCACCCACCAGAACCTCGAGCAGCGCGTGCGCGACGGGCTGTTTCGCGAAGACTTGTACCACCGCCTGAACGTGATCCGCCTGCGTTTGCCGAGCCTGCGCGAGCGCAACGAAGACATCCCGGTCCTGACGCGCCACTTTCTGGTGCAGAGCGCACACCAGTTGGGCGTCGAGCCCAAGCGCATGAGCGAGCAGGCGATGCGCTTCCTGTCGGGTCTCGAGTTGCCGGGCAATGTGCGCCAGCTGGAAAACCTGTGCAACTGGATCACCGTGATGGCGCCCGGGCAGACGGTCGAAGTCAAGGACCTGCCGCGCGACCTGACCCAGGGCCAGCCGTCCGGTGCGCTCAATCCGGTGCCGCTGGCCGACGGCATGGTGGGCGCGCTGCCGGCGGCAAATGGCAGCGGCGTGGTGATGCAGGGCGCGGCGCAGGCGGCGCCGCCGCTGTCGCCCGAAGCCTGGATCGGGCTGCTCGAATTGCAGGCCGCCGGCATGCTCGGCGCCGGCCAGATGGACGTGATGGACATCCTGGGGCGCCAGTTCGAATCGGCCCTGATCCGCACCGCCCTGAAGCACACGCACGGACGCAAGAACGATGCGGCGATGCGGCTCGGGATCGGGCGCAACACCATCACGCGCAAGATCGTGGAGCTGGGGATCGACGGCGCGCGTGACGAGTAGGCCCGCTACTGTCGAGATAGGGAACGCGGCGCCTTTGGTGTAAGCTCTTGCATCGGCGCGCCGCGTCCTGTCTCAATGTCTGTAATGCTGATCAACTGCGTCGCCTACCAGGAAGGCAAGAAGCTCTCGGATATCCCGGTCGAGGATATCAGCGAACACCTGAAACAACCCGATACCTTCGTCTGGGTCGCGCAGCGCGATCCGGCGCCGGCCGACATCGTCCTGATGCAGGAAGAATTCGGCCTGCACGAGCTGGCCGTGGAAGACGCGCTGCGCGGCCACCAGCGGCCCAAGGTCGAAGAGTACGGCAACTCATTGTTCGTCGTGGTCCAGATCGTGGAGCTGGCCGGCGACGAACTCAATGTCGGCCAGCTGGCCGTGTTCGCGGGCGAGAACTATGTGCTGTCGGTGCGGCGCGACGCCAACCAGGGTTTCCTTGGCGTGCGCGCGCGCGCCGAACGCGAACCGCACCAGCTCAAGAAGGGCGCCGGCTTCGTGCTGTACGCGCTGGTCGACGCCGTCGTCGACCGTTATTTTCCCGTGGTCGATGCGCTTGAATCCGAACTCGAATCGATCGAGGACCACATCTTCGCGATGCAAGGCAAGCAGCGCGATAACGTCGAACGCTTGTATGAACTCAAGCGCAAGGCGCAGACGCTGCGCCACGCCGTCATGCCGCTGATGGACGCGATCGGTCGCCTGTACGGCGGCCGCGTGCCCGAGGTGGTGGAAGAGACGCAAGAGTATTTCCGCGATGTGCACGACCACCTGTACCGCATCGCCGGGCGCCTCGATGCGGTGCGCGACACCATCAACACCGCAATCCAGGTCACGCTGTCGATGCTGGCGATCGAAGACAACGAGGTCAGCAAGAAGCTGGCGTCGTACGCGGCGATCTTCGCGGTGTTCACCGCGTTCGCCGGCGTATGGGGCATGAACTTCGAGTTCATGCCCGAGCTGAAATGGAAGTACGGTTATCCGCTGGCGATGCTGACCATGGTCGGCGTGTGCGCGCTGCTGTACCGGCGCTTCAAGCGGGTCGGCTGGCTATAGCTTATGGCGCCGGGCGCTTGCCAGCAGTGGCGGCAGCCCCGCTTGATGCCATGATCACCAGCGCGATCGCCAGCCACTGCACCGCCGTGAGCCGCTCACCGAGCATGAAGAAGCCGGCCAGCGCCGCGATCGCCGGGCCGGCGCTGACCAGGATCCCGAATACCCGCTGCGGCAGGCGCGCCAGCGCCATCATCTCGAGCGTGTAGGGCAGGGCCGAGGACAGCAGCGCCACCGCCAGGCCGCCCAACAGCATCGCCGGCGTCAGCAGCGCAGCACCGGCATGCAGCACGCCGAACGGCACCGCGAACAGGCTCGCCGCGAGCAGGCCCCAGGCCACCGCCTGGCCGCCTTTCAGGTTCGAGACGCGCTTGCCGAACACGATATACATGGCCCAGCAGAACGCCGCCGCCAGCGCGTACAGCACCCCGGCCGGATCGAGCGCCGCAGCGCCCGCGCGCAACGGCAGCAGCAGCCACAGCCCGACGCCGGCGCACGCCACCCAGGCAAAATCACGCAGGTGGCGCGAGCTGAAAACCACCACCGCCAGCGGTCCGACGACTTCGATCGCCACCGCGATCCCGAGCGGGATGCGTTCGAACGCGCGGTAGATGCACAGGTTCATCGCGCCCAGCATCAGGCCGTACACCAGCAGGTTGCGCGCGTCCTGGCGCGTGACCGGCGTGCGCCATGGCCGCACGACGGCCAGCAGCAGCAAGGCCGCCAGCCCCACGCGCAGCGCCGTCACGCCTTCGCTGCCGACGACCGGGAACAGGCCCTTGGCCCAGGCAGCGCCGGCGTTGACCGACACCATCGAGGCCAGGATCGCCAGGCCAGGCGCCAATGCATGGTCACTGTGCCTGGCCGGCGCGTTCACTGCGCCGCCATCGCCAGCGCCACTGCCTCGGCGACGCGGATCCCGTCCACCGCCGCCGACATGATGCCGCCCGCGTAGCCGGCGCCTTCGCCGGCCGGGAACAGGCCGCGCGTGTTCAGGCTTTGCAGGTCGCCGTCGTTGCGCTTGATGCGGATCGGCGACGAAGTGCGCGTCTCGACCCCGGTGAGCACTGCGTCTTCCTTGTAGTAGCCCTTGATCTGCTTGTCGAAGGCGACAAAGGCTTCGCGCATCGCCACGATCGCATACTCGGGCAGCGACGGCGCCAGGTCGGTCAGGTGCACCGCCGGGCGGAACGAGGGCGTGACCGAACCGAATTCTTTCGAGGCCACGCCGCGCACGAAGTCGCCCATCAGCTGGCCCGGCGCGTCATAGGTCGAGCCGCCCAGCACGAAGGCGCGCGATTCGAGTTCGCGCTGGAAGGCGATGCCGGCCAGTGGGTGACCGGGGAAATCGTCGGGCGTGATGCCGACCACGATGGCGCTGTTGGCGTTGCGTTCGGCGCGCGAATACTGGCTCATGCCGTTGGTGACCACGCGCCCCTCTTCGCTCGACGCCGCCACCACGGTGCCGCCCGGGCACATGCAGAAGCTGTACACCGAACGGCCATTCGAGGCGTGGTGCACGATCTTGTAATCGGCCGCGCCGAGCAGCTTGTTGCCGGCATTCGGGCCGAAGCGGCAGACGTCGATCAGCGACTGCGGATGCTCGACCCGGAAGCCGATCGAGAACGGCTTGGCTTCGACGTACACGCCGCGCTCGTAGAGCATCTCGAAGGTGTCGCGCGCGCTGTGGCCGACCGCCATCGCCAGGTGACGGGTGGCGAGTTGCTCGCCATTCGACAGGCGCACGCCGACCACCTGGCGCACGCCGTTGTGTTCTTCGATCAGGACGTCGTCGACGCGGGTCTGGAAGCGGATCTCGCCGCCCAGCTGCTCGATCTCGGCGCGCATCTGCTCGACCATCTTGACCAGGCGGAAGGTGCCGATGTGCGGCTTACTCACGTACATGATTTCTTCAGGGGCGCCGGCTTTCACGAACTCGGTGAGCACCTTGCGCCCGTAGTGCTTGGTGTCCTTGATCTGGCTGTACAGCTTGCCGTCCGAGAAGGTACCCGCGCCGCCTTCGCCGAACTGCACGTTCGACTCGGTGTCGAGTTTGCGCTTGCGCCAGAAGCCGAAGGTGTCGACGGTGCGCTCGCGCACGATCTTGCCGCGCTCGAGCACGATCGGATTGAGGCCCATCTGCGCCAGGACCAGGCCGATGAACAGGCCGCACGGGCCGGTACCGACCACCACCGGACGCGGGGTGCCGGGGGCGGGTTTGGCGGCCTGCACGAACTTGTAGCCGGTATCGGGCGCCGCCATCACGTGCCCGTCGCGCTGCAGGCTCTTGAGCACCGTCGCTTCATTGCGCACGTCGGCGTCGATCGAATAGATCAGCACGATGGCCGACTTCTTGCGCGCATCGTAGCTGCGCTTGAAGACGCTGAAGTCGAGCAGGTCGGCGTCTGGCACGCCAAGGCGCGCCAGGATGGCGTCGCGCAGCGCGGATTCCGGATGATTCAGAGGGAGTTTGAGTTCGTTAATTCGGAGCATGGGAGTGGTCGCTGGTGAGGCGACAAAAGGTGACGGGCAAAGCGCTATTTTACTTCAGCGAGGCCACTTGATTACAGGCATCAGGTTGCATGCCTTGCACAAGCATGTCGTCTCAAAAAAAATGACAGCGACGATCAATGAATTTATGAATTATAAATAAATCGAATATCGAAGCACGAATAATGACGTCATTACAGCGGCGAGTGCGGTACCGGGCTGACCGCGGGTTTGGCGATCAAATCGCCAAGCGGAGGAAATAAGTTCCGTTTTGCAATAGTGAGATTCGGGTGAGATTTTGGCATTTAATGTTGCTGAACCCCGGATTTGTGCGTTCCCGCGCTGGAATAGTGCATTCACGCACCATAATAACCATCAAAAATTCGGCGTATTTATTCTATATGCATGTTGTGTTGTTTATGTGCATACCTGGTTTTCATTGCGTTGACACAATTAGTTTCTGCATGGTCTTATATCTACACGTCCTCTGCGAATTATCATTGACATGAATACTTAATTCCTGCGGTCGAGAGAGAAAAAGCAATTGGTTCATCCCTGGCAGTGATTCACAAATAAAACCACGATCGGCGGTTTCACAAGAACCGCCGGCACAAGACAGGAAATCACAATGTTTAAAAAGACCGTTTTAGTACACGCCTTGACCCTGGCATTCAGTGGCGCAGCGCTCAGCGTTGCCGTCATGGCGCCAGCCATGGCGCAATCGAACGCCACCAGCTCGGTGTATGGCACCGTTGCGCCGGGCGCGAATGTCCAGGTTCTGATCGAGAACACGGCCATTGGCTTGCGTCGTACCCTGACCCCGGATGCGCAAGGCCGTTTCAATGCGACCTCGCTGCCGACCGGCGCCTACCGCGTGTCGCAACTGCGCGACGGCCAGGTGGTCTCGAGCGTGGAGGTTGAAACCAGCCTTGGCGCCAACGCCGAAGCAGTGTTCCCGGCAAGCGGCGTCCAGACCGTGGAAGTGACTGGCGTGCGTCGTACGATCGATGTCAGCAGCGTCAACAGCGGCGCCACCTTCAATGCCCGTCAACTGGCGGCGCTGCCGATCGCGCGCACCCTCGACGCCATCATCCAGCTGGCGCCGAACACCACCCGCGCCGACAGCCGCTTCGCTGGCGGCGCCTCGTTCGGCGGCGGTGCGGCGTCCGAAAACTCGTACTACATCAACGGCTTCCCGGTCACCAATCCATTGACCGGCCTGGGCGCGGCCCAGCTGCCGTTCGGCGCGATCGCCGAAGCGCAGATCCTGACCGGCGGCTTCGGCGCCGAGTTCGGCCGCTCGATCGGCGGCGTCGTCAACATCATCACCAAGAGCGGCACCAATAACTGGGAGGCGGGCGGCATCGTCGCGTTCGAGCCGAAATCCTGGCGCGCCAGCCCGAAAGACTTCTATTACGCCAATACCGGCGCCAATCCGCGCACCGACGGCACCCTGAACGAGGCGCGCCACAACAATACCCGCGAACAGAAGGTGTACGGCGCCTATGTCGGCGGCCCGATCATCAAGGACAAGCTGTTCGTCTTCCTGTCGGCCGAAACCACCGATCGCGAAGAGGGCTATGTCAACGGCACCCGCACCGCATCGGTGACCTCGAACAACGCCTTCGGCTGGCGTGACCGCGATACCAAGCTCGAGCGCTACATGGCCAAGGTTGACTGGAACATCATCGACAACCACCGCCTCGAACTGACCGCGCTCGGCGATACGCCGACGGTCGATTACGCCGACAGCGGCTACAGCTACGCGACCGACTCGCGCAACGGCGTCGTCACCGCGCGCCAGGAGCGCATCAACGTGGCCAACAATGGCGGCGAAAGCGCCACGCTGCGCTACGTCGGCAACCTGACCCAGGACCTGACCCTGACCGCGCTGTACGGCCGTTCCGAAGCCAAGCACGAAAACAACTTCGAAGGCTACAACCCGAACCAGTACCAGATTTCGTTCACGCCGACGGCCCAGGTGCCGGGACTGAGCTACACCAATCCGCAATCGGTGATGACGAACATCCTGGCGCCGGGTTCGAAGGACATCGTCGACTCGGGCCGGATCGACCTCGAGTACCGCATTGGCGACCATATGCTGCGTGGTGGTTACGATCAGACCAAGATCGAGTCGAAGGCGGCCGGCGACGACCGTGCCGGCGGCGGCCGCTGGACCTACTCGTTTACCAGCACGCCGAACCGGCCGATCAATGGACCGGGCGGCAATCTGGTGCCGGCCGTAGCAACCGGCGGCGGCTACGGCCCGCAGGGCTTCTACGTGGTCAAGGGCATCTTTACCAGCGTGACCGATTCGTTTGCCGAGCAGAGCGCGTTCTACCTCGAAGACCGTTACCAGGTGACCCCGAACCTGCTGCTGACCATCGGCGCGCGTAGCGAATCGTTCAAGAACCAGAACGAAAGCAAGACCACCTTCCTCGAGATGAAGAACCAGGTCCAGCCGCGCCTGGCGGCCGCCTGGGACGTGAATGGCGACGCCAGCCTGAAGGTCTTCGGTACTGCCGGCCGCTATTCGGTGCCGATCCCGACCCATATCTCGGTGCGCGGCGCCGGTCGTTCGACCTTCACCAGCCAATACTTCACTTACAGCGGCGTCGATGCCAACGGCAATCCGACCGGCCTTAACCAGCTGAGTGCGCCTTTGTCGGCAAACAACGAGTACGGCCAAGAAAAAGTCGTGGCAGCACTGGCGGCGCTCGACATGAAGCCGGCTTATCAGGACGAGATCACGCTCGGCTTCGAGCGCGCCTGGTCGCCGACGCTCAACTTCGGCGGCAAGATCATGTACCGCGAGCTGAAGCAGACGATCGACGATTTCTGCGATAGCCGCGCGTTCACGGCGTACGCCGAGGCGAATGGCATCACGATCACCAATCCGCTGTGGGGCAACGCCTGCCAGACATTCAATCCGGGCCAGGACAACACCTTCATGGTCGACTTCTACGGCGACCCATCACGCCTGACCGAGGTCAGCCTGACGGCCGCCGAGCAGGGCTTCAGCAAACCGAAGCGCACTTATGCCGCAGTCGATCTGTTCGCCGAACACCCGTACCGCGACGGCTGGTATGGCCGGGTCAACTACACCTGGTCGCGCAACAAGGGCAATACCGAAGGCCAGGTTCGTTCGGACAATGGCCAGGCCGACGTTGCCGTGACCTCGACCTGGGACTATCCGGAGCTGATGCTGGGCGCGTATGGCCGCCTGCCGAACGATCGTGAGCACCAGATCAAGGCCTACGGTTTCTTCGACGTGACCAAAGAGCTGACGGTGGGCGCGAATCTGGTGCTGGCATCGGGCCGTCCGCGCAGCTGCATCGGCAGCGAACCGAATCCGGGCGATTCGCCGAACTACGAAAACCAGACCTTCTATTGCCTGGGCCGCGTCGTGACTGAAAACCGTATCGTCGACCGCGGCACGCTTGGTGAGTTGCCAGGCGAACGCACGCTCGACCTGAATCTGGCCTACAAGCCGTCGTTCCTGAAAGGGCTGCAAGTGCGCCTGGACGTGTTCAATGTGTTCAACCGCCAGGAAGTCGAAAGCGTCACCGAGGCCTACAACTCGGGTACTGAAATCAGCTCGACGTACGAATTGCCGCTAGCATTCAGCACCCCACGTCATGCTCGCGTATCGGTGATGTACGACCGCAAGTTCTGATCGCAAAAAACGCAATTGGCCAGCGTTAGCTGCTGGCCACTGCCTCTGAAACCGCCGGGAAACCGGCGGTTTTTTTTATTGTCCGTTCGAAACCGAATATGTGAAATGACAGAATGATTTCAATGTCATAAGGCCATGCGGCGATAGAGAAATCTGGAATGTAGGCGTAAGTCTACTGTTGTTTGGTGAATATCTCAGGGGCGACAACGGGCAGCGGCAAGCATTCCGGCAAGGCGGCGTATGAAAGTGGTGATCCACAGCAGCGCATACGATTACAGAAAATCGTGCGGCTTTGGTACGCGAAAATTTTGCGACGCACCATTTTTTCGCCATTTTCATGCTTCGCGCATGTACTTTGACCGATGTCAATTTTGGTGCAGATGTGCCACATATTTGCACATTCTTGCACCAGCAGATATCAAATTGTTGCATATCGTTAACGTTATGTTGCATAA
>Ga0265797_10002622_pt1 | contig 29934 bp, 29 predicted proteins | sample P2T30metagenome_FD_192433 | JGI IMG/M metagenome (GOLD analysis project Ga0265797, IMG submission 192433) | Plant litter microbial communities from East Loma Ridge, Irvine, California - P2 T30 | ecosystem: Environmental > Terrestrial > Plant litter > Unclassified | place: USA: California...
GCTACGCGGCACAAGCCACGCGCCAGCTCGAGGACATGGCCTGGAAAGGCGCCGTGGCCGCCAAGGGCGACGACAACTTCCAGCGCCGCTGGTTCGGCACCTACGTCGGCGTGGCCAGCTCGCGCGAAGGCCTGGACCGCCTGGCTGGCCTGCTCGACGGCAAGACCACGATCGACGGCCTCACCGTCAACCAGGACCTGCGCTGGGCCATCATCGGCCGCCTGAACCGCTACGACTACCCGGGCGCGGCCAAGCTGGTGGAAAGCGAACAGGCGCGCGACAAGTCCGACAGCGGCCAGGCCGCGGCGATCGCCGCCACGGTCGCGCGTCCGGACCCGGCGCTCAAGACCGAGTGGCTGAACACGATCCAGGACCTGCAGACCAAGCTGCCGTTCTCGAAAGTGCGCACGGCGATGGGCAGCCTGTACCCGGCATCCCAGGCCGCACTGGCCGAACAGAGCGCCGACCAGCGCCTGGCCAAGCTGCCGGAGCTGGACAAGGCCGCAGGCCCGGTCTACATGCGTTCCTACGGCCCGAGCATGATCCCGGCCAGCTGTACCCCGGCCAGCGTGGCGCGCCTGCAGGCGGCGGCCAACGGCATGACCGGGCTGTCGGCCGGTACGCGCCGGGCGCTGCTGGATACGCTGCAGGAAGACCAGCGTTGCGTGGTCATCAAGCAGGCGGTGACGGCGAAGTAAGCCGGTTCGCAAGCGCCGCTACCGCCACCTCGGGATTCTCTTCGGTGGCGGTAGCGGCGCAATCTTGTCGCGCACGCCTGCGCCATATCAGACCTCGTCGATATTGGCACGCTAGGCTGGCCATTTCCAAACGAGGAGGGCCGCGATGCGCAAGATCGTCACCTGGAACATCCAGTCCGCCCGCTCGCATGATGGCGGCACTGACATCGAACACGCCATCGCCACGCTCGCCCGTTTCAGCGACGCCGACATCCTCTGCCTGCAGGAAGTCGCCGACGGCTTCCCGGCCCGCGACGGCAGCCCGGGCATCGACCAGTTCGCCGCATTCGCCACCGCCCTGCCCGGCTACCACGCCAACACCGCGCTGGCCCTCGACGTGGCAGGCCCCGACAGCACCCGCCGCCGCCTCGGCTGCATGACCCTCTCCCGCTACCCGGTAGTGCAAGCACTGCGCCATTCCCTGCCCTGGCCGAGCGACCCGGCCGTCCCCAGCATGCCGCGCATCGCACTGGAATTGACACTCGATACGCCGTCCGGCCTGCTGCGCGTGGTGAACGCCCACCTCGAATACTTTTCCGAAATCCAGCGCCTGGCCCAGGCCGAGCAATTGCGCGCCCTGCAACGCGAAGCCAGCCTGCACGCCCGTGCCCCGCGCGCAGGACTGGACAAAGATGGCCCCTTCGCCGCCATCCCGCGCGCCCTCGATGCGGTACTGGTGGGCGACTTCAACATGCTGCCCGGCTCGCCAACCTGGCACGCCTTGCAGCAAAGCTTCGACGATGCCGCCACCGAAGCCTGGCACGACGCCTGGCAACTCGCCCATCCGGCGCAAGCACACGCGCCCACCGTCGGCCTGCGCAGCACGGAGCCCTTCACCTTCGACTACGCCTTCGTCAGCGCCGGCCTGGCCCCACGCGTACGGGGCGTGCACGTCGACGGCACCGTCACCGGTTCCGATCACCAGCCGCTGGTACTCGAACTCGACGCTTGAAGGCAACGGGTACAATACCGCCCGGTCCACATCAACAAGGAGACGTCTTGGCCTGGGATTACCCGAACCCCTTCCTCTTGCCCCGCGTGCCGCAAGCGGCCGACATCGATGGGCTGAACCACACCAACAATGCCGTCTACGTGCGCTGGTGCGAGCAGGCCGGCTGGGCCCATTCCGAATCGCTGGGCCTGACACTCGACGATTACCGGCGCCTGGACCGCGCGATGGCGATCCGGCGCGGCGAATACGAGTACCTGCTGCCGACGTTTGACGGCGAAGCGCTGGTACTGGCCACCTGGCTGGTCGCGGGCGACGGCAAGCTGGCGATGGAGCGCCGCTTCCAGCTGGTGCGCGAGCGCGACGGCGCCACCGTGCTGCGCGGGCGCTGGGACCTGGTCTGCATCGAGATGAGCAGCGGCCGGCCGCGCCGCATGCCGCAGGATTTCCTGGATGCCTACATGAGCGTGGTGGTCACACCGGCCGGGTAATCATTCCACGTCGATGATCCAGTCGGCCGGCTTGCCGCTGGCCTGGCGCGGCAGGCGCGCGCCGAAATTCCAGGCCGCAGGCCGCTCCGGCGTCGCCAGCCGCTGGCTCACCCAGCTGGATAAATCCTCGCGCAGTGCCGCCAGGTCGGCATCAATGCCGGCACGCGGCATGATAAAGGCCTTCAGGCGCCGCCCCTCGTCCGGCCGCATCAGTCGTACCGCCGCGTCCTCCACCGCCGGGTGCATGCGCAGCACCTCGGCCACGTAAGCCGGGAACACATTGGTGCCGCCCACCTGCACCGCCTGGTCGATGCGCCCGGCAGGCCGGAAGCGGCGCGCATCCTCCCACACCAGCTTGTCCTGCAAGGGGTAGCGTGCCTCGCCGCCGTCCGGCAGCCGGCGTACCAGGTCGTGCGTCCCTTCAAGCGCATGCCAGTAGGGCAGCAGCGTGAACGGCGCCCCGCCCCGCTCGCGCCAGCCGACGCCGCCGGTCTCGGAACTGCCGTAGACCTGCAGCAGGCGCAGGCCGGCCGCCGCCAGTCCGTCGGCCAGCGCGTCCGGGCACGGCGCGGTCGAACTCACGCCCGCGATATCCGGCCCGAACCGGGGATCCAGCCGGGCCAGCGCTTCCCACCAGCCCGGATGGGCCACGACCAGGTCGCCGGGCCGCAGCATCGACAGGCAGGCGGCCGGGCTGGCCGCACGCAGGTCGACCACCTCGTCGATGGCGCAGGCGCGCGGCAGCAGCACCGTGAACAGGAAACCGTAGATGTGGTGGGCCGGCACCGCGCTCAGGATGCGCTGCCTTCCCGGCAGCAAACCGGCCAGCGCCAGCGTCTCCTGCCACAGCGTCGCAAGCGGGTGGGTGCAGCGCTTGGGCGTGCCCGAGCTGCCCGAGGTGCGGAAGGTGATGGCCTCGCCGCCCGCGGCCAGGCCGGCGCGCGCGGCTGCGATCCAGTCGGCCAGCACGGGATGCGCCAGCAGCCGGTCGTCGACCTCGCCCGCGCGCAGGTGCAGGGCCTCGGCCAGCGCCGTGGCCATGCCGAGCAGTTCCAGCGAATCGGCGCCCAGGTCGCCGGCGAAATGACAGGCATCCGGCCAGGGTACGGGCGCCGGGAGGCGCCCGGGCCGCGCCAGCGCCAGTTCGGTGGCCAGCAGGTCGGTCACGAAACGGTGCAGCGCCGGGGCATCTTGCCACCAGGTGGGGGCGTTCGGATCAAGCGGAAAATGGGCGTCGGCCATGTCGGGCATCGTTAACTGGAACGCCGCGATGGTGAAGGCAGGCGGCCACATTGTCAAATCTGACATTTGCGACAACTCTGACACAATCGAGCGCGTTTGATTTGACAGTGCCATGTCGCCGTGTCACCATGCATTTCTTATCTGCAACTTCCAGATTTGAATCTGCCGGAGACCTTATGAATACCGCCACCGTCCTTTCCTTCGCCACGCCTGCCTTGCACGAACAGCTCGCGCAACTCGATGCCGAGCGCCTCGACCAGCTCGACTTCGGCGTCATCGGCTTCGATGCCGAGACCCAGGTCTGCCGCTACAACCGCACCGAATCGGAAGCGGCCGGCCTGACGCCGCCGCGCGTGCTGGGACAGCCCTTGTTCACGAACGTCGCGCCCTGCCTGAACAACTTCATGGTGGCCCAGCGCTTCGAGGATGCGCAGGACGAGGGCACGGCACTCGACGACACCATCGACTACGTGCTGACGCTGCGCATGCGCCCGGTAAAGGTCAAGCTGCGCCTGCTGGCCGAGCCGGGCAGCGCGGTGCGCTACGTGCTGGTCCAGCGGCGCCTGTAAGCGAGGCACCGTGAGCGCGAGCCTGTACGATGCCGGCGCCGCCGACCTTGCGGCCGAGCACGAGGCGCTGATACAGTTCCTGTACCTGGCCCCGGTGGGCCTGGTGCAGACGCGTGCGGACGGCGAGATCCTGATGATCAACCCGATCTCGGCCCAGCTCCTGATGCCGCTGCAGCCGGACGGCAACCTGCTCAACCTGTTCGACGCCCTCGAGAACGTGGCGCCGGAGCTGCGCCACCTGTGCGCGATGTTCACGCGTCCGGCCGGCATGGTCTGCGACGGCCTGCACATCCACCTGAATGGCGGTACCCTGCGCGCGCGCCGCGCGCCCCAGGTGCTGTCCCTGAGCCTGTTGAAACTGGACGAGGCGCGCTTCATGGCCGTGCTGTCCGATGTCAGCGAACAGGTGCGCCGCGAACGCCAGCTGCGCCAGAACGACGCCTGGCTCAACGCCCTGCTGACCAGCATCACCGACTACGCGCTGGTGAGCCTCGATAGCGAAGGCCGGGTCTGCGAATGGAACGAGACCATCGGCCGCGTCACCGGCCATTCGGAGGCCGTGGTCGGCACGCCCTATTCCGTGTTCTACCCGCGCGACGCGATCACCCATGAACAGGTGCGCGACCGCCTGCACGAAGCCGACCAGAACGGCTGGATCCTCGACGAAGGGGCGCGCCAGCGCGCCGACGGCAGCCAGTTCTGGGCCAGCTCGATGATCTCGCCCCTGCCCGACCACGATTCCACATTCGACGATCCGGACGGCCCGGCCTATTGCCTGGTCCTGCGCGACATCAGCGACAAGCGCGAGGCGATCGAGACGCGCCGCAAGAACATGTTCTGCGACCACCTGACCGGCGTGGCCAACCGCCGCGCCTTCTTCGAGGCGGCAGAACTGGAGCTGCAGCGCAACCGGCGCGCGCCGCGCCCGACCGCGCTGGTCCTGCTCGATGCCGACCACTTCAAGCGCATCAACGACCGCCATGGCCACCCGGGTGGCGACGCCGTGCTGCGCCAGCTAGGCCTGATGCTGGTCGCCACCTTCCGCCAGGTCGACGTGGTGGCGCGCGTGGGCGGCGAGGAATTCGCGGTGCTGCTGCCCTCGTCCACCGGAGACGGCGCGCTGGCCGTCGCCGAGCGCCTGCGCCAGCTGGTGGCGCAGCAAGCGATCCTGTTCGAGGGCGGGCGCATCGAACTGACCATCAGCGCCGGCGTGGCCGCCAGCGACGGCGTCAACCTGGACCTGGACACGCTCATGAAGCGCGCCGACCAGGCCCTGTACGCCGCCAAGGCGAACGGCCGCAACCGCATCGAATGCTGGACCCCGGCCCTGGCCGCACCCGTCGAAACCCCGCCCAAGAACCCGACACCCGCCACACCGTAATGCAGCCAGATAACATCGATGCCTACGAAGCCCTCGTCCAGTTTCTCTACCGCGCGCCGATCGGCCTCGTGCAGGCCGGCCTGGACGGCGCCGTCGACATGCTCAATCCCATGTCGTCCAACCTCCTGATGCCGCTCGCGCACGACGGCAGCCTGGACAACCTGTTCACCGTGCTGCGCGACGCCCTGCCGCAACTGCCGCAGATGGTCGCCGAGTTCGGCCAGCCGTCCGGCGTGGTGTGCGAGGGCGTGCGCCTGCGGCTGGACGAGTCGACGATGCCGGGGGCGCCGCAGGTACTGTCGCTGAGCGTGCTGAAACTCGACGGCGCGCGCCTGATGGCGACCGTCACCGACGCCACCGCCGAGGTGCAGCGCGAGCAGGAACGCCTGGCGCGGCGACTCAAGAACGCGGCCCGTACCGACGCCCTGACGCGCATGCCGAACCGCGAGGCGCTGCTCGAGCAGCTGCAGCAGGTGCTGGCGCGTCCCGCCGGCAGCAACGGTTTCGCGCTGCTGTTCATGAATTGCGACCGCTTCCGCCAGATCAACGACGCGCTCGGCCAGGCCGCCGGCGACCGCCTGCTGGTGCAGGTCGGCCAGCGCCTGCGCGCGGCACTGCGTCCGCCCAGCGACCGCATCGATCCGAAGGCAAGCAGCGGCCAGCTGGCGGCGCGCATCGGTTCCGACGAGTTCGCGGTGCTGCTGGACGGGATGCGCTGCCGCGAGGATGCCTTGCGGGTCGCCGCGCGCCTGCTCGAAGCGCTCGACAAGCCGCATTCGCTGGCGGGCCAGGAAGTCACCTGCACCATCAGTATGGGCCTGGTGTGGAGCGGGCAGGCGGGCGACTTCGCCGGCGAGATGCTGCGCGACGCCAGCATCGCCATGATCGAGGCCAAGCGCAGCGGCGGCGCGCGCCTCGTCGTCTTCGAGACGGAGATGCGCGAACGCGCCGCACGGCGCGCCGACATCGAGGCCGACCTGCGCCAGGCCCTGGTCGAGGACCAGCTGTTCGTGGTCTACCAGCCGGTGGTCGGCCTGCTTGCCGACGGCGCTACCGACTTCGGCGCCGGGGTCGAGGCGCTGGTGCGCTGGCAGCATCCGGTGCGCGGCGTCGTGCCGCCTTTCGAATTCATCCAGGTGGCCGAGGAATCGGGCCTGATCGGCGCGCTCGGCGACTTCGTGCTGCGCCGCGCCTGCAGCGATTTCGCCGCCTGGCAGCGCACGCTGGGCGCGCGCGCGCCGCGCCTGCTGGCGGTGAACCTGTCGCGCGCCCAGCTGGCCGAAGCCGGCTGGGCCGACACCGTGCGCGCCGTGCTGGCACAGAACGGCATGCACCCGGCGCAGCTGCAGCTGGAGGTGACGGAAAGCCTGGCGGCCCAGGACCAGCACGTGCAGCAACGCTTGCATGAGCTGAAGGCGATCGGCATCACGCTGGCGCTGGACGACTTCGGCACCGGCTATTCGTCGCTGTCCAGCCTGCACCAGCTGCCGGTGGACACGGTCAAGATCGACCGCTCCTTCGTATGCAAGGCCGACACCAGCCACCACCACCGCGTGCTGATCGAGGCCACGGTCAAGGTCGCGCAGAGCCTGGGCATGAGCACCGTCGCCGAGGGTATCGAGACCGAGGCCCAGCTGGCCGCCGTGCGCGACCAGCTGTGCGCCAAGGGCCAGGGCTACCTGTTCAGCCGGCCGCTGACTTCAAGCGCGCTGCTGGACTGGCTGCGCGCGAGCATGCCGGCGCCGGCGCCGGGCGATTCTTCGGGCGCAGCGACGACCTGCGCCCCCTACGCGGCTGCGCTGGCGATCTAGCGCATGGCCAACGGGCGCCGCCGCGTCGGCGGCGGAAAGCCCGCGTCGAGCTCCTTCAAGTCGTCTTGCGTGAGCTGGTCCGCCAGCGCAAGTGCCGCATGGTTGGCGCGCACGTGCGCCGGCTGCACCGCCTTCGGGATCACCACCACGCCTTCCTGGCGCAGCAGCCAGGCCACGGCCACCTGGGCCGGCGTCGCCCCGTGCCGATGCGCCACGGCGCGGATCTGGGCCCGCCCCAGCATCGCCGCCTGCTCCGCCGGATTCGATTCCAGCGGCGAATACGCCATCACCGGAATGCGCTGCTTGCGGCACCACGGCAACAAGTCGAATTCGATGCCGCGCTGGGCCAGGTTGTACAGCACCTGGTCGGTGGCGACCTGCGCGCCTTCCGGCAGCGCCGCCGCTTCCAGCATGTCGTCCAGGTCGAAATTGCTGACGCCATAGTCCAGAATCTTGCCCTCGGCGCGCAGGCGCGCGAAAGCGTCCAGCGTCTCTTCCAGCGGCACGCCGCCGCGCCAGTGCAGCAGGTAGAGCTCGAGATGGTCGGTCTTGAGGCGGCGCAGGCTGCGCTCGCAGGCGGCACGTACGCCCTGGCTGTCGGCATTGTGCGGGTACACCTTGCTGACCAGGAACACCTCGTCGCGGCGCCCGGCGATCGCCTCGCCCACCACGTCCTCGGCCCCGCCCTCGCCATACATCTCGGCGCTGTCGATCAGACGCATGCCGAGGTCCAGTCCCAGGCGCAGCGCGTTCACCTCGGCGGTGCGCCTGGACGGATCCTCGCCCATGTACCAGGTGCCCTGGCCGAGCACGGGGATGGTCTGGCCCGAAGGCAATGTCAGTTCTTTCATCTGCGTTCCCTCAAACCGGGGTCAGAGCCCGAATATTGGCAATAGTACTCGAGCCATTGCCAAAAATCGGGCTCTGACCCTGGTTTTCCGCGAGGGAACGGCGCGCGACATGCGCCTGCAGGTACCATGTCGCGCACGGTTGGCATGCATTGCGGGTAATCAATCGTGACATTGAGCCAGCCGGATCGGCCGGCGGCTCGGTGCGGCACACTGGGCGCGCTGGCTGATCCGATAACCGACCACCATGACCCATCTACTCCACTTCCTGTCCGCGGCCCTGCTGCTTCTGCTGTGCGCCGCCTGCACCGTCCGGGATGCCCCGACGGTCAACGTCACGCCCCAGATCGTACCTGCCGAACTGTTCGTCGCGCCGGACGGCCTGGACAGCAATCCCGGCACGCGCGCGTCGCCGCTGCGCACGCTGGCGCGGGCTGCGCAAGTCGTCAATCCCGGCACCGTCGTCAACGTGCTGCCCGGCACCTACCATGGCGGCTTCCGTACCGAGGCCAGCGGCCTGCCGCACGCGCGCATCGTGTTCCGTTCGATCGAGCCCTGGCACGCGCGCATCGTGCCGCCGCCCAGGTCCTTCAGTACGGCGGCCTGGGACAACCGCGGCAGCTACGTCGACATCGAAGGCTTCGAGGTCGACGGCAGCGCCCAGGCGGAAGCGCTGGTGCCCGAAGCCGGGGATAACATCAAGAAATGGACCACCGGCATCTACAACGCCGGCTCCTATAACCGTATCACCGGCAACCACGTGCACCATGTCGCCACCACGCACTGCGCCAACGCGGATGGCGCCGGCATCGGCGTCGACAGCTTCTTCAAGGGCATGCATTCGGAAGTGAGCGGCAACAGCGTGCACGACATCGGCCCGCGCGGCTGCCGCTTCGTGCACGGCATCTACATGAACACGCCCGGCAGCATCCGCAACAACATCGTCTACCGGGTCGCGGAAGTCGGCGTGCTGCTGTGGCATGACGCGCGCGAGGTCGTGATTGCCAATAATACGGTGACCGCGGCACAGGTCGGCATCCTGGTCGGCGGCGGCGATTTCTACCAGACCAAGGGCCCGAACGACCGGACCCAGGTCGTCAACAACATCGTCTACGACAACCGCCAGGGCATCGTGGAACTCGGTGCGACCGGCCCCAACAACAGCTACCGCAACAACCTGGTGTTCCAGAACCCGGGCGGCGACTGGAGCCTGGCCAAGGGCATGAACCACAGCGGCACGGTGGCGGCCGAACCCGGCTTTGTCGACTACAGCCGCAATGGCACGCCGGACTTCCGGCTGGCCAACAATTCGCCAGCCATCGGCCGCGGCATTCCCAGCGGGGACGCCGACGAGCCCGATTTCTACGGCAAGCTGCGCGACCGCACGGTGCCAAGCGACATCGGCGCCGCGCAACACTGAAAGGCCCAGCCGCAGCCCGGCATCAGAGAATCTCGTGCACCAGCTCCGCTGGCCTGCACAGGCGCACACCCTTCGGCGTCACCACCAGCGGACGGTTGATCAGGATCGGATGGGCGGCCATGGCGTCCAGCAGCGCCTCGTCGGTGACGACTGGATCGGCGAGGCCGAGTTCGGTGAACAGCGCTTCCTTGCTGCGCACCGCCTCGCGCGGCGAGAGGCCGCTGCGTGCGAGCAGCTCGGCCAGTTCGGCACGCGTGGGCGGCGTGGCCAGGTACTCGACCACCTGCGGCTCGATGCCGGCGGCGCGGATCAGGGCCAGGGTGTTGCGCGAAGTCCCGCAGCGCGGGTTGTGGTAGATCGTGACGTCCATCGGGTCATCCGTGTAAAAACCGGCAATGATAGCGTCGCCGCCGCAACGCCTCCAGTTTTTTTGCTTGTCCCCGTATTTCTCCCGCTATAGAATGCCCGGTTTATTTTCCGGGACGCAACTGGACGCGGCCTGCTTGAAACACTTGCAATACGCGCTACCCGCGCCTATATCGTAGAGGTCGACCACGGCCCGACGGAGAGATGATGGATGAATACCCGATGCGCCCCGGCGCCCTGCCGACCTGGGGCCAGCGCAGCGCCCTGCGGCTCCTGAACCTGATCGGCTGGCAGTTCCGCTTCAAGCCCCTGCCCGGCCCCCACGGCATCGCCGTGGTCTACCCGCATACCTCGAACATGGACTTCTTCGTCGGCCTGCTGGCGAAGTGGGCGGTCGGCCTGCAGTTCCGCTGGCTGGCCAAGGAGTCGCTGTTCCGCGGCCCGCTGGGCGCCCTCATGCGCTACTGGGGCGGCGTCTCGGTCGACCGCAGCGCGCCCCAGGGTTCGATCCACCGCCTGGCCCGGGACATGCACGCGTCCAAATGGTTCTGGCTGGCGATCACACCGGAAGGCACGCGCGGCTACCGCCCCTACTGGAAGAGCGGCTTCTACCGCATCGCGATGGCGGCCGAGGTGCCGGTGCTGCTGGTCTCGCTGGATTACTCCAAGAAAGTCATCGACGTCACCCGGACCATGATGATGACCGGCGACGAGGCGGCCGACATGGCCACCATCGCCGCCATCTACGACGGCGTGCAGGGCCGCTTCCCGAAGGATGCCGCACCGATCCGCATGGCGCCGAACCCGCCGGCCGGCGACCAGCCGGACAACCCGCGCAGGCAGGCCTGACCCCGCTTCAGGCGAAGCCCGCCAGCAGCACCAGGCCGGCGGCGCCGATCGCCGCGCCGGCCATGCGGCGCACCCGCTCGCCCGGCAGTGCGCCCAGCAGCATCAGACCGGCGCTGGCCAGCAGGAAGCCGGCGCCGCTCGCCATCCCGGCCAGTTCCTGGCCGTGCGCCAGCCCGTGCAGGAAGCCGCACAGCCCGACGGTGGCCACCGACACCGAGGGCGGCACCCGCAGCGCGAACGCGGCCAGCACGCCCAGCAGCAGCACCGTCGCCGCGATCGAGGTTTCCAGCGCCGGCAGCGCCAGGGCCGTCGATGCGCCCAGCGCCATCAAGACCAGGAACACCGGCGGCAGCACCACGCCGTGGCGTTGCTGGCGGCTCCACATCCCCACCGCCAGCAGCGCCAGCAAGTGATCCAGCCCGGTCAAGGGGTGCAGCAGGCCGGCGCCGAAGCCGCTTGCCGCCTCGTGTCCGGGGTGGGCCAGCGCCGGCAGCGCCACGCCAAGTACGGCCAGGCCAAACAGGCCACGTATCGTCGTTTTCATCGTTTCCTTTCTCAGTGATCGAGCAAACCCTGCTCGCGAATGAAATCCACCACCGCCTCGACGCCTTCGCCGGTGCGCAGGTTGGTGAACACGAAGGGCCGCAGGCCGCGCTGGCGGCGCGCGTCGTTGGCCATGATGTCCAGGTTGGCCCCCACGTGGGGTGCCAGGTCGGTCTTGTTGATGATCAGGAGGTCCGAGCGCGTGATGCCGGGACCGCCCTTGCGCGGGATCTTTTCGCCGCCGGCGACGTCGATCACGTACAGCGTCAGGTCCGACAGTTCCGGGCTGAAGGTGGCGGCCAGGTTGTCGCCACCCGATTCCACCAGCACCAGCTCGAGCGCCGGGAAGTCCGCCTGCAGGCGCGCGATGGCTTCCAGGTTGATCGAGGCATCCTCGCGGATCGCCGTGTGCGGGCAGCCGCCGGTCTCCACGCCCATCAGGCGCTCGGGCGGCAGCGCTTCGGCGCGCAGCAGGATCTCCATGTCTTCGCGGGTGTAGATGTCGTTGGTGATCACGGCCATGTCGTAGCGCTCGCGCATCCGGCGGCACAGCATTTCGCACAGGGCGGTCTTGCCCGAGCCGACCGGGCCGCCGATACCTACGCGCAGTGGATTCGATGTCATATATATATCTCGTGGTTTTCTTCAGGAATGATACAACCTGCCGTGCTGCACCTCGTGCCGCATCGACAGCATGGACAAGCCCGGCGACCAGTTCGACAGCGCGTCGTCGGGCAGCGTGCGTGCGCGCTCCGCCGCGCGCTCCAGTTCGGGACGCAGCGACAGCAGCAGGCGCTGGCCCGCCACCTGCCCCAGCGGCACCGACTTCACGCACACCAGCACCTGGTTCTCGAGCCAGGAAAACAGCATCGCCAGCATCGCGTCCTCATGCGGGATGTCGAGGGCGTCGACGGCGCAGGCAAAGGCCGCCGGCAGCGAGACCTCCTCGCCGAGCATCGAATGGAGCTTGAAATGCGCATCGGCCACGCCCAGCTCCGCGAGCAGGCGCGTCAGCGAGTAACCCATCTGGACGGTCTCGGCGCGCAGCTCGGCAGTGTCGCGCGAAGCCAGGAAGCATTCGCTCCACAGCGCCACCGCGGCCGCGTCGCGCGTTTCAAAGGCCTTCAGCAGGCGCCAGAACAGCGGCGCATCCCACTGCGCCATCACCTCGTCGAGGTAGCGCACCATCCAGGCGCGCGCGCTGCCGGCATCCTGCACCAGGCCGGATTCGAGCGCCGCTTCCAGCCCCTGCGAATAGCTGTAGCCGCCGATCGGCAGCGCCGGGCTGGCGAATTGCAGCAGGTGCAGGAGGCTGGCCGCGTTCACGCCGGCGTCTCCACGGCGGGCGTCGCCACGTCGGATGGACGGTGGATGCGCTGGCGCACCGGCACCGGCGCCAGCAGGCCGCCAGCACCGTGGCCGTCGTGATGGTGATGGCCGTGGCCGCCCGAGTAGGCCCCCGGCTCCGGCTCGAACTTCGCCAATTCCTCGTCGACCTGGGCACCCAGGCCCTCGACCATTTCCTTGAGCACCGGGTCGACCTGGATGCGCAGCCAGCCCGGCCCCACCTGGGTGCGCGTATGGCGGTTCCCGAGGTGGAAGGCGCAGCGCGCCAGCATGGTGGCGTCAAGGCAGCGCACCAGGTAGGTCGGTTCGGGCGCGGCCACCACACGGACCACGCGGCCGCCTTCGCCGGTGAGCAGGTCGCCGTCGCGCAGCACGGTGCCGCGCACCAGGAACAGGGCGACTTCCTCGCCGGACGCCAGGCGCGCGCGCTGGCGGCAGCGTTCGCGCTGGTCATAGGGCAGCACCAGCAAATCGTGGACCACGTCCGGGACCGCGTCGGCAGGGGTAATCTTGGTATGCAGGGAAATCATGAAACGCTCTCAGAACAGGAAATAGCGCTGCGCCAGCGGCAGCACGGTGGCCGCCTCGCAGACCAGCAACTGGCCGTCGGCGCGCACTTCATAGGTTTCCGGGTCCACTTCCATGTGCGGCGTGGCCCCGTTGTGGATCATGTCGGCCTTGCGCAGGCCGCGCGTGCCGCGGATCGGCATGACCATCTTCTGGAGACCCAGGCGTCCGGCGATGCCGGCATCGAACGCGGCCTGCGAGACGAAGGTGATCGACTTGCGCAAGCCGCCGCCGTAGGAACCGAACATCGGCCGGTAATGCACCGGCTGCGGCGTCGGGATCGAGGCGTTGGGGTCGCCCATCAGGCTCGAGGCGATCATGCCGCCCTTCAGGATCATCGACGGCTTGGCGCCGAAGAAGGCCGGCCGCCACAGCACGATGTCGGCCACCTTGCCGACCTCGATCGAGCCGACCGCATGCGCGATGCCATGGGTGATGGCCGGGTTGATCGTGTACTTGGCCACGTAGCGCTTGACGCGGAAGTTGTCGTTGCGGCTGGAATCCTCCGGCAGCGCGCCGCGTTGCGCCTTCATCTTGTGCGCGGTCTGCCAGGTGCGCAGGATGGTCTCGCCGACGCGGCCCATGGCCTGCGAGTCCGAGGACATCATCGAGATCGCGCCGATGTCGTGCAGGATGTCTTCGGCGGCGATGGTCTCGCGCCGGATGCGCGACTCGGCAAAGGCGACGTCTTCCGCGATCGCCGGGTCCAGGTGGTGGCAGACCATCAGCATGTCGAGGTGCTCGTCCAGCGTGTTCACGGTGAACGGACGGGTCGGATTGGTCGACGAGGGCAGCACGTTGGGCTGGCCCACCGCGGCGATGATGTCCGGCGCATGGCCGCCGCCCGCGCCTTCGGTGTGGAAGGTGTGGATGGTGCGGCCCTTGAACGCGGCCACGGTCGACTCCAGGAAGCCGGCCTCGTTCAGCGTGTCGGAGTGCAGCGCCACCTGCACGTCCATGCGCTCGGCCACGGCCAGGCAGTTGTCGATGGCGGCCGGGGTGCTGCCCCAGTCCTCGTGCAGCTTCATGCCGATGGCGCCGGCCTCGATCTGCTCTTCCAGCGGCGCGGGCGCGCTGACGTTGCCCTTGCCGAGGAAGCCCAGGTTCATCGGGAAGGCCTCGGCCGCCATCAGCATCGAGTGGATGTGCCAGGCGCCCGGGGTGCAGGTGGTGGCCGCGGTGCCGACCGCCGGACCGGTGCCGCCGCCCAGCATGGTGGTGATGCCCGACGTCAGCGCTTCCTCGATCTGTTGCGGGCAGATGAAATGGATGTGCGAATCGATGCCGCCGGCGGTGACGATCATGCCCTCGCCGGCGATGATCTCGGTGGCCCCGCCGATCGCCATCGTCACGCCGGGCTGGATGTCCGGATTGCCGGCCTTGCCGATGGCGGCGATCAAGCCATCCTTGATGCCGATGTCGGCCTTCACGATGCCCCAGTGGTCGACGATGACGGCGTTGGTGATGACGGTGTCCATGACGCCGTCGCGGGTGCGCTGCGACTGGCCCATGCCGTCGCGGATGACCTTGCCGCCGCCGAACTTCACTTCCTCGCCATAGATCGCGTAGTCGCGCTCGATCTCGATGACGAGGCCGGTATCCGCCAGGCGGATGCGGTCGCCCGTGGTCGGGCCGTACATGTCGGCGTAGGCCTGGCGCGTGATCGATGCCATTCTAGTTATCTCCTTGCTCAGGGAATGCGCCACGCAGTGCGCCCATCACACGGCCCTGGAAGCCGTGCACCTCGCGCGCACCGGCCAGTTCCACCAGCTCCACCGTACGGCGCTGGCCCGGCTCGAAGCGCACCGCGGTGCCGGCCGCGATGTTCAGGCGCATGCCCAGCGCCGTCTCGCGCTCGAACTGCAGCGCATTGTTGACTTCATAAAAGTGATAGTGCGAGCCGACCTGCACCGGGCGGTCGCCCGCGTTCGCCACCACCAGCTTGACGGTACGCCGTCCCTCGTTGATGGCGATCTCGCCGTCTTCCAGAATGTATTCGCCCGGGATCATGCAAGCTCCGGCATCAGCAGGGATTTGTAGTAGATGGCGGTGGCGCCAGCGCCGTCTTCCGCTTCCTCGACGCGGGTGTAACCGAGGTCGTGGTACAGGTGTTCGGCGCCGGAGCCGGTTTCGGTGTCGAGGAACAGCAGCGTGCGCCCCAGGTCGCGCGTCTCGGCTTCGGCCGCGCGCAGCAGCACGCTGCCGATCCCGCGCCGGCGCACGCGGCTGTGCACCATCATCCTGGTCAGCTCGGCGCCGTCGCAGCCGCCCGGGCGCTGGTACAGCTCGAGCTGGACCACGCCCACCAGCGTCCCTTCGTGCATGGCGGCCAGCAGGATGCGCGAGCCGTCGGCGATCGCCGCCTCGACGCCGCGCCAGTAGGCATCGGCATCGACCGGGCGCAGGCCGGCCGGGAAACCCATCGCGGCGCGCTGCCCGAGCGCATCGAGCAGCAGGTCGATCAACTGGATGCGCACCGCGCCGGCGGCGGCCGCGTCGAGGGACTGGATCTTCATGACGCCATCTCCATGGTCAGGGAATCGGGTGGTGGACGGTCACCAGCTTGCTGCCGTCCGGGAAAGTGGCTTCGACCTGGATCTCCGGGATCATCTCGGGCACGCCTTCCATCACGTCGGCGCGGGCCAGGATCCTCGTGCCTTCGCTCATCAGTTCGGCCACGCTGCGGCCGTCGCGCGCGCCCTCCATGATGGCGGCGGTGATCAGGGCCACGGCTTCCGGGTAGTTGAGCTTGAGGCCGCGCGCGCGGCGCCGTTCGGCCAGCAGCGCGGCGGTGAAGATCAGGAGCTTGTCTTTTTCGCGTGGGGTCAGGTCCATGGGATCTCGATTCAGGTATTCCAGATGCGCGGCACGCGGGCCGGACGGTTCATCAAATGCGGACGCAGGACGGTCCAGACGCGCAGCAGGCTGGCGCGCGCCGCCTCGCTGTCGTTGCCCAGGTGGCGCGCCACGAACACCTGCTTCACCTGGCTCAGGCCGAGCGTGGGGTCGTCTGCGCGCAGGGCCGCCAGTGCGGCCGCCGGCAAGGGCTTGCCGACCGCGACCAGCGTCGCGCAGACGCTGTGGCCGGCCAGGCCGAGCGGACTGTCCATCGGCGCGCCGCCCAGCAGCGTGCCCTGCTCCCACCAGACCAGGCGCCCGCCCAGGCGGATGCGGGTGCGCTGGCGCACCCGGCCCGTGGCGAAGGTCTCGCCGGCGGCGCGCCGGCCGAAGCACAGGATCTCGGCGCCGATGTAGCGCGCATCGGCCGCCAGGTCGACCTCGTGCTCGAGCACCACGTCGGCGTCGTCATAGAAGATGGTTTCCTGGGGCATCCACTCGATGGCGGCGCCGGGGCCGGCGCGCAGGCGCACGTCCTGGCGCGCGCTCTGGCCCGGCGCTTTTGCCCGGTACCACTTGGCGGCGCCGGGCGTGGTGGCCAGTACCTCGCAGGCGCCGCCGACATCCAGGTCGAGTTCGAGGCGGTCGCCGCCGACCACGCCGCCGGGCGGGTGCACGACGATCACATGGCAGGCGCGCGGCCCTTCGGGATACAAGGCCTTCTGCACGCGCAGTGGACCGGCGTGTTCGCGACCGGTCAGGCGGGTGGTGCCGGCATCGTCTTCGAAGCGCAGGCGCAGGCGGGCGTGCCAGCCGGCGGCAGGGGTCGAGGGTTCTGGGCGTGTACAGTCGGGCATGCCCCCTTATCAGCAGGAAGCATGCCAGGCGAATAAGGCCGGTTTCGCGCCGCGCACGATCGTGCGGCAAGGCCTTGGATGCCTGTATGCACCAGCAAGGCGAGAACTGCACCAGATTGGTGCAATTCAGGCAAACTTGTGCTCAGGAATGAAACAGGAGCGGGAATCAGGAAAAAGAAGCTCCAGCCGCGAACGCGGCCGGGATGCTATCGATGCGTACCACACCGGCGCCGCTGGCGGCCGGCTGCCAATCAGCTCAGCGGCGGCGCAGCGGGCGCGCGCTACGTGCCGTCGAGGCCACGCGCGCTTCGCGCAGCTTGTCGGCGGCGCGTTTCCACGCCATCAGCTCGAGGCCCGCGGCCAGGAACAGTGCGGCTTGCGCCGGCATGGTCAAGCCGACCACATACAGGACGGCGGCGGCGAGGATGAAGACGAGCGTGCTTGCGCGTGGCATGGTGACACCTTTCGGAGTTGCGTTGGATTCATCCTGCCACAGCTCGAGCCTGCGTGCAAATCAGGTGTTGTTGTTGCGTGCAAGCGCATCCCAGGCGTTGGCCGTGCTCAAGAAGACGCGACCGCTGAGCGCCGTCAGCAGCGTCGACGCGCGCAGCCGGTCCATCACCGGCCCCTTGACCTCGGCCAGGTGCAGGGTCACGCCCTGTTTCGCCAGCGTCCCGTTCAATTCCAGCAAGCCGAACAGCGCCGAAGTGTCGATCGCATTCACCGCCGACAGCACCAGCACCAGGTGGCGCGCCGCCGGATGGGCCGCCAGCGCCGCCTCGATGCGCGCGTTGACCGCTTCCACGTTACCGAAGAACAGGCCGGCGTCGACGCGCAGTAGCAGCACGCGCGAATCGGTCTCGGCCGTGTAGCGCTCGATGTTGCGGAAATGCTCAGTGCCCGGGATGCGGCCCAGCACCGCGACGTGCGGGCGGCTTTCGCGCCAGATCATGGTCCCCAGCGACAGCAGCAGGCCCAGCACCACGCCGGCCTCGACCCCGAGCAGCAGCACGCCGCCGCCGGTCGCCAGCAGCGCCGCGGCGTCGGCGCGGTCGAAGCGCCAGCTGGTCTTCAAGGTATCCAGCTCAAGCATGCCCAGCACGGCGACGATGATGGTGGCGGCCAGCACCGGCAGCGGCAGCGGCGCCAGCCAGCCGGTGGGCAGCACCAGCGCGCCCGCCAGCAGCACGGCGCTGATCACGCCGGCCAGCTGGGTGCGCGCGCCGGCGGCGAAGTTCACGGCCGAACGCGACAGGCTACCGGTGACCGGATAGCCGCCGGTCAGCGCGCTGCCGGCGTTGGCCAGGCCGAGTCCGACCAGTTCGCGGTTGGTATCGAGCTTTTCCGCACGTTTCAAGGCCAGCGCCTGGGCGCCCGACATCGCGATCAGGAAGTTCATGAAGCCGATCAGGAGTGCCGGCCGCGCCAGGGCCTGCCAGTGCGCGTTCGAAAAGGCCAGGTCCACGCGCGGCAGCCCGCCCGGCACGGCGCCGATCACGCGCACCCCGCGCGCATCCAGGTGCAGCCCCGCCACCAGCAGGATGGCCGTCACCACCAGCGCCATCGGCGCCAGGCGCGCCCCGACCTCGGCGGCGCCGGCCGGCATGCCCGCGCGCCGCAACAGCGCTGCGCCGTAGCGCCGCGCCAGCAGCAGGAAGGCGAGCGCCCCGAGACCCAGCAGTGCGCTGGGCCAGTGCGGCGCCCAGAGCGGCCCGCCCAGCAGCGTCCCGAACTGCCCGAGCGCGATCACCACCGAGGAGCCGAGCGTGAAACCGTTCATCACCGGGCGTGAAAAGAAATTGGCCAGAAAACCCACGCGCAGCAGGCCGCAGGCCAGCAGCACCGCGCCCGCCAGCAGCGCCAGCTGGCAGGCCAGCACGCCATATAGATCGGAACCTGGCGCCGCCAGCGGAGCCAGCGCGGACGCCGTCATCAGCGAGATGATCGCCATCGGCCCGACCGACTGGCTGGAACTGGTGCCGAACAGCGCGTACAGCAGCGGCGGCAGCAGGCAGGCGTACAGGCCCGTCACCGGCGGCAGGCCGGCCACCAGCGCATAGGCCATGCCCTGCGGGATCATCATCATGGTGACGATGATGCCGGCGCCGATGTCGCCGGCCAGGTCGGCGCGGCGGTACTGCTTCAACCAGTCGAGCATATTCAGTTAAGCCCGACTACTGCATCGCCAGTTCGACGCAGTTGCGTCCTGCGCGCTTGGCGCGCGCCAGCGCGGCGTTCACGCGCCCGGCCAGCGAATCGCCGCTTTCCTGTTCGCCCAGCTGGGCCACGCCCAGGCTGACGGTGACATGGTCGACGCCGGGGATCTCCGCCGCGGCGACCGCCAGCCGCACTTTTTCGGCCATCTTGAGGGCGTCGATGGCGCTGGTATGCGGTGCGATGATCTGGAACTCCTCGCCGCCCGAACGCACCAGCATGTCGCTGCCGCGCAGGACCGCGCGCGCGGTGTCGGCCACGCTGCGCAGCACGAGGTCCCCGACCGGGTAGCCGTAGCGGTCGTTGATGGTCCTGAAGCGGTCGATGTCGAAGGCCACCAGCGCCAGCGGCACGCGGTAGCGGCGCGCGCGCCGGATTTCCTTTTCCAGCAAGTCCTCGCCATGGCGGCGGTTGGCGATGCCGGTCAGGGCGTCGGTGGTCGAGATATAGGTCACCTGCGCCAGCAACTGCTCGTTTTCCAGGCCCAGTTCCGCCATGCGCAGGCCGAGGGCGGCGAGGTGCGCGACGTCGAGCAGGGTCGTGAAGGCGTCGCGCGGCAGCTCGCGGCTGGCGTCGAACAGCAGGGAGATCGCGCCGCGCGGCGCGCCGGGACCGTCGGCCGGGATCGCCACACCCAGCGCCATCGCCACGCCATGGCCGCGCAGGGCCAGGGCGAGGTCCGGCTCGCCGGCCTGCTCGATGTTGTCCAGCACCACCAGCTCGCCGGTGGCGGCGGCCAGCAGCCCGGGAAAGGCATGGCGCAGCGGCGCCTGCAGCAGGCGGTCGGGGCGCTGCAGCAATGCGCCCAGCGCCAGCTGCGGCGCGGCCGCTGCCGCCAGCTGGGCTTCCAGTTGCAGGTCGCCGTCCGGCTTCAGGTGGAACAGGCCGGCGTGCAGCACGCCCGGCCAGGCCACCAGCGCCCGGCACAGGCGCTCGGCCAGGTCCTGCACGTCTTCGAAGTCGCGCACCGCGGCCAGCACGCGGCCGCGCAATGCCAGCAGCTCACGCAGCGCGGGAACGCCGCTATCCGGCTGCCCGCTGCCTTCGATGTGCTGCTCGACCGCCGCGCGCAGGGCATCGGCTTCGATCGGGGTGATGGCATATCCGAGCGGGCCGAAGGCCATCAGCGCCGGCACCCAGCGCGCGGTGGCGTACGGACACAGAAGCAGGACCGGACGGCCTTCGCGGCGCGCCACCAGCGCACCCAGCGCGGCCAGGTCGATGCCGGGCTCGAAGCGTTCGAGGTCGATGAGCAGCAGGTCCGGTTGGGCGGCGTCCAGGCCGGCCAGGGCCGCGTCGACGCTGTCGACCAGGTCAAGGCGGCCGAACAGGCGCGTGCACGCATCCTTCACGTCGGCGCGGCGCTGCGCCACCGGGCTCAAATACAGTCCGGACCGGCCAGACTGTTGACACTGCTGCGACATCCCTGCTCCTCAATACACCGTTACCTTGCCAAGTTTGCCATAAAGCACCCGGCGCGCCTAGCGAATCGGCCCGAATCCCCCCTTGTGTGTGTAAGCGCACCGTCGCAGGGTCCCGCTCGCAGGAATACTGAAGGGATCACGAACAAGGAGGACAAGATGGCCATTCAGGACGACGCAGCGAACAAGCAGAAGGCAATCCAGAACCGCCAGGACCAGGCGGACGGCAGCATGCAGAAGGGCGATTCCGGTTCAGGCGGCCCGGCACAGACCGGCATCAACCAGCCGGCCGGCGACTTCCCCGCCCAGCACCTGGCCAAGCCGGGCCTGGAAGCCCAGATGGAACTGAAACCGAAGTTCATGGCCGAGCACTACAAGGGCAGCGGCAAGCTGGCCGGCCAGGTGGCCATCGTCACCGGCGGCGACTCCGGCATCGGGCGCGCGGTCGCGATCCTGTTCGCGCGCGAAGGTGCCGACGTCGCGATCCTCTACCTGAACGAACACGAGGACGCGGCCGAGACCCAGCGCTACATCGAGGCCGAAGGCCAGACCTGCGTGACCGTCGCCGGCGACGTCAAGGACATGGAATTCTGCCAGCAGGCGGTGGACCAGATCGTGGCCAAGTTCGGGCGCCTGGACGTGCTGGTCAACAACGCGGCCTTCCAGGAGCATGCCGAGTCGCTGCTGGACCTGACCGAGGACCGCTTCGACGAAACCATGAAGACCAACATCTACGGCTACTTTCACATGGCCAAGGCCTGCCTGCCCTACATGAAGCGCGGCGCCGCCATCGTGAATACCGGTTCGGTCACCGGCCTGAAGGGCTCCAAGAAGCTGCTGGACTACTCGACCACCAAGGGCGCGATCCACGCCTTCACGATGTCGCTGGCGGCCAACCTGCTGGACAAGGGCATCCGCGTCAACGCCGTGGCCCCGGGCCCGGTCTGGACCCCGCTGAACCCGGCCGACCAGTCGCCGGAAGACATCGCCAAGTTCGGCCAGGCCACCACCTACGGCCGTCCGGCCCAGCCCGAAGAGCTGTCGCCGGCCTACGTCTACCTGGCCTCGAACGTGTGCTCGGGTTATGTGACGGGTGTGGTGCTGCCGATCACCGGTTCGGTCGGCGAATAATCGAGAGGAGATCGACATATGGCGAGGAGTATGTGGAAAGGCGCGATCAGCTTCGGGCTGGTCCATATCCCGGTCGAGATGTACCCGGCGGTCAGCGACAACAGTCTCGACCTGCACATGCTCGACCGGCGCGACTTCTCGCCGATCGGCTTCAAGCGCTACAACAAGAACACGGGCAAGGAAGTCTCGTGGGACGACATCATCAAGGGCTACGAGTACAGCGACGGCGAGTACGTGGTGCTGTCGGACGAGGACCTGCGCCGCGCCAACCCGGAAGCGACGCAGACCATCGACATCCTGGCCTTCGTGAACGCCGAGCAGGTCCCGCTGATCTATTATGAGCAGCCCTACTACCTCGCTCCCGGCAAGGGCGGCGACAAGGTCTACGCGCTGCTGCGCGAGACGCTGCGCGAAGTCGGCAAGATCGGCATCGCCAACGTCGTCATCCGCGTCAAGCAGCATCTGGCGGCGCTGGTCTGCGTCGGCGACACCATCGTGCTCAATACGCTGCGCTACCCGGACGAGATCCGCGCCACCGACGAACTGCGCATCCCGGACGAAAGCGCGAAGGCGGCCCAGGTGACCGAGAAGGAACTGCAGATGGCCAAGGCGCTCGTCGAAGGCATGAGCGAGAAGTGGAAGCCGCAGCAGTACCACGACACCTACCGCGAAGACATCATGGCGCTGGTCAAGAAGAAGATCGCCGCCAACCAGACCAAGACCATCACCGAACCGGATCCGGACGCCGACAAGCCGGCCAAGACCAACGTCATCGACCTGGTCTCGCTGCTGCAGGCCTCGCTGGGCAAGAAGCCGGCCAAGGCCGCTCCGCAAGACGACGATGACGACGACGATCCGCCGCCGCGCAAGTCGAGGAAGCCCGCGGACGACGATGACGACGCGGACGACACCCCGCCGCCACGCGCGCGCAAGGCGCCGGCACGCGCCACCGCGCACGCCACCGCCGCCAAGCGCACGACGGCGACCAAGGCCGCGGCCAAGCCGGCTGCGAAGGCGGCAAGCAAAGCAGCCGCCAAGCCTGCCGCCAAGCGCACCACGGCAGCCAAGACGGCCACCGAGAAGGCGCCGGCGCGGCGCAGGAAGGCGGCTTGAAGTGGATTGGAATGCGCTGATCGATTTCCTGCAATGGCCTGCCATGGCCATCACCCTGTGCGCCGCCTTCCTGGTCGGCGCGCGCCGTGCGAACCGGCGGATCTTCGGGTTCTATACCTTCATCCTGTCGAACATCCTGTGGATCGTATGGGGTGTGCATGACCAGGCGTGGGCGCTGATCACGCTGCAGATGGGCCTGCTCGCAATGAATGTGCGGGGGATTTTCAGGAACGAGACGGCGTCGGAGGCCTGACGCCGAGATGCACGTATTGCATTCGACGTCATCCCCGCCAAGGCGCCCGGCCAGGGCGGGGATGACGTTTCCATTATTTCTTCCCTGCCTTGAACCCCAGCGTCTTCATCGCCTTGCTCAAGGTCGTCGCACTCTTGTCGTAATCCGCCCAGGGCGTATTCCCCAGCGCCAGCCGCTCTTCCACCGTCTTCACGGTCCAGTGCGCGCCCGACGTCAGCTCCGGCAGCTCTTCCCAGCGTACCGGCACCGAAATCCCCAGCCCGGGGCGCACGCGCGCCGACCAGGCCGAGACCGTGGTCGCGCCGCGGCCGTTGCGCAGGTAGTCGATGAAAATGCGGCCGACCCGGTTTTTCGCACCGCTCTTGGTGGCGAAGTGTTCCGGCAGCGTCTTGCCGAGATGGTTGACGACGGCGTGCGAGAAATCCTTGACCGTGTCCCAGTCCAGCTTGGGCTTGATCGGCACCACCACGTGCAGGCCCTTGCCGCCGCTGGTCTTGAGGAAGGGGTTCAGCCCGAGCTCCTGCAGGAAGGCGCGCACCACCTGGGCCGCTTCGCGCACGCGCTCGAATTCGACGCCCTCGCCCGGGTCGAGGTCGAACACGATGCGGTCCGGCGTCTCGTAGTGCTTGCCGGTGGCGTTCTGGCTGTGGATCTCGACCACGTTCCACTGCGCGCTCGACAGCAGGCCTTCCAGGCTGGCGATGCTCGTCATCTGCGGGTGCTCGGGGTCGAGCTTCTGGTCCATCTGCGCCACACCCGGCATCTTGCGGGTGTCCGTGACGTGCTTCTGGAAGAACAGCTCGCCGCCCACGCCTTCGGGCGCGCGCACCAGCGAGACCGGGCGGTCCTGCAGGTGCTCCATCATCAGCTGGCCGACCAGCGCATAGTAGCGCACCAGGTCGAGCTTGGTGACGCCACTCTCGGGATCCATCACGCGCTCGCCGTGCGTCACCTTGAAAGTCGCGGGAAGGTTGCCGGGCAGGCCGGATGCCGATTCGGCGCCCTTGGCGGCCTTCGATGACTTGCCCGATTTCGACTTGGCCGGTTTCACGTCTTCCGGCGATGCTGCGTTTGCGTTCATGGCCTGGGCCTCCTCCACATGTCGGGCCTGCTCCCGCACCACGCTGCGCGCCGGCTTGTCCTTGCGCAGGCCCTGGAACACCGGGTGGCGGATGATGTCGGCCACCGTCCACTCCGAAAAGCTGACCTCGGCCACCAGTTCCGGTTTTACCCAATGGTTGGTGCGGCCGGGCACGGCGCGCGGCGGGAAGGGGTTCCTGTCGGTCTCGATCTTTTCCAGCGTCTCGCGCATGTGGCGCAGCGAGGCGCCGTTGAAGCCGCTGCCGACGTGGCCGGCGTAGCGCAGCACGCCATCCTCGTCGTAGTAACCAAGCAGCAGCGAGCCGACGCCGGTGCGCGAGCCTTTCGGGTCGGTATAGCCGCCGATGACGAATTCCTGGCGCATGCCGCATTTCAGCTTGATCCACTCGGGCGAGCGGCGCGTGACGTAGCGCGAATCGCGGCGCTTGCCGATCACGCCTTCCAGGCCGACCTGGCAGGCGGCCACCACCAGCTGGGCCGGGTCGTCGCCGAACTCGCTCGAGAAGCGCACCAACTCGGACGGCGTCTTGGCCAGCGCCGCTTCCAGCAGGGGCCGGCGCTCATCCAGGCGCACGTTGCGGATGTCGTAGCCTTTGTAATACGGCGCGTCGAAAACGAAATAAACGATTTGCGCCTTGTTGGTGCCGTCAAAGGCGAGCTGCAGCAGGTTGAAGTTCGGCTTGCCGTTTTCGTCGTGGACCACGATCTCGCCGTCGTACCAGCCGTCCGGCAGCTTCATGCGCTTGATCTCGGCCTGCAGGGGTTTCAGCTTGTCGGTCCAGTCGTTGCCGTTGCGCGTGATCAGGCGGATATCCTTGCCCTCGATGCGGGTCAGCATGCGGTAGCCGTCGAACTTGATCTCGTAGATCCAGTTTTCCGGGTCGAGCGGCGGGCCGTCGACCAGGGTTGCCAGCTCGGGCGTGAGCGCTTCCGGGAGCTCGGCCTTGACGGCGCCGTCGGGCATGGCGCCGCGCTTCGGCTTGGCGGGTGCCTTGGCCGCGGCCTTCGCCGTCTTCGCGGACGCTTCGGTGCCCTTTTGCCGGATCGCCGGACCGTCCGCCTTCAATTCCGCCATCTTGGCGCGCGCCGCCCCCTGCTCGCCCGGACCGGCCGGCATCGGCAGATCCTTGACGCTGTCCGGGAATGCGTCGACCACCGAGAACTCGGCGGCCGGGCGCGCATATTCGTCGTTTTCCTTGATGAGCAGCCAGGGCTCCTGCTTGTCGTCGCCATGGCCCTTCATGCGCACCAGCACCCAGCGTCCGCGCATCTTGTGGCCGTGGATCTCGAACTTGACCTCGCCTTTCGCGAAGCCCTGGCGCGGGTCGCCGAGCGGCTCCCAGGTTCCTTTATCCCAGATGATCACCTTGCCGGCGCCGTACTGGTGCGGCGGGATCGTGCCTTCGAAGTCGGAATAGGAAATCGGGTGGTCCTCGACGTGCACGGCCATTCGCTTGTCGTGGGTGTCGTAGCTGGGGCCCTTCGGCACCGCCCAGCTCTTCATGGTGCCGTCGAGCTCGAGGCGGAAATCGTAGTGCAGGCGGGTGGCCCAGTGCTTCTGGATCACGAAGGTCAGCGCGCCGGTACTGGCGTCGCCGCCGTCTTCGGGCTCGGCGGTGATGGAAAAGTCGCGCTTGGACTTGTACAGCTTGAGTGCGTCTGGCATGGCGTCACCTGGTCGTCTCATGATGACCGAGTGTAGGCCTGCGGCGCGAGCGCGACTGTACGGCAGTTAACGGTGCATATGCGTCACCCCCGCGAACGCGGGGGCCATGCTGAATTGCCGGATTCGGCGTCCGGATGCCCGGTATGGGTTCCCGCTTTCGCGGGAACGACGTGTTGAAACTGACGGTATACGGCGCAAATTACTTGCGCTCGCCCGCGGTCTTGTCGCGCGCGGCGCGGAACTCCGAATCCTTCGACCAGTTCGGCCACGTTTTCGCATCCGCCAGGTCGCGTCCGAGCCCGTACAGCACCTCGAGGTCGCGCTGCATGCCTGCGAAGGTCCACTCGGCCTGCCACTCGTCCGACGGCTGGTGGTAGTTGTTGGCCGTGTACTTGTCCTGGTTCGCCTTGCCCGCCGCGATGCCGCCCTGCTCCCAGTCGATGCCGGAGCGGAAGGAGATCGCCGGCACGCCCTGCTTGGCGAACGAGAAGTGGTCGGAGCGGAAGAAGCCGCCGGCTTCGGGACGCGGATCCGGCGCGTAATGGACCTTCTTCGCCTTGAACCTGGCGACCAGCTGGTCCAGCAGGTCGAGTTTCGCATTGCCGGAAATCGAAAAGTCGCGCGCCAGGCCGTAGGGGTTGAGGGCGTCCATGTTGATCACGCCGGCGGTCCTGGCCAGCGGGTAGACCGGATTCGACGCGTAGTATTCGGAGCCGAGCAGGCCTTTCTCTTCCGCGGTCACGGCCAGGAACACGACGCTGCGCTTCGGTGCCGGCGCGTTGCCATAGGCGCGCGCCAGTTCCAGCAGCGCGGCGACGCCGGTGGCGTTGTCGACCGCGCCGTTGTAGACCTTGTCGCCTTTCGCGTCCGGCAGGCCGATGCCGAGGTGGTCCCAGTGGCCGCTGTAGATCACGTATTCGTCCGGGCGCTCGCTGCCTTCGCGGATCGCGACCACGTTCTTCGAGGTGATCACCTGGGCGTCGACGGCATAGCGCGCCGACAGCGTCACGCCCTTCAGCTCGACCGGCTTGAAGCTGCGTGCGCGCGCTTGCACCTTGAGCTTGTCGAAGTCGAGGCCGGCGCGCTGGAACAGGGTCGCGGCCAGGTCGCGCTGGATCCAGGCTTCCACCGCGGCGTGGGCCTCCGCTGGATTCTTGCGCACGATGTCGTACATCACGTTGGTGTTCGAATTCTTGACCGTGGCCCAGCCATAGGATGCCGGCGCGCTCTCGTGGACGATGAGGGTGCCGAGCGCCCCGCGGCGCGCCATCTCCTCGAATTTGTAGGTCCAGCGGCCGTAGTAGGTCATGGCCTTGCCGCCGAAGTCGCCCTTGCCGGTTTCGAAATCCGGGTCGTTGATCAAGACCACGGCCAGCTTGCCCTTCAAGTCCAGGCCCTTGAAGTCGTCCCACTTGCGTTCCGGCGCGTTCACGCCATAGCCGACGAAGACCAGCGGCGCATCCTGGAACGCGACGTTCTTCGCGCCGGTCATGGCGGCGCGGATCGCGATCTGCTCACCCTGGGCCAGCGGCTGGGCCGTCTTGCCGTCGCTGAAGCTGGCCTCGACCGGGCCCTTGATCTCGAAGCGGCCCAGCGGCACGTCCTGGGTCCAGCCGCGCTGGCCATTCACGACATCGCCGCCCGGCTTCAGGCCGGCCTGGGTGAATTGTTCGGCCAGGTAGGCGACCGTCTTGGTTTCGCCCGCGCTGTTGGGCGCGCGGCCCTCGAACTCGTCCGAGGACAAGACCTTCACGTCATGCGACAGGTGGCTGGCTTCGATCGGGGTCGGCGCGGCAGCCTGGGCAGCAAAGGTGGCGCAGGCGGCAAGGACCAGCAGGGCAAGCTTGGTTTTTCTCACGGCGGATCTCTTCAATGTTATTAAATGGACAAACCCGATCTGAGTATCGTCAAAAAGATTTCCACTGTCAAACATTTGGTGCGCAAGCGTGCACGGCACGGAATTGCTGTGCCACAGGCACAAACTCATCTATATTGTTGCTTGAACAGCCAGACTCGCCCAACCACCTTCTTTGACTCGAGGTTTCGTGAAAGCCATCCACCTTGCCCGCAGCACCCTGGCCCTTTCCCTTGCCGCCACCCTCATCCAGCCCGCCCTGGCCCAGCAGGCCGACATGAGCGGCGACCCCATCGCCACCCTGGTCGGCCAGCTCGACCTGCAGCGCTACAAGGCCACGATCAAGGGTTTGACCCAGTTCGGCGACCGCCAGCAGGGCACGGAACGCAACCGCAAGGCGATCGACTGGATCGAAGCTCAATTGAGATCCTATGGCTGCTCGACTGAGCGGATCCGCTATACCTACACGCCGGCGCCGCGCACCCGTCCCGCACCGAGCGGCGGTGGCCGTGCCGGTCCTTCCGGCCAGGGCGGCAGCACCCTGTTCGGCACCCGCGGCCCGATCGGCGTCAACAGCGACGCGATGCGCCAGCCGGACGCGCGCCTGCGCGCGCTGAACGCCGAACAGCCTTCGCCCCAGGGCGGCCCGCGCGAGGAAGTCTTTTGCACCAAGGTCGGCAGCAAGCATCCCGAGGAGATGTATATCGTCGCCGCCCACATGGATGGCCTGGGCTATGGCGAAGGCGCCAACGACGACGGTTCCGGCACCGCGCTGGTGATGGAACTGGCGCGCATCCTGAGCGCACCGGGCGTCAGCACCGACCGCAGCATCCGCTTCGCGCTGTGGAACAACGAGGAAACCGGCCTGAACGGCGCCGCCGCCTACGTCGAGCAGCGCAAGAACCTGCAGGGCATCGAGTCGCCCAAGGGCTCGGGCCGCTATCCGGAACCGCGCTGGCTGGGCATGATCCAGCACGACATGATGATGTTCGACCACGGCATGCCGGTGGCGCAGCTGGATGCGTCCGGCAAGCCGATGCTGGATGCGCAGGGCAAGCCGATCGTCACGCCGCCGCCCGCGCAGCGCCGCGAGGCCGACGTCAATATCGAATTCCAGTCCACGGCGAAGCAGGCCGGGGGCGCGGAAAAGCTGGCCTGGCTGTTCCGCTCGGCCAACGAGAAATACGCCTCGCATTACCCGGCCGCGGTCGGCCACCACATGACCAACACGGATTCGACGCCCTTCATGGACCTGGTGCCGTCGATCTCGCTGCGCGAGAACGAGCGCGGCATGCAGATCGGCGCCGGCTGGAATCCGCACTGGCACCAGCCGACCGATCTGTTCGTGAACTACACCGACGAGGACTTCCTGCTCGGCCTGAACGCGGCGCAGACCACGCTGGCCGCGGTGGCCCAGCTGGCCGGTGCGAGCGTCGCAAAATAATTTATATGCGCCAGTTGTAAGCAGACGTAATCGTGTCAACCGGGTGGCCGGGGCCCGCGTTTTTTGCTCAGTAGTACGGGAAACATGTAGCAAACGTAGTGCCCCATAAACCACCTGAAGGAAACATCGCCATGAGCAAAATCGTCGCTACCCTGATCGCAGGCCTGTTCGCTACCTCGGCCTTCGCCGCCCAGTCGACCGCCACCGCGCCGACTTCGACGACGCAGACCACCAAGGCGGAAGCCAAGGCCGACAAGGATGTCGCCAAGGCCGACGCCAAGGAAGCCAAAGCTGCGGCCAAGGCCGATGCCAAGGTAGAAAAGAAAACCGCCGAAGCCAATTCGGACGTCGCCGCCGCCAAGGCCGACGCCGCCAAGTCCAAGGCAAAAGCACACAAGAAGGCCGCAAAGGCCAAGGCTGACGCAAGCGCCGACAAGGCCGAGGCAGCCGTAGACAAGAAGGCCGATACGGCGGCAGCGCATTAAGCAGCCACGCGGCTCGAGCCCCTCCCCTCGGAAGACAGGGTCGCCATGCCCTGTCTTTTTTTTCGCACTTGTACACTACAATGACGGTCCGCACTCTGAAGGGACCGCCATGCACCACATCGTCTTCCTCGACCGCGACAGCCTGATCGCGAACGTCCGCACCCCGGCCTTCGGCCACGACTGGCGGGATTACCCGGCCACCGCGCCGCACGAGGTGGTCGAGCGCCTGCGCGGCGCCACCGTCGCCATCACCAACAAGGTGCCGCTGCGCGCAGCGGAACTGGCCCAGCTGCCGGACCTGAAGATGATCGCGGTGGCCGCCACCGGCACCGACAACGTCGACCTGGCCGCCTGCCGCGCGCGCGGCATCGCGGTCGCCAACATCCGCGACTACTCCGTGGTCTCGGTGCCCGAGCACTGCTTCGCGCTGATGCTG